>MDSY01124014.1_pt1 | contig 23711 bp, 23 predicted proteins | sample 811131 | NCBI WGS metagenome assembly MDSY01 (sample SAMN05326643, study PRJNA326480) | marine metagenome | isolation source: seawater | place: Atlantic Ocean: South West | collected 2010 | reverse complement strand
GGGAGCGAAGCTCCCGGCAGGATCCCAGAGCCTTATCTAACGGCAGCACCAACAGCGTCTCTGGAATCCCGCCGGGTGGCTAAAGTCACCCTTTCGCGGGCGAGGCCCGCTCCCACAAGGCTCGCTCCGGCCAAACCATCTGCGATCAGCTCAGGGCTTTCTCGAGGACATCCTTGCAGGCGTCGCTGTCGTAGAAGTCGCCGAGGGTTTGCTCGATCCAGGGGGTGAGGACGCCCTGCTGGTCGAGCACGGCGGCGCCGGTGGCGAGGGCGGGGGCCAGGGCCTGGCTGCGTTTTTTGGGGGTGGTGCCCATGGCTTTGAGCAGGGCGGGCAGGTCCTTTTCCAGCAGCGATTGCACCGCCGCCTGGATGCCGGCGGCCACCAGGCGGCGGCTGTAGTCCAGGCGCGCGGCTTCGTCGGCGATCACGCAGGCGTGGGTGGCGACGTCGCCGGCCAGGCCCTTGGGCGCGGTCTTGATGACGTCCGCCGGCTTGAGCGGCGCCAGGCGCCGGTAGCCGTCGCGGGCCAGTTCGGCGATGTGCTGGTCGGTGAGCTGGCGGTTAAGCCACTGCTCGCCGGTTTTCAGGGTGGCGCGGGTGTTGTGGCGCAGGTAGTCGCGGATGCTGTCTTCCAGGCCGCCCATGGCCTTGCCGACGCTTTTGCGGCCCAGCTTCATCATGCTGCTGACGCCGGGCAGCTTGGCGAGCACGTTCTCTTCCAGCAGGAAGTTCTTGATGCCGGTGTAGAGCATCTCGCTGACCATGTCGCTGACCAGCGGATGGTTGAGACAGGCGTGGATGGCTTTTTCGCGCAGGGTTTTCAGGCGCAGGGCCTGCTCCAGGATGGCTTCGAAGTGCGCCTCGTTCAGCAGCTCCCCCACCGTGGCCGGGTCGTCGCCGGCCTGTTCCAGAATCGCTTCGCTCACCGCAATGATCACCGGCCGCAGCCCCTGGGCGGTGTTCACGCTGGCCAGCCAGTCGTCCACCACCTTGGCCAGGGCGTCCGGGTCCACCAGGGCGCCCACCGGGGTTTTGCCCAGCGCTTTAACGCCGTCGTCCAGTTGTTGCTGCCAGTAGCGCTTCTCCTGCAGGCGCAGGCGGGCGTGTTCCACATGGGCGTTTTTGAGCGCGTCGGCCAGTTGGGCTGCGTTCATGGCGTTCCTCTTTTTATCCGGTCTGTTCCGTTGATCTGAGGCAAGGAGCGTGGCGGCGCCTCGTCTTTTAATGGGCACCTATCATGAGCCAACAAAGGACAAGAGCATGCAACTATCGCGACAAATCGCCCTGGCGCTGGCGCTAACCGGCATGGCCTGCGGCGGGGCCCAGGCGCATCAGGCCGGCGATTGGGTGGTGCGCTTTGGCGCCGCCACCGTGGAGCCGGACGTGGACAGCGACGCCTTCGCGGTGGCGCCCCTCACCGGCGGTACCGTGGATGTGGACAGCGACACCCAGGCGGGCGTCACCGTCACCTACATGTTGAAGGACTGGTTCGGTATCGAGCTGCTGGCGGCCACGCCGTTCGAGCATGACCTCTATCTGGAGGACACCGCGCTGGGGCGTACCCGCATCGGCGAGACCAAGCATCTGCCGCCCACGGTTCTGGCCCAGTTCTCGCTGCCGGGGTACGGCCGCGTTCGTCCCTATGCCGGCATCGGGGTGAATTACACCCGCTTCTTCAGCGAGCGCATCGACGACGGCGTGGTCAGCCCGTTGATCGGCGGCGCCGACGCGGATCTGCATCTCTCCAATTCCTGGGGGCTGGCCGCGGAGCTGGGGGTCGACGTGGCGCTGAGTGAGGGCTGGTTCCTGAACCTCTCCGCCTGGAAGATGGACCTGGATACCGAGGCGCGCCTTACGGTGAACGGCACCACCGTGGACAAGGTGGATGTGGCGATCGATCCCCTGGTGTGGATGGTGGGCGTGGGCCGCGCGTTCTGAGCCGGCTACTCGCTGTCCACGTGTTCCGGGTGGGCCTGGCGCCAGTATTCAAAGCCGCCGTCGAGACTGACCACGGAATGGAAGCCCTGCTCCGCCAGGTAGTCGCTGGCGCCCTGGCTGGAGTGCCCGTGGTAGCAGTACACCACCAGCGGTTGCTGGCGGTCGGTGGCGGCGAGGAAGTCTTCCAGGTTGGTCTGGTTGAGCAGCAGGGAACCGGGGATACGGGCTTCCTGGTGGCTGGTCGGGTCGCGGACGTCCACGAACAGGGTGTTGCCGCTTTGCAGTTTGATAACCCCTTCTTCCGGGCTAATGCGTTCCGCCATGGGATTCTTCCTTCCGGGGCTACTGGTCGGCGACCAGCGCGGTCTCCGGGTGCACGCAGTTGAGTTTCATGCCGATGGCCTGCTCCAGCTGGGGCAGCAGGAAGGCGTCGTCTTCGCAGGCGAAGCTGATCGATACGCCGCTGGCGCCGGCGCGGCCGGTGCGGCCGATGCGGTGGACGTAATCCTCCGGGTCTTCCGGCAGGTTGTAGTTGATCACGTGGGACACGCCTTCGATGTGAATGCCGCGCCCGGCCACGTCGGTGGCGATCAGCACCTGCAGGTCGCCGGCGCGGAACCGCTCCAGGGTCTTCATGCGCTGGTTCTGGGGCACGTCGCCGGAGATCAGCGACACGTTCAGGCCCTTCTTATGCAGCCGGTCGTTGAGCCGCCGGGTAATGTCGCGGCGGTTGGCGAACACGATCACCTTCGACATGTTCTCCCGGGTGATCAGGTTGTAGAGCAGGTTGAACTTGTCCTGGGTGGCGGTGATGTAGACCTTCTGGTCGACGGTGTCGGTGGTCACCTGGGTGGGCTCGATCTCCACCACCTGGGCGGCCTCGGTCCAGCGCCCGGCCAGGTTCATCACGTCGTCGTTGAAGGTGGCGGAGAACAGCTGGGTCTGCCGGTAGCGGGTGCTCGGGGTCATGTTGACGATGCGTTTGACGTCGGGGATGAAGCCCATGTCCAGCATCCGGTCGGCCTCGTCGAGCACCAGGGCTTCCACCCGGTCCAGCCACAGGTCGCGGCGTTTGGCGAAGTCCAGCAGGCGTCCGGGGGTGGCCACCAGGATGTCGATCAGCCGGGTTTGCAGGCGTTCCTGCTGGCGGTTGAAGTTCATGCCGCCGACCACGCTCATCACCTGCAGGTCGGTGTGGTGGGCCAGCAGTTTGGCGTCCTTCTCGATCTGCATCGCCAGCTCCCGGGTGGGCGCGACGATCAGGGCCCGCGGTTCGCCGGCGTAGCGCGGCACCGTGATCGGGTGGCGCAGCAGGTCGTTGATGATGGTGATCAGGAAGGCGGCGGTCTTGCCGGTGCCGGTCTGCGCCCGCCCGATGGTGTCGGCGCCGGCCAGCGCGTGGGTCAGCACCTGGGCCTGGATCGGCGTGCAATACTGAAAACCGGCGTCCGCGATGCCGTGCATCAGCGCCGGCTCCAGGTCAAAGTCGTGGAAGCGGGTTTCGCCTTCTTTTTCCGGGACCTGGAACTGCTCCAGGCTCCATTCGCTGGTGGTTTCGTTTTGCATGGATTCGCTCGGTTTGGGTGCTGCGGAAAACGGCCCGGCCATGGGAACGGGAACCTAGTGTATAAAAAGCGGGCAGCACTGTCAGAGGAATCTCGGGTTGTGTCTCAGCCAAACACGAGAATGCGGTTATTCGCCGGCATGGCGTGGTCGTGGATCAGCTCGCGGCCGTGTTCGGCGAAGCGTTCCACCACCCACTCCTGGTCGCGGATGCCCATGGCAATGTCGCGGGCTTTCAGCGACAGGTCGAACTCCCGGTTGCTGTCGCTGGTGTAGGTGCCGTGATAATTGAACGGGCCGTACACCAGGAAGCGACCGTCCGGCAGTAACGTCTCGCACACCCGGCGGATGCAAAGCTCGACCTGCGGACGGGAGACGATATGAAAGGTGTTGGCGGTGAAGATGTAGCGGTAGGCCTGCGTCGGCCAGTCGCCTTCCACGTCCAGCGCCAGCGGTTCGGCCAGGTTGTCGCTGGGGACGTCGGCCAGCCACTGGGACAGGCCGTCCAGGTTTTCCGGCAGCTCGGTGGGCGTCCAGCGCACCTGGGGGAAGTGCGGCGCCAGCCACACCGCGTGTTGGCCGGTGCCGGCGCCGATTTCCAGAAGATCACCCGGGGCCGTGAGATAGTCACGCAGTACATCAAGGATCGGACCCTTGTTGTTCTCGGCTGCCTGGGAGAAAGGTTTCATGGTTATTTCCGCATCATTTTCTGTCCGGCCACCATAATACGCTGATAGGCGGTCGGCATCAGGCGCTGCATGCTGTCGATGGCGCGGGCGTCGGAGCCGATCAGCACCCGGCGCTTATTGCCTTTCACGCCCTTGAGGATGGTTTGGGAGGCCTCTTCCGGCGTGGTGCGGAACATCTTCTCGAAATCGCGGCGCGCTTTGTCCACGTCGCCGGTGATCTTCTCGACGCCGGCGCCCATGCGCGCGTTGCGGGCGATATTGGTCTTGATGCCGCCCGGATGCACCGAGGTGCAGGACACCCGGCCGCCTTCCATTTCCAGCTCCTGGCGCAGGGCCTCGGTGAAGCCGCGCACCGCGAATTTGGCGGCGTTGTAGGCGGACTGGGTGGGCACGCCGATCAGGCCGAACACGCTGGACACGTTGACGATGTGCCCTTCGCCGGCGGCTTTCAAGTGGGGCAGGAACGCCTTGGTGCCGTGCACCACGCCCCAGAAGTTGATGCCCATCAACCACTCGAAGTCTTCGTAGCTCATGTCTTCCACGGTGGCGCCCAGGGCCACGCCGGCGTTGTTGAACACCAGATGGGCGGCGCCGAAGTGACCGGTGACCCGCTCGGCGAAGGCGTAAAAGGCGTCGCGGTCGGCCACGTCGAAGGCTTCGGTGATCAGGCGGTCGCTGCCCAGCCCCAGGCTGTCGGCGGTTTCCTGCAGGCCGACCTGATTCACGTCGCTTAGGGCGAGCCGGGCGCCGGCGGCGGCCAGATCCCGGGCCAGGGCCCGGCCGATGCCCGAGCCGGCGCCGGTGATCACTGCTACTTTATTCTGGAAGTCTTTCATAGTTGCTGTTCCGATTCCGTCTGAATGGCCGGAGTGTAGCGGCATCGGACATGCAAAAGGGGCCAATTCCAACGTCGAAGCTGGCCACGCCGCCGGCGCCGGGCGACGCCAGGGTAACAGAGCGGCGTCAGGTCAGCTCCAGGTAGCCTTCGCCGACGCTGGCGATGGCGGCACGGCTGCGCGCCATGGCGTCTTCCACGGCGGCGTCGTCCTTGCCGGTGACGGCCACCGGGGCGTGCACGGTCAGGTCCACGGTGCCCGGGTGCATGCGCAGGGAATCCGCCGGCAGAATTTCCCGGGTGCCGATAATGGTGACCGGCAGAATCGGCAGGTCCAGGTCCTGGGCCATGCGGAAGGCGCCCTTCTTGAACGGGCGCAGCTCACCGCTGCGGCTGCGGGTGCCTTCCGGGAAAAACAGGATGCTGGTGCCGCCGGTGAGGCGTTGTTTGGCCTGCTCCAGGCTGGCCAGGGCGGAGGCCCGGTCGCGGCGGTCGATGAACACATGGCCGAGCAGGGCGCAGCACACGCCGATCACCGGCACGCGCCGCAGTTCCTGTTTCATCACCCAGCGAAAATCCTGCTCCAGGTGCCCGTAGAGCACCCAGATGTCGTACTGGCTGAGGTGATTGGCGACAATCACATAGCTGCGCGACGGGTCCACGTTCTCCAGGCCGTGCACGCGCACCTGCACGCCGCTGAGCAGCAGCCCCAGGCGCGCCCAGGGCACGGCGCTCAGGCGCGCCACCCGGCGCGGGCCGAGAAACGGCACCAGACACAGGCACACGGCACCGGCCACCACCGTGGCCAGCAGCATCAGTGGTACGAAAATAAACCAGGAGTAGATAAAGAAAAGCGCGTTCACCATGCCAGTGGTCTCCGCCTGGTCGGCATCGAAAAAAACCACGTCAATGGTAGCGAAAAGGGCCGAATATGACAGGTGTCAGGGGTTTTTTGTTACGTTTTTCGCCGGCTCCGGACGGCCCGGCCCGCGCAGGTCCAGCCAGTCGTAATAGTGCCCCTGGTATTCGGCGCGGTGCACCACCCGGCGCAGCCGCTCCAGGGTGAAATAGGGCGCGTCGCGCAGCAGAATATTGGCCAGCCAGGCGGGGATGTAGCCGCCGGGGTTCAATTCCAGCTGGTAGACCACTTCCACCTCGCCCGGCGCCACGCGGCGGAAGCGCAGCATCCCTTCCATATGCGGGAAGCGCACGTAATCCGGGTCGGGGGGCAGCAGGTTCGGGCGGTTGCTGAGGTCCACCACCACTTCTTCATTGCTCGGGTCGCTGGCCTGTATCACCCGGGTCTGCAGCACCGCCTCGCGGTCGGCCAGCGGCCAGGGCAGCAGCGTGGTGAAGTGCAGCTGGCGCACCTGTTCGTTGCTGCGACCCAGCTCCCGGGCGCTGTCCACGAAGTGCAGCCAGTCCGGGTAGGCCTGGTAATCGTTGAGCAGGGCCACCATGGCGTACTCATCGTCGAGCGGGAAGCGGGTCACGCCGCGGAACGTTTTCAGCGGCGTCCGGTCTCCATGTTGCATGTAGACCTGAATGCCGTTGCGGTCACTGACCAGTTGCCAAGCGCCGGCCTGGGCGGGCAGCCGCCCCGCGGCCAGCAAGGCCGTCAGCAGGACCAGGTAGGGGATTGCCCGGAGAGAGGTTTGCATATAAAAGTCACCCGAAAGTCGTAGATGCATTATGCCATCATCGATGTCGCTTGTCTTCGCCGGGTAGGGGCAATCCCCGTACGCCGGTGTTAGACTTCGTGCCTTTCCTCGCACCTTGACAAACGGATGCCGAATGCCCATGGCAAGACGTGGTTTTCACTGGTTGCTTGGCGCTTTATTGCTGGTGAGTTTCGTGGCGGTGCTGCCGGAACACCAGGAACGGGTTTCCAAGCCTGAATTCAAGCCGGATTACGTGCCCGGCCACGACCGGTTGAACGGTCAATGGCAGATGCGTTTCGCCTCCGACGGCGAGACGCCGCTGGTGCACGCGCCGTCCATGGTGGCGCTGCCGGACGGGCGCCTGCGTGCGTTCTGGTTCGCCGGTAAACGTGAAGGCGGCCCGGACGTGGCCATTCACTCGGCGATTTTCGACCCGCAACAGGGTGCCTGGAGCGAGGAAGAGCGGGTTGTCACCCGCGAGCAGATCCGCCTGCAGTGGGGCCGGCACGTGCGCAAGCTGGGCAACGCCGTGCCGGTGCTGGACGAGGACGGCCGCATGCGGCTGTTCGTGGTGGCGGTGAGTTTCGGCGGCTGGGCGGCGAGCCGCCTGGTGGTGCTGGAGTCCGACGACATGGGCGCCAGCTGGCGGTTCGACGAGGCGCTGGTCACCTCTCCGTTTCTGAATATCAGCACCCTGGTGAAAACCCCGCCGATCCGCTACCAGGACGGCACCGTGGGCTTGCCGGTTTACCACGAAATGGTGGGTAAATTCGGCGAAATACTGCGCCTGGACGACCACAACCGGATCGTCGACAAGGAGCGCATCGGCCACGGCCGCAAGGCGATTCAGCCGCTGGTGCTGGTGGACGGGCCGAAACGGGCCACCGCCTTCCTGCGTAATGAAACCGATACCCACCCCGGCTTCCTGTACCGCAGTGAGACCCGCGACGGCGGCGGTGACTGGTCGCCGCTGCGCCCGTCGCAGCTGCAGAACCCGTCATCGGCGGTGGGTGGCGTGGTGCTGTCGCCGGGGCACTGGCTGCTGGTGGCCAACTGCAACCCGATGGAGCGCGACGACCTCTGCATGCGCGAAACCCATGATGGCGGTAAGACCTGGTCGGGGCGTTATTTCTTCCATAACCGGGCGCAATGGCGCGAAGGCAACGTGCCGCAGACCGAGTACATGGAAATGATTTCCGAGGAGGTGGCCGGCACCCTGGAAACCGAAAGCCCGGCGTTGCTGCGTCAGCGCGTGGAGCGCAACAAGTGCGAGGAACAGGGCTGCGAGTTTCAGTACGACTATCCGTATGTGATCCAAGCCGCCAACGGTGACGTGCATATCCTCTACACTTGGAACAAGTCGGCGATTCGACACGCCTGGCTTCCTGAGGATCAGCCGCTATTGGGGGGGATGGCCGGTGATTTCTAGCCTTATTTGTGCCTTGGTGCTGGCGGCCATCTGGCTGCGTTTGAGCGCTCGTCTGCCGTTGCCGGTGCGCGGCGGGCTGGCGGTCGCGCTGGTGGTCTGGTCGTTGCTGCCGTTTCCGGTCGGGCTGGCCGGCTGGGTGATGAGTTATTTGAGCCACCTGAGCATTACCTCGGGCCTGCTGGCGGTGGCCGCCATTCACCACCGCCTGCGCGGCCGTTACTGGTTGCCGGTGGGACAGCTGCGGGCGGTGTGCGTGATGCTGGTGGGGCTGGCGCTGTTCTTCTACCCCATGAGCCTCGGGTCCAGCTACGCCGATCCCTATGCGCTGGGCTTCGGCGACATCCTGTTCAGCAGCGTGTTGCTGCTGATCGGCCTGTTCGCCTGGATGAACCGGGCCTACGCGCCCTGCGTGGTGTTGATCGCGGCCCAGGGGGCGTTCTACTTCAACCTGCTGCACTCGGACAATCTCTGGGATTATCTGATCGATCCCTGGCTGGTGTTCTGGGCCACCGGCTGGTTGGTGCGTGATCGCCTGGTGGTGCGCCGCGACGTGCGCGCCGCGCGCCGCCAGGCCGCGACCCTCGCCGGCGAGGCGCCCCGCCCCGCGTCCGAGCCCGCCGGTTCCCGCTCCTGAGCCTTCCAATGGCGCCTCAGGCCGCCGCCACCGGGCGGCGGGTCAGCAGGCGGGCCATGCCGTAGCCCACCAGGAACATCACCAAATTGCCGATCAAGCCGGTGTAGTAGAGATCGAACGGCGCGCTCAGCGTCGCCGGCATCAGCCCTTTGTTGGTGAGCACCGTCCAGCCGGTGAACAGCAGCGTCATGCCGATGCCGCACCAGGCGGCGCGTGCGTCCCCGACGCGGGTCAGGAAGCCGAGCAGATACAACCCCAGCATGCCGCCGCCGAACAACGACACCAGAATCGTCGAGGTGTCCTGCAGGGTGTGGGTGCTGGCGCCGTTGAGCCAGAGCGCGCCGAGGATCATCAGCACCGTCACCAGGGCCGCCACGGTGCGCGCCACCGTCAGATAGTGTTTATCGCTGAGCCCGGTGCGCAGGTGGCGCCGGTAGAGATCGACGATCGACACCGTGCTCACCGAGTTGATGCTGGAGTCCAGCGAGCTCATCGCCGCCGCCAGCGCCGCCGCCACCACCAGGCCGGCGATGCCGGACGGCAGGTACTCGGTGATGAACCAGGGCATGATCGATTCGGCCCGGGCCTCGCCGGTGAGCACCGCCGCGGCGGTGGGGTCCGGGTAGTGCTGGAAGAACACCCACAGGGCGGTGCCCAGCAACATATAGAACGCCCACACCGGCAGCGCGGTGAACAGGTACACCCACAGGCCCCGGCGCGCCTCTTTCATGGAGCGCGAGGCGCAGTAGCGCTGCACGGTGTTCTGGTTGCTGGAGTATTCCGTCAGCCAGTTGGTCAGGCCGATCAGCAGCATCATGGTGACGGTCTTCTCACTCAGCGACGGCTGCCAGCGCACCGGCCGCGGCGTGCCGTCGTCGAACTCCGCGAGCGCGAACTTGCCCGCCGCCGAGGCTTCCCGGAACACTTGACCCAGGCCGCCGGGCAGCGCTTCCACCACCACCCAGATGCACAGCAGCCCGCCGATCATCAACACCACGGTCTGCAGCACGTCGGTCCAGATCACCGCGTCGATGCCGCCGATAATGGTGTACAGGCCGACGAACAGGCCGGCGCCGATGATCGCCGTGGTCGGCGTCACGTCCACCAGCTGCTGGATCAGCAACGACAGCAGCCACAGGATCATCGCCAGGCGCACCAGCTGGGCGACGATGAACGCCAGGGCGCCGTACACCCGCACGCTGGGGCCGAAGCGTTGTTCCAGAAACTCGTAGGCGCTGGTCATGTTGCCGCGCCGGAAGAACGGCAGGAACACATAGGCGGCCACGAACAACGCCACCGGCAGCGCCAGGTTGGGCAGATAACGCAGCCAGCCGGTCTTGAACGCGTCCGCCGGGTAGGCCAGGAAGGTGATCGAGCTGATCGAGGTGCCCACCAGCGACAGGCCGATCACCCAGCCCCGGAAGCGCCGCCCGCCGACGAAATACTCCTCGGTGCTGGTATTGCGGCGGGCGAAGTAGAACCCGATCAGCAGCACCACCGCCAGATAGGCCAGCAGCACGCCCCAGTCGAGCAGCGACAGGGTCATTGCTGAATGTACACGTCGTCGGCCTGATCACCGCGTTCGGATTCGCGAATCACGAAGCGCACCCGGGTGCCGGTGCGCAGGCTGCGGCGCCCGCCGTTCCGCACCGCCTTGAAGTGGACGAAAATCTCTTCGCCGCTATCGTCGAGAATAAAGCCGAAGCCTTTATTGGGGTTGAACCACTTCACCTCGCCCTGGCGGCGGCCGTCCCGGGCGAGACGGCTCCAGGGCGCCAGCGGCAGCAGGTACACCAGCACCGGGGCCCACAACCAGGCGCCGTCCAGGGTGAACACCGGAGCGCCGTGGCTGGCCACCAGCCCGGCCAGATAGAAGAACACCGCCACATGCAGGGCGGTGCGCGTGCGGCCGCCGGCCAGGCAGACCAGATTCACCGCCGCCGCCAGCAGCAGGCCCAGGCCGGTTTGCTGGCTGAGCAGGGGAGAGACCAGCAATGTTTGATCGCCGCCGTGCACGAAAAGAATAAAGGCGTGCGGGGCGAACAGCAGCCAGGCACCGGGTAACGCAAGCAAAAGGGCGGCCAGGACGTAGAACGCCGCCAGGGGTTTGGAAACTTTCATTGATCGACTGACCTTATTGGTAACGCGAAAAAAGAGACTGCGAACAGGCGAGCGGCTTCGGGAGGCTCCCGCATTATCGTTATCGCCGCCCGGTCATTGTAACGAAGCGGCACGGTAATCTCATGTTCACGTTGGCCTCGCCTGGCCGCCCCGGGGTCAGTATCCTGTCGCCATGGAGTTTCCCTTTCTCACCGACGCTTTTCTCAACGCCCTGCAAGACACCGGCGCCGCCACGCCAAGCCGTGGCTGGGGGCCCTGTCACCTGCGTGACGGCGATGCACTGATGCCGATCTACGCCCGTGACGGCTCGCGCGGCGAGTACGTATTCGATTTCGCCTGGGCGGACGCCTACCAGCGTAACGGTCTGGCCTATTATCCCAAGCTGGTCACTGCGATTCCGTTTACGCCGGTGGTCGGCCCGCGCTGGCGTGGCGACTGGCGACCCCAGCAACTGTGGGAAGGGGTGCGCGAGCGGATCCGCGAGCAGGGCGCCAGCGGCTGGCATCTGCTGTTCCCGGATCAGGCCACGCGGGAAGCCCTGCAAGAGCTGCCCCTGGTGGAGCGGCAGGCCTGCCACTTCCGCTGGTTCAACCGGGGCTATCAGGACTTCGAGGCGTTTCTCGCCGGGTTTAACTCCCGCAAGCGCAAAAGCGTGCGCCGCGAACGGCGGCGGGTCGCCGAACAGGGCCTCACCGTCACCCGCCTCACCGGCGCCGATATCGACCCGCAGAGCTGGCGTTTCTTTTTCCACTGCTACGCCAACACCTATCTGGTGCGCGGACAGCTGCCCTATCTCAGCGAGGCGTTCTTCCGGCGTCTGGCCGAACAGCTCGGGGATCAGGTGCTGCTGGTGGTGGCCAGCGACGGCGACGAACCCGTGGCCGCCGGCCTCTACCTGTTCGACGACCGGGCGCTGTACGGCCGCTACTGGGGCAGCGTGCGCGAATACGACGCGCTGCACTTCGAGGTCTGCTACTACCAGGGCATCGAGTTCGCCATTGAGCGGGGGCTGGCGGAATTCGACCCGGGCGTGCAGGGCGAGCACAAGATTCTGCGCGGCTTCGAGCCGGTGCTCACCTACTCACTGCACTGGCTGGCGGAGCCCGCCTTTCAGGATGCGGTGGCGGACTTCTGCCAGCGCGAGGCGCGCCATGTGCACGCCTACCGGGAGGAGGCGCGCGGCCTGTTGCCGTACCGGACGGACGTCCTCTAAGCGGGCTGTGCGGCGAGCCCGGGCGCCTGGCCGCGCTGGATCATCAACGCCATGGTGACCGGATCGCAGGGATCGTGGCGATGGTGGTAGGAGCACTTGGGGCCCAGCTCGGCGGTGACGTCGTCCAGGGCGTCGTCCTCCGGCAGGTCCAGGTTGGCCAGGTATTCCAGCACCCGGCCTTTCTCGTCCACCAGGGTGCCCATGTAAAGACGCTGGTCGCATTGACGCACGCTGGCGAACAGGGCGGTTTCCACACGCACGCCTTGCCGGCTCAGCCAATCGGTAAGCGCCGGGTCCAGGCGGCCTTCGCGGATAGCCAGGGTGGTTTCATGAACCGCTTGCCAGGTGTTGCGGTGGCTGTTCTTGGTGATCTCCATGGATGTGTGTCTCCCAGTGTCCCTCGTGACGGTTCCCCCGAACCGTCGTCCCCCGGGTCCCCCAGAGCCGACAATGCGAACTCTATCACAGTTTAAAAACTAGCCAACCCTGGGAGATAGCCCCCTTTCTAGCGGCTATCGTCGGGTTTGGGTATCAGCCTTTCGATGGAAAAAGCGGCGGCATGGGGCTGTCGAGCAGGGTGCACAGGGCACGCAGCAGCTCGGCCTCCGCCACCTGCACCTGGCCGTCGGCGAGCACCAGGTCGGCGGCGGCGTCGATCAGCGGCGCCTTGAGCAGGGGTGTCAGGCGCGCCAGCCGCGTGATCGCCGAGTCCAGACGGTTGGGCGTGCAGCGCTCCGGCGCCAGCAGCAGGCGGCCGGCCGGGAGGAGGCCATGGGTGGCACGCTGGAAGCCGCTCAGGGCGGTGCCCCGGGCCGAGTCGCCGGCCCAGGCCAGGGCGGAAAACACCACCTGGATGTCGTTGGCCACCGCCGCCAGGCGGTGGATGTCCGGGCGCGGCAGGGCACGGCGCGGTGCCCCCAGATGGCGCTCGGCGATGGCGGTCAGCGCCCAGCACAGCAGGTCCTGGTCGCGCCGCCGCGCGGTGAGCGTCCGCAGCTGCTTGAGGATCACCGGGCGGCGCTCCGGTGGGGCCTGGCGCAGGGTGGCCAGGGCCAGATCGAGCAGCGGCAGGCGCAGCCGGGTGCCCAGTGCCGAGACCTGATCGACCAGCGCGGCGCGGCGGCCACGGCGCAGTGCCGGTGGCGGGCGAACGTCGCCCAGCGCCAGGGCGTAGAGCACGCATTCCGCCCCTTCCTGGGCGTGCAGGGCCTGGTACAGGCCGGCGGGCAGGGTGTCCACCAGCGTCCGGGCGTAGCCCAGGTTGTCATCGTCCAGGCGGCCGATGCGTTCCGAGGGAACGGGCGCGGGTGACGGCGATGAGTCGGTCCGGGCGCGCACCCGGGCGCGGGCCGCCCAGTGGGCGCCCAGGGCATGCAGCCGCTGGTCCAGGGTGGGGTGGGTGGCGAGCAGGCGGCGCAGGCGGAACGCCAGGGTTTCCGCGAAGCCCATGTGGCTGAGGTCCTCGGCGTGCACGCTGCGCAGGTGCGAGCCGTTGCCGTTACGGATCTTGATCAGGGCGCCGGCCAGGCCCGCCGGCTGCCGGGTGAACTGCACCGCGCTGGCGTCCGCCAGCCGCTCCCGCTGGCGGGAAATGGCCGCCTTGATCAGGCGCCCGAAAAACAGCCCCGCGTAGCCGATGGCCATCAGCACCAGGCCGGCGAGAATCAGCAGGCCGCCGTTTCGGCGACGGTCGCTGGTGGGCGACATATGAAGCAGGAACTCGCCCAGCTTGCCGACCGTGAGAATGCCGGCCAGTGCCGCCATCAGCCGCAGGTTGATGCGCACATCGCCGTTCAGAATATGGCTGAATTCATGGGCCACCACGCCCTGCAGCTCGTCCCGGTCCAGTTGCGCCAGGGCGCCCTCGGTGACCACCAGCACCGCCCGCGACGGCGTGGGCCCGGCCACGAACGCATTGATGCCGGTCTCGCCGGGCAGCACATAGGTGCGCGGCATAATGGTGCCGGCGGCCAGGCTCATCTCCTCGACCACATTGCGCAGGCGGCGCTCCGCCGGGTCGCCGCTGTGGCTGGCGATTTCCCGGGCGCCGAGCATTGCCGCCAGGCTCTCGCCGCCGTGGCGAAGTTGCCAGGCCTTACGCAGGGAACCCGCCAACAACAGCCCCAGGGTGCCCAGCGTGACCCACCAGAAGGCGTCGCCGGCGAACCAGCCGCCGGCGGCCGCCCCCGGCAGCGGCCACCATTGCCAGGCCAGCCAGCAGGCCAGGTTCACCGCCGCCACCACGGCGGCCAGGGCGAGCAGGAAGTAGAGCGCCAGCAGCAGCGTGCGCCGCCGGGCCCGTTCCTGATGTTGGAAGAAGTTCATCGGCGCGGCGTCAGAAGGTGACGTTCACCGCCTGACGCGCCTGCGGGTCGTCGATTTCCAGCAGCTCCGCTGCCCGGAACGGCCCGAACAGGCCGCTGACCAGGTTATTGGGAAACTGTTCCCGGTAGGTGTTGTAGTGCATCACCGCGTCGTTGAAGGCCTGACGGGCGAAGCCGATGCGGTTTTCCGTGCTGCTCAACGCTTCCATCAGCTCGGCCATGGTCTGGTTGGCCTTGAGGTCCGGGTAGCTTTCGCTCACCGCCAGCAGCCGCGACAGGCTGCCGGACAGCAGCGATTCGGCCCGGCCGAGGCGGCCGATGGCGGCGCCGTCCTCGGGGTCGGCGGCGGCGTCGCGGCGCGCGCCCTCCGCCTGGTTGCGGGCCTCGGTGACCCGCGACAGGGTTTCCCGCTCATGGTCCATGTAGGCCTTGGCGGTTTCCACCAGGTTGGGTATCAGATCGTGGCGCCGTTGCAGCTGCACGTCGATCTGCGCGAAGGCGTTCTTGAAGCGGTTCTTAAGGCTCACCAGCCGGTTGTAGATCACCACCAGCCCGACGCCGATGGCGATCAGTACGCCGAAAAACAACCAGGTCCCCATGGTTCCCACCCCCTATTATTTATTAGCCATGGGATTGGATACCGGGGCGGGTTTCCCGTCAAGCCGCCAGTGGGTGAACCGGGATGTAGTGGTCAACCAGCAGGGCGGTGAACAGCACGAACAGGTAGACGATCGAATAGCCGAAGGTTTTCATCGGCAGCTTCGGGTCCTTGCTGAAGCGCAAGCGCACCGCGTGAACCAGGAAGATGCCGCTGAGAATCACCGCGCTGACCAGATAGATCAGGCCGCTCATGCCGGTGAGGTAGGGCAGCAGCGAGCAGATGAACAGCAGAATGGTGTAATAGAGCACCGATTCCCGGGTGAAGGGAATGCCGTGGGTTACCGGCAGCATCGGTACGTCGGCCTTGGCGTATTCATCGGCGCGGTGGATCGCCAGGGCCCAGAAATGCGGCGGCGTCCACACGAAGATAATCAGCACCAGCAGCCAGGCGTAGGGGTGCAACTCATTGGTGACGGCGGTCCAGCCCAGCAGCGGCGGAATGGCGCCGGCGATGCCGCCGATCACGATGTTCTGCGGCGTCGCTCGCTTCAGGTACAGGGTGTAAACGAAGGCGTACCCGACGAAGCCGAACAGGGTGAGCCCGGCGGTGAGCGGGTTGACCAGGAAATAGAGCATCGCCATGGACGCCAGCGCCAGCGCCACGGCGAAGGTGATCGCCGCCTTCGGCGACAGCTTGCCGGCCACCAGCGGCCGTTTCTCGGTGCGCTTCATGATCGCATCGATCTTCTGATCCATGATCTGGTTGATCGCCGCCGACGCCATCATCGCCAGATAGAGCCCGGCGAAGGCGGGAATAAAGGTGGACAGCGGCACCATGCCCGGTGGGTCCGTGGCCAGGAACATGCCGGCCACCGCGGTGACCATCAGCAGCATCACCACGCCGGGCTTGGTCAGCGCCAGATAGTCACGCCAGTGGGGCGTGCCGGTGCTGTTGCTCTGTTCGCTTACGGCGGATTTCTCGCTCAAAGCGCACTCTCCTCGGATTGCGGGTGGCGTGCGGCGCACTTCACATTGATGGCGCGGATAAACAGCACCAGCGACACCAGCAACACCACGGCGCCGAAGTTGTGGGCCACGGCCACCGCCAGCGGTACCGCGAACACCACATTACTGATTCCCAGGCCGATCTGCACGGTCAGCAGCCCGAGTATGGTCAGCGCGAAGTTGCGGAAGAACACGCTGCGCGCGCGCAGCAGAATGCGGCCCACCAGCAGCAGCCCCAGCACCGTCACCAGCAGCGCGCCGAAGCGATGCATCACATGGATGGTGGTGCGGGCGTCATTCTGCAGCACGCCGAACTCGTAGTCGGGTTTGTCGTGCTCGTGGCCCCAGAACACAAAGGCGTCCTCGAAATTGAGGTGATCGGTCCAGCCGTCCTCGCACACCGGCAGCTCGGTGCACACCACCGCCGCGTAGTTGGCGGTGGTCCAGCCGCCCAGGGCGATCTGCAGCACCAGCGCCGCCAGGGTGATCGAAGCCAGCGGCTTCATGCTGCGCACGTCGCAGTCGTTCAGGAAGCTGGGCCAGCGGTACAGACGCGCGGCCAGCAGCGCCAGCAACGTGAAGGTGGTGAAACCGCCGAGCAGGTGCAGCATCACGATGGTGGGCTGCAGCCCCATGGTCACCGTCCACATGCCGAGAATGCCCTGGAAGATCACCAGCGCCACCAGGAACAGCGGCAGCTTCACCGGCTGTTTGAAGCGTTTGCGGTTGGCCACCCCGAGCGCGGCGATGATCAGGATCATCAGGCCCAGGGCGGAGGCGAAATAGCGGTGCACCATTTCCGGCACGGTTTTGTGGGCCTCGCGCAGAGCGCCCGGGGCGATCTCATTCTGTTCGTTAACGTGGGAGATGGCCTTGCGCACGTCCAGATGGCCGTAGCAGCCGGGCCAGTCCGGGCAGCCCAGGCCGGCGTCGGAGAGCCGGGTCCAGGCGCCCAGGATAATCACGCCGGCGGCCAACAGCAGGGCCAGCAGGGTCAGGCGGCGCATCCAGATTTGCGACCGGGTCGGCGCCGGCGGGAGAACGGGACGTTGTTCGTTGAAATGCATGGTTATCAGGGCCTTAGATCAGGGAGCCTTTGAGGGTGCGCTCAAGATCCAGGCGGATGTTCTCCGCCTCTTCCAGGGTGGCATCCATGCTCTCGTGGGTGGGGTAGCGCAGGAAGATCTGGCCGTCCGGGCTGACCACGAAAATATCCCCCACCGGTGCGTCCGTGGCCGGCGCCAGCGCCTCGCGGACGGTTTGCGGGTCGCCGTCCACTTCCACGGTGCCGGCCACGTTGTCTTCCAGAAAAGCGCGCAGCTCGGGGTTGGCCGGAGCGGTGTGAACGATCACACGGCGCAGCCGTTCCATGTTTTCGCCCAGCGTTTGCTGGACCTGGCGCATCTGGTAGTAGAGGCCGTTCTTGCAGGCCTTGCCGCATTCGGCGCCGGCCACGTACATCAGCGTCCAGAGGCCGGCGGTGTCTTCGCCGTCGTAGGGTTCGCCACTGTCGTCACGCAGCGCCAGGGTGTCCAGCTGGATATGCGGAATCAGCAGCTCGCCCTTGTTTTCGCGGGGCAGTTCCCAGGGGTCGACGAAATAGCGACCGGCGATGAAGAACAGTACAAAGGGGCCGACGATGGCCAGCAAGGTCAGCCTGTTTTTGTTGCGTGGAGACATCAGTTCAAGCGTCCGGTTGGTGCCGACGGCGCCCGCGCAGGCGCGCGATCAGATACATGATCAGGGCGGCCACCGCCAAACCCAGCCACTGCAGCGCGTAGGCCTGGTGGCGTTGCGGGCTCATCACCGTGGTGACGTCCTGCCAGGGCCGCGGCAACGCCGCGGCGTCGCCGAGCGGTTGATCGGGGGCCACCCGTATCTCGAAGGGCGCTAATTCTACCCCAAGTCGATGGCCGATGGCTGCAAAATCCACCTTTTGTACCCGCAACGGCCACTGATTCTCCGGCAGCGGGGTGTCCTTGAGCACGAAGGTCTGCGCCGAGGGCTGGTAGGCGTTGCCGGTGACGGTGACCGGCCCGTCCACCGGGGGCACGTCGGGCAGCCGTGCCCGGTCCGCGCCACGCGGCAGCCAGCCCCGGTTGACCAGCACCCAGCGGCCCTCATCGGTGCGCAGCGGGGTCAGCAGGAAATAGCCGGCCACACCCTGCCAGGTGCGGTTGTCCAGCAGCACCGAGCGGCGGTTATCCAGCTCGCCACTGACCCGTATCGGGCGGTGTTGCGGGTCATCCAGATCGAGCGCGCGCTCCAGGGTGACCGGGGCCGCGCGGGCCTTTTCCGCCTGGTCGGCCAGCCATTCGCGTTTCTCCCCGGCGCGCTGCCACTGCCACCAGGAGAGGCTCAGGCAGAGGCCGACGACCAGCAGAGTCAGAACCAGTCCCAGCAACGACCGGCGCGCATTGCGGTTTGGCATATCTTTACGTGCACTCACGGGGGCGGTGGCTACAATGGGCGCGTATTGTAACCGACAACCGTATTCCGTCGAGGTGAATTATGTGGTGGGTCAAGCTGATCGTAATCGTTCTTCTTATCGCTGCCGTGGTGTCGCTGGCGCGGGCCCTGATGTCGCTGGTGCGCAACGAGGGCAAAAGCGGTAAGACCATGCGAGCACTGGCCTGGCGGGTAGGGTTCTCGGCGATGGTGTTCGTGTTCATTCTGGTGAGCATGATGATGGGCTGGATTCAGCCCCACGACGTTAATCCCACCACCCGGGGCGGGGTGCCCATCGAGCAGCAATAACGGAGCCCCCGTAAAACAAAAAGCCCCGGCTTGTGACCGGGGCTTTTCGTTTCCAGGGTGGTGTGGCGCGGGTTACAGCCAGTACACCACCACGAACAGGAACAGCCATACCACGTCCACGAAGTGCCAGTACCAGGCCCCCGCTTCCCAGGCGAAATTGTGCTCTTCGTCGAAGTGGCCCTTGATCACTCGCAGCAGGGTCACGAACAGGAAGAGGGTACCGATGGTCACGTGGGCACCGTGGAAACCGGTCAGCATGAAGAACAGGCTGCCGTAGATGCCGGCGTCCAGACGCAGGCCCATTTCGGTATACGCGTGGATGTACTCTTCCACCTGCAGCCCCAGGAAGATCACGCCCAGCAGCACGGTGATCGCCTGGAAGGTGATCAGCCGTCCGCGCTTGCCTTCCAGCAACGCGTGGTGGGCGATGGTCAGGGTGATGGAGCTGACCAGCAGGATGGCGGTGTTGATCGCCGGCAGGCCCCAGGCGCCCATCGCCTGAGTGGTGGTGCCGTCCGGGGTCTTCACCAGCGGCCACATGGCCTGGAAGCTCGGCCACAGCAGCTCGTGGGTCATGGCGTTGCTGCCGGCGCCGCCCAGCCAGGGCACGATCAGCCAGCGGGTGTAGAACAGGGCCCCGAAGAAGGCGCCGAAGAACATCACCTCTGAGAAGATGAACCACAGCATGCCCTGGCGGTAGGAGATGCCCAGCTGGTTGCTGTGCAGGCCGCCCACGGACTCCTTGATGGTGTCGCGCCACCAGATGGCGATGATGAACAGCAGGGTGGCCAGGCCGACGAAGAACAGCGGCATGCCCCAGCTGCCCTGGAAGGTATCCGGGTCAGTGGCCTGCTGAATGAAGTTGGCACCGCCCACGGCGGTGAGGAACAGGCCCACGGAGGCCGCCAGGGGCCAGGGGCTGCTCTCGGGTACGTAATACTTTTCCGTTGCCATGTTGAAAATGTCTCCTGTACAACCGGCCGTTATTTGTTCGTCGCGGCGACGCGGTCGGTAACGTCAAAAATGGTGTAGGACAGCGTCAGCGTATTGATATGACGCGGCAATTCCGGGTCCAGGTAGAAAATCATCGGCATTTCCTTGCGCTCGCCCGCCGCCAGTGACTGCTGATCGAAGCAGAAGCACTGGGTTTTGTGCAGGTAGCGCGCCGCTTCCCCGGGGGAAACCGAGGGAATGCTTTGCGTGATGATGTCGCTGGACTTGGGATTGCTGGCGAAAAAGTTCACCAGCGTGATCTCTCCGGGGTGCACTTCCACCCGGCGCGTCGCCGAAGTGAAATCACCGTTGACGCCCTCACCCCGCTGGGTGATGAATTCAACGGTGACGGTGCGGTCTTCCACCACCTGTGACGGGCCTTCGGTGCTCGCCGTTGTCGACGTTTTTCCATTCAGACCGGTGATATCGCAGATCACATCGTAAAACGGCACCATCGCGAAGGCGAAACCGAACATCGCCACCGCCCAGATAAGCAGCTTTCTGAGCGTGCGTTGGTTGCGCTGTTGCAGGTTCTGTTCGCTCATGGTGCCGTCCGAACTCCGTTACTTGACTACCGGCGGGGTGTCATAGGTGTGGAACGGCGCCGGTGACGGCACTTCCCATTCCAGACCTTCGGCGCCTTCCCAGGAACGGGCCGGCGCTTTCTCGCCTTTCTTCATGGCGCACAGCACGCACACCGCCAGGAACAGCAGCTGCGACAGACCGAACCAGAACCCGCCAATGGAGATCCAGAAGTTGTAGTCCGCGAACTGCAGCGCGTAGTCGGCGTAGCGGCGCGGCATGCCGGCCAGGCCCACGAAGTGCATCGGGAAGAACAGCAGGTTCACGGAGATCAGGGAACTCCAGAAGTGCAGCTCGCCGAGCAGCTTGTTGGGCATCACGCCGGACCACTTGGGCAGCCAGTAGTAGGCGGCGGCGAACATGCTGAACACCGCGCCGGACACCAACACATAGTGGAAGTGCGCGACCACGAAGTAGGTGTCGTGGTACTGGAAGTCCACCGGGGTGATCGCCAGCATCAGGCCGGACAGGCCGCCGCAGGTGAACAGGATCACGAAGGCGATGGCCCACTTCATCGGCAGTTCGAAGGTCATGGAGCCGCGCCACATGGTGGCCACCCAGTTGAACACTTTCACGCCGGTCGGTACCGAGATCAGCATGGTCATGTACATGAAGAACAGGGTGCCGGCCAGGGGCATGCCCACGGTGAACATGTGGTGGGCCCAGACCACGAAGCTGAGCAGCGCGATGGAGGCGGTGGCGTAGACCATGGAGGCGTAACCGAACAGCGGCTTGCGCGCGAAGGTCGGAATGATCGCCGAGATAATGCCGAACGCCGGCAGAATCATGATGTACACCTCGGGGTGCCCGAAGAACCAGAACACGTGCTGGAACAGTACCGGGTCACCGCCGCCGGCGGCGTTGAAGAAGCTGGTGCCGAAGTGGCGGTCGGTGAGCATCATGGTCACCGCGCCGGCCAGAACCGGCATTACCGCGATCAGCAGGAAGGCGGTGATCAGCCAGGTCCATACGAACAGCGGCATCTTCATCAGGGTCATGCCGGGCGCACGCAGGTTGAACACGGTCACGATCACGTTGATGGCGCCCATGATGGAGGAGATACCCATCATGTGAACCGACAGAATGAACAGGTCGGTGGAAGCCGGGCCGTACTCGGTGGAGAGCGGCGCGTAGAAGGTCCAGCCGAAGTTCGGCGCGGCCGGGTTGCCGGCGCCGAAGGCGCTCATGAACACCGAGCTGAGCAGGATCAGGAACGCGAACGGCAGGATCCAGAAGGACCAGTTGTTCATGCGCGGCAACGCCATGTCCGGCGCGCCGATCATCAGCGGAATCATCCAGTTGGCCAGACCCACGAAGCCCGGCATAACGGCGCCGAACACCATGGCGAGACCGTGAACCGTGGTCATCTGGTTAAAGAATTCCGGGTCCACGAACTGCATGCCCGGTTCCAGCAATTCGGTACGGATCACCATGGCCAGAAGGCCGCCGGCCAGGAACATGGCGAAGCTGAACCACAGGTACAGGGTGCCGATGTCCTTATGGTTGGTGCTGAACAGCCATCGCTTCAGGCCTGTGGGGGCGTGGTGATGATGGTCATCGTGTGCTGCGGCGGTACTCATCGCTCTCCCCTCCCTACTCGTGGTCTTGAACGTCTTGGGGTTGAATCAAATCACCGGTGTCGTTACCCCAAGCGTTACGCTCATAAGTAACCACGGCGGCGATTTCCCTTGGCGACAGCTGGGCGCCGAAAGCGGGCATGGCTGCGCGACCGTTGATCAGCACGTCGATGTGCTCATCAAGGTGTTCTTCGTTGGTGGCGAAGTCGCTGCCCGCGAAGGCAACGCCGACACCGCCTTCACCGTTGTTGCCGTGGCAAACGGCACAGGCGCCGGCGTAGGTCTGCTCACCCAGTTCCATGGCCTCGTCGAGGTCGGCGAACGGGGTCAGGTCCGGTGCCGCGGCGGCTTCTTCCTTCTTCTCGGCCAGCCAGGTCTTGAACTCTTCCTGGCTTACCACCTCGGCCTCGATGGGCATGAAGGCGTGGTTCTTGCCGCACAGCTCGGCGCACTGACCATAGTAAGTGCCTTCCTTGCCCTCGGGTACCACGGTCCAGGTCTCGTTGACGAAGCCCGGGATGGCGTCTTTCTTGCCGCCGAAGTCGGGGACCCAGAACGAGTGGATCACGTCCGCGGCGGTGATCAGGAAGCGTACTTTCTGGCCCGACGGCAGCACCAGCGGCTCGTCCGCTTCCAGATTGTAGTTCTTGTCTTTCTCCGGGAACTCGCTGCCCACGGCGTCCTGCGCGGTGCCGTAGGGGAACAGACCGCCGGCCAGGACCGGGTTGTTGATCTGCTCGATCGGCGTGGCCAGATTGGACATATAGGACACGCCGATGTTGTTGTCGTCCTCGTAGGTGAGGTACTCGTATTCCCACTTCCAGCGGTGGCCGGTGACCTTCACCGTGAGCTCCGCCTTCGAGGAGTCATCCAGCTCGATCAGCACCCGGGTGGCGGGCACCGCCATCGCGATCAGGATCACGAAGGGCACCACCGTCCACAGCACTTCCAGGAGCACGTTCTCGTGGAAGGTGGAAGGGTTGGGGTTCTTGGACCGGCGGTGGCGGATCATGGAAACCAGGATGAGCCCGAACACCAGCAGACCAATAATGGTCACAATCCACAAAACAGTGGTATGAAGGTCGTAGACTTCCTGGCTGACGCCGGTGACACCGGGTCGCAGGTTTTCGTTGGAACGTTCAGTCCAATCGCTGGCCACGGCCATTCCGCTGATCATCAGCGAAGTGAGGCCGACCGCCGCGCGGTGGAACAGAGTTGACTGCATGCGTTAGCTCCCTGTTTTCCCCAGCGTGAACCCCCCGGAAGAAGGGGCCGCGCCTATTCTTGCCGTCACCGGCACCTGGAAAGCGAGTTTCAGGAATAGGGCTAGGTAACCCTGGTGATGCCGTGGTGCCCCGCCGGGCCCTCCCCGAAACGGGCGGGCGGCCAAGGGGGTGGCCTTGAGCCCGCCTAGCTTTTCAGGAAAATACGCGCCAAAACAATCACTTACAACGAGTAAGGGAAAGGGAGGCGTGTCTCCGGACTGCGGCAAAATGCCCCACGGCATTGTGGGCGGTAACTCTAGTCATTCAAGGGGGCAAAGTCCAGCCGGAAAGCCGCCTGGAACGGGCCTTTCGGGAGATACCGCCGAGCCGAATTGTGCTAGACTGCGCGCCCTTTCAGCTCTTGGTTATATCCTCGGTCATGTCGAAAAGCCGTCAAATCTACAGGGTTACTAATGGGTTCGAAAGTAAGCGAACATCATTTATAATGTAGGCTCCGTTCGCCAAGCTTATCGGATATCTACATACATGCGCCACGATGACGGTCGTAAACTTGATCACAAAACAT
>MDSY01016330.1_pt1 | contig 23712 bp, 22 predicted proteins | sample 811131 | NCBI WGS metagenome assembly MDSY01 (sample SAMN05326643, study PRJNA326480) | marine metagenome | isolation source: seawater | place: Atlantic Ocean: South West | collected 2010 | reverse complement strand
TATAATGTAGCGTTTATGAAATTACGCAAATGGCAACAAAAAGTTATTGATGAATTTCCTGATATTGTAAAAAATTATAGGAAATTTATATTAAAAGCCCCAACTGGTGCTGGAAAAACAGTTTTAGCAAGTGAAATAATAAACTCATTTTACAATAAAAAAAAAATAGTTGTATTGTGTCATAGGTTGGTACTTTTAGAGCAACTTGAGAAAGGCTTGTCAACTAATCACAAAGTTAAGAAATTAGGATTATCGGAAGAGGGTAAGCCGTTCAATGATTATGATGTGTTAATTTCCACAAACCTAAGATCACGAGAGTTTTCAATGAAAGCAATAAAAGATTGCGACTTACTAATAATTGATGAAGCGCATCGGGTTTCACCTAACGGTCAGGCATATAAAGAGCTTCTAGATCAGTTCGACAAGTATGCACCAGAAACTTCAAAACTTTTAGGTCTTACTGCGTCTCCGGAGAGAAGGACTGGTGACCAAAAAGATCAGTTAGGTCTTGCTTTTGATGCAATAATTGATTGTGCCGATATTGAAGAATTAATTAAAGAAAAAGTTTTAGTTCCTGCAGATTATTTTTCATTTTTTATACACGATCTTGAACTTGAAAAAATGGATATTTCAACAGGAGACTTTCCAGTTGAGCAATTATCTAATGCAATAATAAAATCATCTATGATTGATTACGCGTGTAAAATATATGAGGAACAAAAAGGAAAGATTGAAAAAACCCCAATATCTGCATGGTTTTGTCCAGATGTTCTGGTGGCAGAGGAGACAAAGAGAAAAATTATGGGTTATAATCTTAAAGTAGAATTAATAACAGCCAAGACTCCATTAAAAGAAAGAATGCAAATACTCGAAAAACACGAAAAGGGTGAATTAGAATGTTTAATATCAGTAGGAGTGTTATCTGAAGGTTGGGATAACCCTAATTGTAATATCATTGTTCACTTGAGACCAACATTATCTAAAGTTTTTTGGGGTCAATCAGTAGGAAGAGGACTAAGATCTGCAAATGAAAAATCAAAATGTGTAGTCATAGATGTAAGCTCCAACTTTACAACTTTCGGTCCTGTCGAAAAACTTACATGGAAACTTTGGAATCATCGTAAATCATACTTAGAATTTAAAAATAGATTTAATTGGGTGAGTAAACAACAGTTTGTAGAAGATAGAGACTATACTTATTTACTTTGCGAAGGATTAAAAGAGGACGGAAGACGTTGTTCTTTGGTTTATAAAAAAAAACTACTATCAGATGAGTCTTGCCCTATTTGTGGATCTTATGCCTCAACTGACTTATATAAAGATAATAAAATAGATAAACCAAAAAATGATAATAGTCTTCATAAAGTATTTTTTGAACGTGTTCCAAAGATTTTCTCTGATATGAATATTTCTATTTGGAAAAATATGGAAAGTTCTGCTTGGCGTGATGCTAATATTTATGAAAAACTATTTTTAGCCTTTTGTTTAGCTTTTGATTATGTATCTGGTGAAACAACTAATAATGAAAATGAATTTTGGAATTTAACATTACAAGCTGAGAAGAAGGTTAGACAGTTTCTTTTTGATAGAGAAATCACAATACCACAACAAGAAGAATTTATTTTTACAAACCTAAGTGATGGATTAAGTAAGGGAAGGGTGATCAGGCCAGTTCAAACAAATTACGGAGTTTCATTATGTGGAGAAAATTTTAGAAAGAACCCAGGCGATGTAAACGAAAGAAAATTTCAAAAGGCATTACAAGTTATTGAAAGGATAGCTGCTATGGGTGTTACCAATACAGAAGAACTGCCATATTATAAAATTAATTAAAAAATTTTTTATCAGGTTTGTAAATACAAATAAGTGAAACCCCTGAGTTTCTCTTATGCACGATATTTATATCTTCCTTTGATATAATTGTATCTTCCAAACTACACAAGTTAACAATTAATTTTTCTGACCTTATTTTAATGTCATAGGTTAAATATAATTTATCACCCTCATCACAAATCTTTAGTTTTTCTTTTAAACTTTCTAAATTTTTAATATTTGATAATTCACAAACTTTACTAGCTGCATCATAGGAAAAGCAAAGAATAATTATTGCCAAAAAATAATTAAATTTAATCATAGTACTTGTGATACTTTTCCTAAATGTTTTGTTAACCTCATATTCTCAGAATAATCTACTGGTACGCCAATTATAGCCGGTCCTTTTTGCTTAAAAGCTTCCTCTAAGGCAGGCAAAAATTCTTGTGCAGAATTAATTTGTGTACCCCACATATTTAAGGATTTTGCTAGCGTACCAAAATCTGGATTATCGAACTTTAAGTTTGAATGATCTCCATCAAATTGAATTTGTTGTTTCCATTTTATTAGACCATATTCACCATCGAGCCAAACAACTGCAACAATATTAATTTTTTCTCTTACTGCAGTTTCCAGATCCTGAACATTCATAAAAAAACCTGCATCACCATTAATTGACAAAATTTTTCGTTCAGGAAAAACCATTTTAGCACCCATGGACCCAGGTAATGCAAAACCCATTGTACAAAATCCATTAGAAATTAAGCACGTATTAGGTTCAATACAGTTATATTCTCTTGCAACCCACATTTTATGTGCTCCAACATCTGAGAGAACAATATCTTCTCCGTTCATTACTTTTCTTACATCAGATAGAACCCTTTGCGGCTTCATGGGAAATGAATTGTCATCGTTATCCTGATTTAAATGATTTAACATTGTTGTGCGTGCTTTAGATCTTGATTTAATATCAAATAGTGGGAGGTTTTTTTCTCCAATCTTTTTAATTAAAGCATTATTTAGCTGATAAAGTGCTCCAGCTAAATCCGCAATTATCTCTACATTAGGTAAATAGTTTCTATCAACTTCAGCAGGTGTATAATCTATATGAATAACATTCTTATGACCTTTTTCAATTCTATTCCATGCTGATGGACTATATTCGACAAGATCGTATCCAATTGCAATAACTAGATCAGATTCGTCTATTGCTAAGTTATTGTAATCACCACTTCCTAGTCCAATTGTAAATAAGCTGTGTTCATCATCTGAAGAAATTGAACCTTTACCCATGAATGTATTAATTACTCCGACTCCTAAATTTTTAACTAAGGTTCTCAGTCTATGTGAAGCCCTTTTTCTTATTGTCCCATTTCCGGCTAAAACTATAGGATTTTTTGCTGCAATTATTAAATCAATAGCTTCGTTTACAGCTCTGTTGTCAGCAGCTGGCCTTCTTATAAGAGTAGGTTTAATAGGATTTTCATTGATTTCTTCTTTTGCAACATCCTCTGGTAACTCTATTACGGTAACCCCTGGTTTCTCCGTTTCAGCAACTTTAAATGCTTTTCTAACAACTTCTGTAACATTTTTTGCTGAGAGAATTGTTTGAGCCCATTTTGATATTGGAGCAACCATGCTAATAGAGTCCATTATTTGGTGGCTTTCTTTATGAAGTCTCTCAGTTGAACCTTGTCCAATTATTGCTACCACTGGTGCTCTATCCATATTAGCATCAGCTAACCCTGTCATTAAATTTGTTACTCCTGGACCCAATGTTGCTAAACAAACCCCTGCTTTTCCAGTTAATCTGCCATAAACATCTGCCATAAAAGCTGCTGCTTGTTCATGTCTGCATAAAACAAACTCAATTTTACTTTTTTTAAGTGAAATCATTAAATCAGCATTTTCTTCACCAGGAATTCCAAATATTTTTGTTACACCCTCAGCTTCAAGGCATTTTACAAATAAGTCAGACGCTTTCATTTATACTCCTTTATTTTATTTTCTTAATACTAACATTTTATCAACTTGCATATCTTCCATTGTATATTTAATACCACCAACACCATAACCTGAATGTTTTAGACCAGCAAAGGGCATCCAGTCAACTCTAAATGCGGTGTGATCATTATGAAAAATAGCTGAAGCATTGATCTTCTGGTAAAAATTCAATACTTCTTTAATTTCATTAGAAAAAATTGATGCTTGAAATGAAACATTTGTTAAATTTGCTTTTTCAATTGCTACATCAATATCTTCATATGAATAAACACAAACCACTGGTCCAAAAACTTCCTTTTGTGAAATTGTGTCGGATTCTTTTGGATTAATTAAAATTGTCTTATCATAGGTAGTTTCTGAAATTTTTTTACCTCCTGATAGTAATTCAGCACCATTTTTTACAGCTTCATCTACCCAACTATGAACCCTATCAACTTCACCTGGTCGAATTAACGGTCCTACATCAGTTTTATTATCAAGTGGATTTCCAACCTTAAATTGTCTTAAATTTTTTGTAAATAAATCTAAAAAATCATTAAAAATACTTTTATGAATAAAAATTCTTTGAACTGAAACACAAACCTGACCGGCATGATAAAAACCACCTTTAATTAATAGCTTAGAAGATAAATCTAAGTCAGCACTTTGGGTTACAAATGTAGGTGCCATACCTCCATGTTCTAACGCGCAACGTGTACCTGGAGATAACTTTGATCTTAACATCCAACCTACTTTTGAAGACCCTATAAAACTTAAAAAGTCAACTCTATCATCCGATACTAATTTTGTTGCAATATCAAGATTTTCTGGCATTACAAAAAAACACTTTTCTTTTGGCAAGCCAGATTGATAGAGCATTTCAATGATCTTTAAACAAGACAGAGGTGTGTCTTCTGAGGGTTTTACAATAACTGGACACCCAACTGCTATAGCAGGAATTATTTGGTGAATAATTAAATTAAATGGATGATTGAAAGCACTAATTGCTAATGCAACTCCTATTGGTTCTTTTTGAGTAAATGCAATCCTGTTTTCAGACGCTTTATTAATATTCATTGGAATTACATTTCCTGATTCAGATTTTATTATTTCAATCGCAGATTTAACTCCCTCTGCCCCTCTTTGTATTTCTATAATAGAGTCCTTAAGGGGTTTACCTCCCTCAGATGATGCTAATTTTGCTAATTTAGTAATATTTGAAGAAACTATTTTATAAAAGCTTTCGAGTACATCAATTCTATTAATTAAACTAAAATCTGCTCCTTTTTTAAGAGAATTTTTACTTGCTACATCTAAAATTTGTTCAATATCATTAGCTTTTTGGTATTTAATTTTTTGAATAATCTTTTGATCCCAAGGGGCTTTTATTTCTAACATGTGCATTATAATTAAATCAACTTTTGAGTTTAATTCTATAATACGGTATGTTAATTACAACTAATTATTAATTACGTTTTTTAGAAAAATGCCTTCATTTGATATAGTTTCAAAAACCGATATAGCAGAAGTTGACAATGCTATTAATGGTGCGATGAGAGAAATTTCTTCTCGATATGACTTTAAGAATAGTCAATCAAATATAAAAAGAGAAACTGATGAAATACATCTTTTAGCTGAAGATAATTATAAGATTGATCAGTTACAACAAATCTTTAGAACTCATTGTGTTAAAAGAAAGCTGTCAACAGGTGCATTTGAATTTTCAAAAATTGAAGATGCAAGAGGAGGGTTGTTAAAACAGCATTCAAAGATCATTCAAGGTATAGATAAGGAAATTAGTCAGTTAATCAACAAAACACTTAAATCAACGAAATTAAAAATTCAAATAGCTATTAGAGGTGATGAGGTAAGGGTTTCGGGAAATAAAAGAGATAATCTTCAGGAGGCTATTCAAATAATTAAAGACTTAAATATAAAACAACCTTTACAATACATAAATTTTAGAGATTAATTGGCATAAATATTTCATTACTTTTTTTATGAAAAAAAAAAACGATAAAATTAAACAAATGTTGGGTGATAACTCTACCTCTTTTGTAGATAAACTAGCATCAATTAAGTATATTACGAAGAAAGACTCTAAGCTTTTGTCTTCAGTTGTATCAGGTGTGTTAAAGAAAAAAAAATAACTACTTTTTTATTACAAAAAAACAACACCCTTGATGCCAATCACTATTTTCGCCTGTTATCAATGCGCTTGAGTTATCGCACGTTGTTCTAACTTCAAGTTGTGAAATTATTTTTAATTTCAAAAAATCGATTGCAGATAACGTTCCAGTTCGAACCTGATCCCAATTCCAATCGTCTACAATTAATATATATTCATTATCTAAGGCCGGCTGTACTAGTTTTATTCCATCAAAGTGATCCTCAAAATGATGAGGTCCATCATATAAATAAATGTTATGTTTCCCAATTTTATTATAATTTACTTTTCTGTAATCCTCGTTGATCATTTTTAAGCTAGATTCACTATTTAAGGTATTTTTAATATTTTTATTAAATTCATACATAGGATCTTTGTCCTCAACAAAATTTTGGCTCCAATTATCTATGCAAGTCATTCTAACGGCATTTTTATAACAAGCTGAGCAAGCGGTTGATCCGTGCCATGAACCAATTTCTAAATATTTTGGTGAATCAAATTTTTCAACGAGATTATTAAGCATAGACCTAAACTTACGTCCAGACAGACCATTTAAATGTAAAATAAAATCATTTATTTTTCTTTTCTGAGCCATTGCCTCATTGAATGAATCATAAATTCTTAAAAAAAGACTATTTTTTCTATCTCCATCGAATTTAACTTTAATTTCATCTAAAGAATTAACATAATTTAAAATTTGAGTAAGACGTTTTTTTTTTTTTATTAAAAGTTTTCTTTTAAAATTTTCCATTAAGTAATAATAATATACTAATCTTATGAGTAAAATAGATAAATGTAACAATATTAAAGATTTTAGGAAGTTAGCCAAAAAATCTCTACCATCTCCAATTTTTCACTATATTGATGGTGCTGCAGATGACGAAATTACCTATCATAGAAATACAAAAGCATTTGATGAATGTTATCTAGTTCCAAGAGTTTTAAGATCCGTTGAAAAGGTAAGCTTGGAAACAAAAATAATGGGGAGAAAGATTAGCCTTCCTTTTTTTCTTTCACCAACAGCTCTACAAAGATTATTTCATCACCAAGGGGAATTTGCCGTAGCAAAGGCTGCTGAAAAATTCAACACTTTTTTTGGAATATCTTCTCTTTCCACAATATCAATTGATGCAATTAAAAATATTAACGCTCCAAAAATATTCCAATTATATTTTCATAAAGATAGAGGTTTGACAAATTCTATGATTGATAAATGTAAATCATACAATGTTGATGCTCTTGCATTAACAGTTGATACCATCACTGGTGGTAATAGGGAAAGAGATTTGAAAACTGGCTTTACTTCACCTCCAAAAATTACCTTTAAAAGTTTTTTAAGTTTTCTATTTCATCCAAAATGGACATTGAATTTTTTACTAAGAAAGAAATTTGATCTTCCATTTTTAAGTGAATTTGTAAAAGAAGGTACAGATATAAGAATTTCAGTTTCCGACTATTTTTCAAATATGTTAGATCAAAATATGAATTGGAAAGATGCTGAAGAAATAAAAAAGAGGTGGGGTGGAATATTTTGTTTGAAGGGAATTATGTCGAAAGAAGATGCAAAGAAGGCTGTAGATATTGGCGCGGATGCGATTATGATTTCAAATCATGGTGGACGACAGCTTGACGGCTCTAGATCACCTTTTGATCAACTTGATGAGATAGTTGATACTGTGGGGGGTAAAATTGATATAATTTGTGATGGTGGAATTAGAAGAGGTACACATATTTTAAAATCTATCTCTAAAGGTGCTAACGCATGCTCTGGTGGAAGACTTTATCTTTATGCACTTGCATCTGGAGGAGAAGAGGGAGTAATTAAATCTATTGACAACCTTAAATCTGAGCTTGAAAGAAATATGAAATTAATGGGTTTGACAAAAATTTCAGAACTTAATAAGAACAATTTAAGATTTTAGTATGAAGTTTTTAATTTTTTTTTTCATTATTTTTATTTATTCCACTTCTTATAATAAAAGTAATGACTCACCTAACTTAAAATATAAAAGTGAAAATACAATTTCATGGAATCAATGGCTTAAAGAATTAAAAAAGGAGTTAGCCGACCAAAACTTTAAACCATCTACACTAGATAATTTAGATAGATTAGTATTTAACAAAAAAGTAATTGAATTAGACAGAAAACAGCCTGAATTTAAACTTAATTTTAATCAATATTTAAAGAGATATTTAACTCCAAAAAAAAAAGAAAAATTAAAAAAAAAATATCTTGAAAATAAGGAATTGTTAGAGAATTTAGAAAAAAAATTCAATGTAGATTCAAAAGTCCTTGTTTCATTGTGGTTTGTAGAAACATCATTTGGAGAATATTTAGGTAAGTTTGATATACTTAATTCATTAGCATCTTTAGCTTATGACGGAAGAAGAAGAGATTTTTTTTTGAAGGAATTAAAATATGCATTAAGAATTTTAGATGAGGGCCATTTTTCAAGGCAACAATTTAAAGGTTCATGGGCCGGTGCATTTGGACAAACACAATTTATGCCCAGCACTTTTAAAAAATTTGCAACAGATTTTGATGATAATAAAAAAATTAATCTTTTTAATAAGGTTGATGCATTAGCCTCTGGAGCTAATTATTTAAATAAAGTAGGATGGAACAATAAAATTATGTGGGGTGAAAAGATTAATCTTAAAATAACAAAGGATTTAAAAAGAATTTCCACTAAAAAATTATATAAAGAAACTAATTATTGGGAAAAATATGGAATTATTTTTAAAAATAAATACAATAAAAAACAATTAATGAGATTAGTAATACCAGATTCATTGGACAATCAGTATTTTTTGGTTACAAAAAACTTTGATGTTATCTTAGATTGGAATAGGTCCAACTACTTTGCATTAACAATCCTTTTATTATCGAATGAAATAAATTAATATCTTAATTTTATGAAGTTTCTCCTAAATATTTTATGTTTACTATTATTGATTGGGTGCTCTGAAACTACTTTTCTCATAAACTCGGCAAAAAGAATAGGCACGTGGGGTGATGAGCCTATTTATAAAGTTGGCAATCCCTATAAAATCAATGGTCAATGGTACTACCCCGCAGTTGATTATCAGTATGATGAAACAGGTATTGCATCATGGTATGGACCTGGATTTCATGGTAAAACTACAGCTAATGGCGAAATCTTTGATCAAAATAAGATTAGTGCAGCTCATAGAACACTTCCAATGCCCTCAATTGTCAAAGTAACAAATTTAGAAAATGGCTTAGTTTTAAATGAAGTAAGAATAAATGATAGGGGGCCATTTGCCGGAAATAGGATTATTGATTTATCAAAAAAAGCAGCTGAAGAATTAGGCTTTATTAAAAATGGAGTTGCAAAAGTAAGAGTTGAAATATTAGAAGACGAATCCAGAAAATATGCTCTAGCTGATTCAAAATATGTGGTGGTTGCAGAATCTGCTGAAATAACAAAAGTGAGTAAAAAAAATTTGCTTCTAAAATCTGAAATTGTAGAAAATATTAAGCAAAACAATAATAATGAAATTAATTCAGAAAATAGTATTTTAAATAATAAAGAATTACTTATACAAGTGGGTGCTTTTAGTGATCATAGAAATGCAAAATCATTAATAAATAAATTAACTGACTTTAAGGCATTTATTAACAGAGTGTTTATAAATAATAAATATTTGTATAGAGTGAGAATAGGTCCTATAAATGACCTTGATCAAGCTAATGAAATGAAAAAAAAATTATTTGAACTTGGATATACATCATCTCACCTTGTTATGAAATAACTTAAATGAAGAAGTTTTATTTTATACTTTTCCTTTTTTGTATTTTATCTAAAAATTTAAATGCAATAGAGACTATTGCTAAGCAAGCAATTCTTTATGATTTGGATACAAAATCTATTATTTTTAAAAAAAACTCTGATCAGTTAGTTTCACCTAGTTCTATGAGTAAAATAATGACCATTTATTATACTTTTAAACAAATTTCCGAAGGAAATCTTGCTCTTGAGGATAAATTTACTGTAAGTAAAAAGGCATGGAAAAAGGGTGGATCAAAAATGTTTGTAAAGATAAATGATCAGGTTAAGGTTGAAGATCTTATAAGAGGTATTATTGTTCAATCTGGTAATGATGCATGTATAGTTTTAGCTGAAGGTTTGTCAGGAAGCGAATCATTGTTTTCAGAAGAATTAAATGAATTAGGAAAAGAAATTGGATTAAAAAATTCTTTTTTTACAAATTCAACAGGTTGGCCAGATCCTCAACATTTAATGACTGTAGATGATTTATTAACTCTTTCAATAAGAACAATTAAAGATTTCCCCGATCTTTTTCACTATTACTCTGAGAAAGAATTTACATACAATGGAATTAAGCAATTAAATAGAAATCCATTATTATTTACAGAACTAAATTCTGATGGTTTGAAAACTGGACATACATCTTTAGGTGGGTATGGTTTAGTAGCAACAGTTAAAAAAAATAACAGAAGGTTAATTTTAGTTCTTAACGGACTTAACTCAAGTAAAAATAGAGCTAAAGAAGCAGAGAGATTAATCAAAATTGCGTTGAATCAGTATGAAAATATTAAAATCGCTGATGCAAATAAAGATTTAAAAACTCTAAATGTTTGGGGAGGAGATAAAAAAAATATAAATGTTTTCAGTAAAGAAGAAATAAGTATTACTGTTCCTAAAAGAATAAGAAAACAGATATCCTTTGCAATTAAACATCAGTCGCCACTCCTTCCCCCGATCTCTAATAATGAGCCAATTGCTGAATTTTTAATTAAAAAAAATAAAGAAATTTTAAAGAAGTATGATTTATATACTAACCAAAAAGTAGGAAAAATGAATTTTTTTCAAAAAATTGCTCATAATTTTAAATATTTACTATTTGGCGAGAGTATCATTACTGAAAGATGAAAAAATTTATAGTTTTCGAAGGTTTAGATGGTTCTGGTAAAACTACACAGGTCAACTTACTTGCGGATTCTTTAAAAAAAATTAAAAAAGATTTTTTTTTAACTCGCGAACCTGGTGGTACAATTATTTCTGAAAGGATAAGAAAAATTTTGGTTCAAAAAAATAAAAGTGACATCTCACCACAAGCAGAATTATTACTTATTTATGCGGCAAGATATGAACATGTAAAAAATAAAATAATTCCAAATCTGCAAAAAAGGATTGTAATTTGTGACAGATTTTTTTACTCAACCTACTGTTACCAAATTTTTGCAAGCAAAATTCCCTCAATTCATTTAAATTATCTGCACAAACATTTCGGATTCAATTTATTTCCTGATTTAAATATTTTAATTAATACTGATACAAAAATTTCTATTAAAAGAAGCCTCAAGATAAAAAAATTAGAAAATAGGTTTGAAACAAAAAGCAATACTTTTCATAAATCTGTTCAAATTGCCTTTAAAAATCTATCAAAAAAAAGAAAAGTTGTAGAATTTAATGGTAATGAAAACGAGATTGATTTGCACAAGAATATAATTGATTATTTAAATAATAAAAAATTTTTTAATTTTTTATTACCATATGCAGTTAGTTGAAATCTAAGCATGATGGATCATATAGAACAATTTAAATTTCTTAAAATTTGCTTTGAAAAGAACCCTCAATATTCATGGATTTTTTATGGTCCTAAAGGAGTTGGTAAGTATAAATTTACAATCGAATTAATAAAAAACGTAACAAAAATTAAAAACTTTAATCAAAATATTTTTGAAATTAATAATCCTGATAAACCTGCACTTATTGAAGATATAAGAGAATTAATTTCTAAAATTAAGCTCACAAATTCATCTTCGGATGATATAAAAACTTTTTTTTTAATTCATCAAATGGAAATTTTAAATCTTAATTGTATCAACGCTCTTTTAAAAACGATTGAGGAACCTCCAGAAAATACTTCAATTATAATCTTTGCGCAAAATTTAAAAAATATTCCTAAAACAATATTATCTAGATGTATTAAGCTTAAATTTAAACCCAATGATTGTAAATTATTCATAGAAAAGAAAGAAGTTCAAAAGGATGATTTTTTTATATGTAATTACAATCCTTATATTTTTAAAATTTTAACTAATGAAAAAGGTAAAGAGATAAAAAAAAAAACTATGATAATACTAAATAAAAAACATTTTGAATTAAATGATTTTTATTCATTATACGAAAAAATTTCTGATAATTTTCATAATTACCTTTCAGTAATTTTAAGCATTATTTTTTTTGATATAAAGTCAAAGGTTACTTCAAATATTTTTGATTTAGATAAAACAAAAAGTGCGTTATTTTATTTAGATTTTATAAAAAAGATTAGTATAAATGACATAAAAATAGATAAAAGGAAGGTGTTACATTTAATTTTTTCAGAGTATTTTAAATACAAGTTAAATAATTAATATTACAATAAATGAAGAAAATATTTATTACCACTCCTATTTTTTACGTCAATGATTCTCCACATATTGGACATGCTTATACAACTATAATTTGCGATGCTTTAGCCAAATTTTATAGATTAGACGATTACGAGGTTCTCTTTACTACAGGGACTGATGAGCATGGATTAAAAGTTGAGAAAGCTGCAAAAAAAGATAATACCGACCCAAAAGTTTTTGTTGATAAAGTTTCTGAAAATTTTATAAATTTATCAAAGAGATTAAAAATTTCTAATACAGACTTCGTCAGAACAACTGAAAAAAGACACCAAAATGCTGCTAAAAACTTTTGGAAACTTTTGAATGATAAGAATCAAATCTATTTAAGTAAATACGAAGGTTGGTACTCAGTAAGAGATGAAGCATTTTATCAAGAGAAGGAGTTAAATAAGAAAGGTGAAAGATTTTACACTAATGACGGAGAGGAAGTGCAATGGATAGAGGAGGAGAGTTTTTTTTTTAAATTATCAGAGTGGGGTGAAAAATTATTGAAATATTTTGAAGAGAATCCAGATTTCATTTTACCCGTATCTAGAAAAAATGAGGTAATTAGTTTCGTTAAGTCAGGTTTAAAAGATTTATCTATATCAAGAACAAGTTTCAACTGGGGCATAAAAATTGATGGTTCTGAAAATCATATAATGTATGTTTGGATTGATGCATTAGTAAATTACTTAACTTCAATAGATTTTCCAAAAACATCCAAAGATCAGTTTTTATTTTGGAAAAATTGCTATCATATTATAGGTAAGGATATTTTAAAATTTCATGCAGTTTATTGGCCAGCCATGCTCATGGCCGCAGAGATTCCTTTACCTAAAAAAATATTTGCCCATGGGTGGTGGACAAATGAAGGAAAAAAAATATCTAAATCAGTTGGAAATGTTATTGATCCACATGCAATGATTGACAAGTTTGGACTTGACCAATTAAGGCATTTTCTTCTTCGCGAAGTAACCTTAGGTCAAGATGGTGATTTTTCAGAACATTCTTTTAAAACGAGAATTAACGCTGATCTCTCAAACAATTTAGGTAATTTGATTCAAAGAACATTGAAATTTGTTGGAAAAAATTTTGAAAACAAAATGCCTTTTGATCTTCAAGAACCAAAAAATAAAGATTTGCTTAGCGAGGTTTATAACTTATTTCCAAAAGTTAAAATAAGTATGGAAAAATTTAAAATAAACAAATCTATTGAAGAAATTTTTATTATTATAACCAAACTCAATCAATTTATGGATAAAGCTGAACCCTGGAATTCTTTCAAAACTAATCCCCAAAAAACAGCAAATGATTTATCAGTTTTAATTGAAAGTTTTAGGATTATAGGAATTTTACTGCAGCCATTTATTCCAGATGCTTCAAATGAAATTTTAAATATTTTAAATATAGAAAAAAAATATAGAAAGTTTAAATTTCTTAATTTTATGTATAAAATTAATAAAGATCATTGTATTAGAGAAACAAAACCATTATTTCCAAAGTATGACTGAAATTGTAGATTCTCACTGTCATTTAGATTTCAAAGATTTTGATAATGATTTGAATGCTGTTGTTAAAAATGCAAACAAAGCAAAAGTAAATCATATGCTTTCAATTTCAGTAAACTTAGAAGACTTTAAAAAAGTTCATAGAGTTTCAAGTTTGTTTAAAAATGTTTACTGTACTACCGGAATCCATCCGAATAATGTTCCAACTGATAATATTAATAAAGACGCCATCCAGAGAAAGCTTTGTTTTAATTTAAAAAAAAAAAAAGTTATCGGAGTTGGTGAAACTGGCTTAGATTTTTATAGAAATGAAAAAAATAGAATTAATCAAATTGAGAGTTTTGACATTCATTTGAAAACCTCTGGTTTAATGAATTATCCAACAATTGTCCATACTAGAAATGCAGATAAAGATACTATTAATTGCATTAATAAAGCAGTTGATAAATATTCTACTAAGGGTCTTATTCATTGTTTTACATCGACCAAAGATTTAGCAAAAAAAGTATTGAATAAAGGATTTTATATTTCTTTTTCTGGAATAATTACTTTTAAAAAAGTTGATGATTTAATTGAGATTGTTAAATATGTGCCGTTAGATAGAATTTTAGTCGAAACAGACGCTCCATATTTAGCACCAGTTCCTTTTAGAGGAAAAAGAAATGAACCTTCATTTGTTACACATACTTTAAAAAAAGTTGCTGATATAAAAAAAAAAGATGTAAATGATATGGCTCAAATTACAACGAATAATTTTTTCAAACTTTTTTCAAATCTTAATTAATGTCAATTGAAATTAACATTTTAGGTTGTGGTAGTTCATCGGGCGTACCAGCTATCGGTAATTATTGGGGTGAATGTAATTCAAATAATCCAAAAAATAGAAGATTAAGATCATCTATTTTAGTAAAAAGTAAAAAAACGACTTTGATTGTAGATGCAACGCCAGATCTTAGACAGCAGTTGCTAAATGCAAACGTAAAAAAATTGGATGCAGTATTAATTACTCATACTCACTCGGATCACATAAATGGTGTTGATGATTTTAGATTTTTAAATGTTATTATGAAAAAAGATATAGATCTGTATGCATCTGAAGATAATATTGATCAAATTAATAAGAAATTTGGTTATATATTTGAAAAATTAGTGCCTGAAGCAAAGGGTTTTTATTATAAGCCATGTTTAAAACCAAATATAATTAAAGAAAACTTTAAAATTAATGAGTTAAATGTTTTATCTATCAAACAAAATCATGGTTTCACTGAATCGACAGGTTTTAGAATAAATAATTTTGCATATTGTACAGATGTTCTTGATTTTGATGATTCTGAATTCAATAAACTTAAAAATCTTGACTTATGGATCGTAGATTGTCTAAGATTTGTTCCTCATAAAACTCACGCCCATTTTGATAAAGTGATGAATTGGATTGAGTTACTTAAGCCTAAAAAAACAGTGTTAACGCATATGAATTACGAAGTTGATTACGATTATATTCTGTCAGTTGTTCCTAAGAATTGTTTTCCAGCTTATGACGGAATGAAAATTACAGTTTAATCTACTTCCTCATCTTTTTTTATAACAGCTAAAAGTTTGTTTTGATTGTAACCACTGGTTATCAAAACATATGCTGAAATATATTTCTTAAAAGGATTCGACTCAGAGATAAACTTCTTTAACATTTTTTCTTCTGCCTTTTTATCAAAGTTTTTTTTTACTAAATTATGAAAGATATTACTTCCTTTAACATATTCTTCTTCAGTTGAAGCATTGGTATAAAATTCATCTGGTTCTGATTTTCCCATTGAAGGATGTAAGTGTTCAAACATAATATCTTTTCTTTGAATTACCACATCATCTTTATGAGATATCCATGTATGAAAATTATCACAGTAAACATGTGAAAACTCTGGGTGTAAAATATAACCTAGTTCTTCATATCTTTTCTTTGAAAGTATGACCGTCTTAATCATATAAGGCCTTTTGTCTACTTCTTCACTACCATCACTTGTGTTTAAGACTATTTTTTTTGACCAATCAGCAGCATCTAAGAGCTTTTCATCCCAATTTTGTTCAGGTATTGTGTCATCGGTTGCTACTATTATACAATTAGCATTTGCTAATTTAGCGGCTGAATTACACTTTTTTACAATTCCAAAACTATATTTTTCATAAATCTCAATAATATTTTTATAAGTTTTAATTTTTTGTTTAATTTCATTTTTATCAAATGAATCGAAACAAGTGATATACTCTATTTGACTTGGTTTTTTTGCTAATTTTAGCCATTTCTCCCTTGTTTTTCTTGCTAATTCTGGTCTACAAGTAGGATGTATGCATGAAATTTTGTACATAAGTTTAAAATTTGCAGAAAATGTGCCAATTTTTAAAATGGATTTTTAAAACTCATCTGTTAATTTATTAATATCTTATGAATAGAACTTTGGTAACAGGTTGTGCAGGATTTATCGGTAGTCATTTATGTAATGCGCTATTGAAGAAAGGTTACCATGTTTTTGGGATAGATAACCTATCTAATGGAAAACTTAGTAATATTGAGGCTTTTAGAAATAAAAAAAAATTTCAATTTTTTAAAATTGATATAAATGAGAAAAAAATCGATCAAATTTTAAACAATGTAGATATTATTTTTCATCTTGCCGCATTGGCAGATATTGTGCCTTCAATTAAAAACCCAGAATTATATTTTAATTCTAATGTAAACGGAACATTTAATTTGGTGAGAAGTTGTGAAAAAAAAAATATAAAAAAAATAGTTTTTGCTGCATCTTCATCATGTTATGGAATTCCCAAAAAATATCCTACATCTGAAAATAGTCCTATATTACCGCAATATCCCTATGCATTAACGAAAAGATTAGGAGAGCAAATAATTTTTCATTTTGGAAATCTTTACAAAATTCCAGTTGTAAGTTTGAGATTATTTAATGTTTATGGTCCTAGAGCAAGAACTTCTGGTACCTATGGAGCTGTTTTTGGGGTATTTATGGCTCAAAAACTTGCAAAAAAACCTTTTACGGTTGTAGGTGATGGAAAGCAAACTAGAGACTTTACTTATGTAGATGACGTTGTGAATGCTTTTATAGAGATGACGGATAATAAAATCAAAAATGAAATTTTCAATGTCGGTTCTGGGCAAACATATAGTGTTAATAATCTTGTTAAGTTGTTAGGCAACAACAAAGTAGTAAATATCCCCAAAAGACCTGGAGAACCAGATTGTACTTTTGCGGATATTTCTAAAATTTTAAAAAAAACTAAATGGAAACCTAAAATTTCATTAGAAGATGGCGTTAAAAAATTAATGAAATCAATTAATGAGTTTAAAGATGCTCCAGTATGGGATCCGGTATCAATTGCAAATGAAACAAAAGATTGGTTTAAATACCTGTCATAAGCTAAAATTAAAAAATATGGTAAATAAAAATACTTTTGAAAATTTTATTAAAAAAAAAATCTATACAATTGATTTGCTAGAAAAAATTTCTAAAAAAGAAAAAATAAATAAAAGAAAAATTATATTATGTCATGGTACTTTTGACTTATTACATGCAGGACATTTTAGACATTTTCAGGATTCAAAAAACCTTGGAGACATTTTATTTGTTACAATAACTTCAGATAAATACATTAATAAAGGCCCAGGAAGACCAATATTCAATCAATATTTAAGAGCTGAAATGATTGCATCATTATCTTATGTAGATTTTGTTGGAATAGTTGATGATCCGACTGGTATTCCAGCTATAAAAAAAATAAAGCCACATATATATGTTAAAGGAGCTGATTATCAAAATAAAAAAAAAGATTTAACCCAAAAAATTTATGATGAGGAAGATGAGGTAAAAAAAAATGGAGGTCTTTTAAAATTTACCGACAATATTTCATATTCATCCTCATCTTTAATAAATGAAAACATCATTTCACATGAAAAAAAACTATCCAAGATTCTTCAAAATTATAAATCATTAGGCTTTAACTATATTACTACTTTAACCGAAAAAATAAAAAATATAAGAGTTATGATAATTGGTGATTCAATTCTTGATGAATATATATACACAGACACACTTGGAAAATCTGCCAAAGAAAGTATTTTAGCCACTTTAAAAAAAAATGAGGAAATTTTTGCTGGTGGTTCGATTGCAGCAGCAAACAATATTTCAGATTTTTGTAAAAGTGTAAGTTTAGTTACTACTTTAGGTGCAAAGTCTAAAGAACATAAGGAATTTGTTAGAAAACAATTATCACCAAAAATAAAACTTTGCTCAATAGATTTAAAAAACAGACCAATAACAAAAAAAACAAGATTTATAGACTCAAGTTATATGAGGAAAATGTTTGAGGTATATGATATGGATGATTCACCAATCGATGAAAAAGATGAAAAAAAAATAATTTCATTAATTAAAAGACAACTTTCAAAAGTTGATTTAATTATTATTACTGATTTTGGACATGGACTTTTAACAAAAAAAATAATTAACGAAATTTCTAAATCTAAAATCTTTTTGGCAATTAATGCTCAAACAAATAGTGCTAATAGGGGCTATAATTTAATTACTAAGTATAAAAATGCAGACTATATATGTATTGATGAGCCTGAATTCAGACTTGCAATGCATGATAAAAATACTCCATTAAAAAAACTTTTACTTGATTCAAGTAATCTTCCAAAGTCTAAAGTATTCATTGTAACTACTGGAAAAAATGGTTGTTTGATAAAAACAAAAAAAAAAATAATTGAGATTCCAGCTTTTACCAATACTGTGGTAGACACAATAGGTGCTGGTGATGCTTTTTTTGTTATTTCCAGTCTCTTTGCATATTTAAATTCAAGTCTTATTGATATTGGCTTTATTGGAAATGTTTCAGGTGCAATGAAAGTTAATATTTTAGGTCATAGTTCAAGTATTAAAAAATCTCATTTTTTAAAATTTATAGAGTCTGTTATTAAATAATCAGGAGATTTTCTATATGACAATATTAATAATAGGTGGTGGGGGTTATGTAGGAAGTTTACTGGTTAAAAAGCTTATTGAGAGAAAAATGAATGTTTTAGTGCTAGATCTTTTTATGTATGGTGGTCCGGAGATAGTTTTTTCAGGTTTTCATGACTCAGAACATCTGCAAACAATCAAAGGTGATTTAAGAGATATTGACTTAATTGAAAATCTAATTTCTAGAACAGATAATATTATTCATCTTGCATGTATTTCTAATGATCCATCTTTTGAATTAAACCCAAATTTAGGAAAGTCAATAAATTATGACTCTTTTTATCCATTAATGAAAGCTTGCAAAAAAAAAATAAACAAATTTATTTACGCTTCATCTTCTTCAGTTTATGGAATAAAAAATGAAAAAAATGTTACTGAAGAATTGCCTTTAGAACCACTCACAGATTATTCAAAATTTAAAGTATTATGTGAAGATATTTTACTAAATGAAACAGGAAATAATTTTTGTTCTACAATTTTAAGGCCAGCAACAGTTTGTGGTTATAGTCCTAGAACTAGATTAGATGTGATAGTAAATATTCTTACAAACAATGCTTATAATAAAAGAAAAATAATTATTAACGGAGGTAGACAGAAACGTCCTAACATTCATATTGAAGATATGGTAAGAGCCTACATAGAGATAATTTGTCAACCAAATGAAAAAGTTAAAGATGAAATATTTAATGTAGGATTTGAAAATTATACTCTAGATGAGATTGGATCATTGGTAAAAAGAAAAATAGGTGAAGATGTTATTATTAATTATCAAAAAACTAGTGACGAAAGATCTTACCACATTTCATCGAGAAAAATTTTTGAATTATTAAAATTTAGACCGAAATATTCAATTGAAAGGGGAGTAGAGGACTTAAAAAAAGCGTTTGAACATAATTTATTAAATAATAGTTTTAATGATCCTAAGTATTTTAATATTAAGATGATGCAAAAAATAAATTTACAATGAATTCATTATATAAAAAATTAGCAGAAAACTTATTCAAACTTCGAATAGTTGAGAACACAATTTCAGAAAAATATTCAGAACAAGAAATTAGATGTCCAGTTCATTTATCAATTGGTCAAGAAGCTGTTGCAGTTGGAATATGCCAGAATCTAAAAATAAAAGATCAAGTTTATTCCACGCATAGATGCCATAGTCATTACTTAGCAAAAGGTGGAAATCTTAGGTCAATGATTTGTGAGCTTTATGGAAAAAAATCAGGTTGCTGCGGTGGTAGAGGTGGATCAATGCATTTAATGGATCATTCAGTCGGTATGATGTTAAGTCTTCCAATAGTTGCAAGTGTTATCCCAATTGCAGTTGGAGCAGCTTTTTCAAATAAAATTAAAAAGAGAAAAAACATTGTAGTAGTTTTTTTTGGTGATGCGGCAGTCGAGGAAGGAGTTTTCCATGAATCAGCAAATTTTGCATCTTTACATAATCTTCCAATTCTTTTTGTATGTGAAAATAATAAATATTCTTGTTTCACTAATATTAAAGAAAGACAACCTTCAGAGGATTTAACAAGACTGGCAAAATGTCATAAAATTGAGTCTTTTAAGATGAATGGAAATGATGTTGTACAAGTATTTAATAGATCAAAAAAGATCATAAAAAAAATAAAGCAATCTTCAAAACCTTTTTTCCTTCAACTTGATACATATAGATATATTGAACATTGTGGTCCACGTAGTGACGATTACCTAAAATATAGAGATAGTAAGGAAATTAAAAGGTGGTTAAATGATGATCCAATTGAAAACTTTATAAAATATTTAAAAAAAACAAATCAATACAGCGAAAAGGAAATTGAAAATATAAAAAATAGAATGAAGATAAAAATTAATCAAGCCTTTGAGTTTGCTAAAAAAGACAAGTTTCCAGAGGTTTCTTCTTTAAAAAAATATGTTTATGCTTAAAAAAAGAACTTTAACTGCATCGCAAGCTATTCTTGAAGCTACAAACCAGATAATGAAAAAGGATAGTAGTCTGATTCTAATTGGGGAAGGGGTTAGTGACCCGAATGGGATTTTTGGTACAACGAGTAATCTATTAAAAAAACATGGTAAGAAAAGAGTAATTGAATCCCCAATTTCTGAAAATGGGATTACTGGTATTGCAATTGGCCTCGCAATAAATAATTTTAAGGTTCTATTGATTCATCAAAGAGTTGAATTTGCATTACTGTCAATTGAACAAATCTTTAATAATGCCGCAAAAAGTTTTTATGTGACAAATGGAAAGCATAATGTCCCAATAGTGATTCGAATGGTTATTGGAAGAGGTTGGGGACAAGGACCAGCTCATTCGCAGAGTCTTGAAACAATTTTTTCATGTATTCCAGGTCTCAAGGTTTTAATTCCATCATCTGCATATGATGCCAAAGGAATGTTAATATCAGCAATAAATGATCCAAATCCGGTTTTAATACTAGAACATAGATGGTTTCATTATGTAAAGGGTTTTGTACCGAAAAAAATCTATCAAACTGATATAGTAAAACCAAAAGTAATTGCCAGAGGAAATCATTTAACAATTGTTGGAAGTTCCTATAACTTATATGAAATTATGTTTTGTTCAGAAATTTTAAAAAATTTTAATATATATATAGAAATTATTGATTTGAGAGTTTTGAGACCATTGAACATAACACCAATAGTTAACTCTGTAAAAAAAACAAAAAAGTTAATCATTTTTGAAACCGGAAGTAAAATATATGGAATAGGAGCAGAAATAATTGCCTCAATTTCAGAAGAAAATCACGATATATTTAACGCTCCTCCTATGAGAATTGGATTACCTGATTCTCCAACCCCATCAACAAGAGGGTTGGCTAAAAAATTTTATCCTAATACAATGGATATAATGAAAGCAATGTTGAACCAATTAAACCTTAATGTGGAAGTAAAAAAAAAAATTATAAGTTTATTATCTGTGAGCTTACCCTCTCATGAGATTGACGTTCCAAATCCAAAATTTAAAGGTCCATTTTAATGAAAGTTAACTACTCTTACCTTCCTAGACAATTTGCTAATATAGATGATTTACTAGAAAATATTAAAAAATTTGTAAAAACTGGTGATTTTACCCTAGGAAAGCCTTTAGAAGATTTTGAAAAAAAATTTGCTAGACTTATGGGTTCTAAATTTGCAATTGGAGTTAACTCTGGAACTGATGCAATAAAGTTATCTTTAAAAGCCTTTGGTATAGGAAGAGGTGACGAGGTGATCACTGCCGCAAATACTTTTGTAGCAACTGTTGGGGCAATTAACGAGTTAGGAGCAAAACCTGTTTTTGTTGATTGTGATGATACTTTTTGTATGAATGTTGATTTAGTTGAAAAAGCAATTACTAATAAAACAAAAGCAATTGTTCCAGTCCATTTTACTGGTTATATGGCTAATATGAAAAAAATTAATAAAATTGCAAAAAAAAATAACTTAATTGTTATTGAAGATGCATGCCAATCTATTCTTGCATCTCAAGATGGAAAAATAGCAGGAACATGGGGGGCAACTGGGTGCTTTTCATTACATCCTTTGAAAAATTTAAATGTTTGGTCTGATGGTGGAGTTATAATTACAGAAAATGCGAAACTCAATTCCAAACTAAGACTTTTAAGAAACCATGGACTTAAAAATAGAAATGAAATTCAAATTATGGGTTTCAATTCAAGACTTGATACTATACAAGCAGTAGTTGGAAATTGGCTTATTCCACAAACTAAAAAAATAGCAGATCAAAGAATTAAAAATGCCAAATACTATGATCAAAGTTTTTCAAAGGTTCCTCAAATTAGAATTCCTCATAGACCCAAAAGGATGAAAATTGTTTACCACTTATATGTCATTTTTGCAGAACAAAGAGACAAATTATTGGAGTATTGTCATAAAAAGAATATTGAAGCAAAAATTCATTATCCAATACCTTTATACCAGCAAGAAGCACTAAAGTTTTTATCATACCCAAAAGGATCATTTCCAGTTACAGATTATCATTCTAAAAATATTATTACTTTTCCTGTTGACCAACATTTAACAAAAGATGAACTAAATTATGTTATTAAAACTGTAAAAGAATTTTATGAAAAAAAGTGATATTTGGATACCATATATAAATTTATCTAAACAATTTAGTGAAGAAAAAAAATCATTATTACCAAAAATTGAAAAAGTCTTATCGTCAGGTAAATATATTCTTTCTGATGAAGTTAAAAAATTTGAAAGTAAAATTTGTAATTATCAAAACATGAAATTTTGTATAAGTGTTAACTCTGGAACGGACGCTCTAATACTATCTTTACTTTCGTTAAATGTTAAATCTGGTGATGAGGTAATCACGCAAGCTAATAGTTACATAGCTTCAGCTGCAGCAATAAAGGCAGTAGGTGCCAAACCTGTTTTTTGTGATGTTTATGACGACCAAACAATGAATGTTGAAGATATGGAATCAAAAATTAATTTTAGAACTAAGGTTATTATGCCCGTTCATTTAACAGGAAGAATGTGTGAAATGAATAAAATTATGAAAATAGCTAAAAAAAATAACTTAAAAGTTGTTGAAGATTGTGCTCAGTCAATAGGTTCAACTTACTCTGGGAAAAAAAGTGGTTCTTTTGGAGACTTAGGAGCCTTTTCAACACATCCACTCAAAAATTTAAATGCTTGTGGTGACGGAGGTTTTATTGTTACAAATAATAAAAAAATATCGGATTATCTTAAATTAAAAAGAAATCATGGCCACATAAGTCGAGAAAAAATTAAATTGTTTGGAACTGTTTCTAG
>MDSY01018328.1_pt1 | contig 23716 bp, 21 predicted proteins | sample 811131 | NCBI WGS metagenome assembly MDSY01 (sample SAMN05326643, study PRJNA326480) | marine metagenome | isolation source: seawater | place: Atlantic Ocean: South West | collected 2010 | reverse complement strand
GTTCCATTTCTCTGTTGGCAAACCAAGGCTCAAAGTATCGTGTACCAAGAAATGTTGATAACTGCTGGAATGCGTATCGCGGAAACTTTTGAAAGTCTCTCGCGCCAAGAATGTTTTGTTCGAACAACATAAATACAAATCGCTCACCAGCTGTCAATGTGTTTGTACTACCACCAGCATCTATAACCCTGCTTTTTATTGCATTTATATTCACAGGTGAAAAGTTGTCCTTTACTTGACCCAATCTTGTTAAAACGGGTTGTGGTACAATCCCCTTTATACCACCTCCACCAATACCCACAGTGATTCTTTCACCGTTTCTTACCATCAACTCCAAGCCTTCTGGTGTTGTTTTATTCAACTTAGCTAGGTCATCTACGTTTCCAACAGTTCTATTGGCAATGCTCGTAGCTGTGTCAACATTTGCAATAGGCTTTATCTTGAACGTTGACTTTCCAACATTATAGGTCTTTTTACCAAATGGAATATGAAACCTAAACGCCCCAGCTGTCTGCATTGTTTTGCTTGCGTCATAACCATCCTCAAGCAACTTACTCATTTGAGCTACTTGGCGTTTGTGCATAGCAACAATACTTGCTTCTCTCTTAGCAACATTGGTCATGAACTTTTGGGCATCTTTTACATTGTCAATAGATGCCAGCCGTTCTGCCTCCATTTGCTTTGTTTGTTCTAATGCCTTTAATCTCTTAGCGTCCATTGCTGCTTTCGCTTGATCTGCTGGTGTGTCTGCTGCTCTAGCTTGGTCTATAAGATTTTGTATTGCTTGTTGATGTTCAGCAACATCAGCTTTCGCCGTTTCGATTATAGTGTCAGGGTTCTGAAGTTTTTCCGTTATTGATTCAAGTTTGGCTTGATGTATTTTTTCAAGCTTCTGTTCTTTTTCAATAATCTTTCTTAACTGTTCAACGCTGTTTTGATCTCGTTGTAAAGTACCAACAACAATGTCAGATGCTTTCTGTGAAGGCAAAGCTGTGTTGGTCAAAGCATTGTGCGCCTTGGCTGCATCACCTTGAATTGTATATTGTGCGCCACCAACTTTGATAAGCTTAGACCCAGCAGCCATACCAAACATATTAAGTGGATCACCGATGATTTCACCAGCAAACCCAATAAGTTCTCTTGAAAAATCATCTGTTAGTATTGCATAGTATTCAGCAGCTGCTTTGTCTCCTGCTTTATCAGCAAGCTCATAGAGGTTTTGTGCTTCTTCTTTACTAATAATACCGTCAAGTATTTCAGCACCTCTGGCCATTGGCACTTCACCGAACACATCATCAACCAAAGTTCCTTCGTATGATGCTCCTTCAATAATACGATCATAAACCTTACCAGTTGCTATATCTTCATAGATTTTATTACTAAGCTCACCTTCAGCTTCTGCAAACGCTTTTTCAGCTTCAGGGTCTTTAGGGGCATCTGCATCAAAAGCGTTCTTTGCACTGAAAATAACCTGTCCGCTTAGGTATGGGTACATAGCACTGAAGCTGCTCTGAGCCATATCACCAAGATAAGAACCAGGGTTGGGTAGTGCTTGTGCTACATATGACATACCTGTCCAAGCTACTGACTCTGGCAAGTTAAAAGGACTAAGGTAATAGTTGACAAGCCCCAAGCCTTTTTGCAGGTAATCTTCGTCCACCTCTTCAGGGGCTACTTTAGCCATATGCTCTCTTTGTTCTTTTGTTAGTGGAGCAATAATAGTTTCATATTTTGTTTGTGGATCTTGCCTGGAATCTTGTAGCTTTCTTCTTTGTGCATCAGTGTAGAATACTCTTGATACTGTTGTTCCAAGCACAGGGTCAACAACACCCATCGGCATACTGACATAGTTGTTTGGCTCTGTAACTCCTTTAAAACCAGGCTCTAACTCTGTTTCTATTTGTGCTTGTGGCTGTGTAGCAGAAGGTGTTGACGGTGCAACAAACGTTGGTGTCTTTTCATCTGTATCCTGAAAAGCCTTTACTTGTTCTTCTGTTGTCTTTTGTAATACGTCAAATATATTTTCTGTATTGTTACTTTCATTTGGCTCTGCCATCTCTACACCTTACATTGATTCTGATTCACCAAGCCTATCTGCTATCTGTTGCGCTCTCACTTGCTCTGGTCGAGGTTTGGCTTTGAAAGGATTTTTCTTTTTCACTACCGGTGTTTCTGTAGATCCAGGTCTTACTTGTCTATCTATTGCCATTGGATCTTCTTTTGATTGAACTTGCCGGGTTATATTAAGATCTGTTTCTGATGGCTCTGCACTTGTCTGCCGTTCTACTGCCTCTAACATAGTCTCTTGTTTACTTTCTCCGGGTGGCGGCTCTGGTGGCTGTTCACTTTCAGGCAACACTCCATATTTTGCATTGTACTTACTAAGTGTTCTGCTCAAAGCAACATTGTAATTTCTTTCTTTCTCTGGCTTTTGAAAACCAGATACAAATGGTTTACCTTGAGATCCTTTCGTGACATCAGTACTCATGCCTTGCAATTCTTCTTTTAGAGTTTGTTGTAAAAACTTTTTGCGTTCTGTTTTGTTACGAGAATCATCTTCTTTGGCAATAGAGTAATTGCTTCTAAATTGTGCAAAACCACCACGTTGATTATATTCTTCTTGGCTTAATGGTTTATTTAGTTCAGACTGTATTTTGTCTATCTCTTCTTGTAAAGTTTGTCTTTCATCGACAATCTTTTCAATTTTTGCCTTAGTCTCTGCGCGTGTTTCTGCGTTCATCTTGCTTTGCTCTGCTGCGCTTGGAGGGCTAGTACTGGCTTCTCCAGCTGGTTCGTTTGGATCAACAGGTGACTCACCAAACCTTGCCAACTCTTCTGCTCTTTGTGAGATTTTTTCTCTTGTTTGTGCTGCGGTTGGTGCTGGTTCTTTGGGTTCTTTTGGTGTTTGTTTTTCTTTTGGTTTTTCTGTTGTTGACGCCTCTACCTTTTGCACATCTTCTTCAGTCGGATCTGATGCTTCTATTCTTTCTATTTGTTTTTGTGTAGAAGGATCAAATTGTATTGGCCCTCTTTTGTTCATTGCTATTTGTAGTCTTTTTGGGTTTACATTTTTTCCAAGATAGCGTACACCAAGTTGTTTGGCTATTGTGTTTCTTACGAAGTTAACATCTTCTTCAGTAAAAGTAGAATCAGCTGTTAGTTCTACATTTGTACCCTTTGCTTCTTTCAATCCTTCTAAAGCTGCAAACATAATCTCTGGATTGTGATGATATATGTACCCGGCTGTTTTATCATTGTCTACACCTATTATTCTATTGAGAACAACCTTTTCTGGTGACTGTCTATACACAGCCATAAACTGACCAAACTCTGTCATTGCTGGTGTTCTAAGATTTGTAATGTCTTCTTCTATGTCTGCTACTGCTTTTGTTAGAGCTGGGTCGCCTTCAACATCATCAAAACTAACTTGTGGGGTCAAATCTGGTTCTGCAATTTGTTTCTTTACTAAATCTAAATAGTTTTTATTAACGCCCAAAGCGTGTTTATCACGCAAATGTTGTTCAGCTAACTGCGCCCCTAACTCTGCATTTTGAACCGCTGCTTGTCTTTCAGAGTCATCTAACTCAAAATCTCTTCGTGCTGAAATTATTTGATTCACTCTGGATTGTACTTGCATATAATCCAAATCTGGATTTTGGTCTGTTATGGCTTGTGTAAGATTAGTGACTATAACTGCTTTGGCTACATTTTTGTTTCTTGCTCTTACCCCAGCATTTGCTTCTGCGCCCAACTCTTTATTCACAGCACTTATGACAGCTTGCGTTCTTTCAAGAGCCATAGCCTTATCAACAGATTGATTTAAAGAAGCACCGCCAGCTTGTTCTGTTGCAACTCTTGCACCAACTTGATTTAAATAACCATCTTCATCACTAAATAAAACAGTTCTTACTTGACTTGCTGTTTTTGAATCGTTAAAACCAAGGCTTCCATATACAAAATCTTCAGTAGATTTTACATATGCACTATATTTGCTTGCATCTGCTGAAACTCTTGCTGCATCTATTTTTGCTGATGCGTTTATTAGTGCCTCGGTCAAGTTATCTCGGTTACTAATTTGAGCAGCCTCGATAGATCCCTGGGCTTTAATCTTTTGACCTTTCAGAACAGCATTAGCTACACGCAGTTCTTTTTGTATCTTTCTGTTTTCAAGAATAAGTTCTGCTGTTCTTTCTGGACTAAGACCTTCGATGTATTCTCTTTGCCTTTCCGCAGTACCTGCTTTCCATTGTCTTAATAAACTACTCATTGGTATTCCTTTTTACGTGGCTGGTATTGTTGTTTTTAGGGCTTCTCTAGAATCTGAACCACCAGTCGGTGTATTGGTAACAATTGTAAGGGGTTGTGACTTTTGTGTTGGCCTAAGTTCTTGTACTGCTAGTCTTTTTCTTTCATCAGCCATTTTTCCTGCCAAAAGTACACGCTGTTCTTGCATTGCTTCATCTTGTCTAAATCTTTCTATTCTTCTTTCCAAAGCATCTATATCAGCTTGACGGACATCACTGACCAGTTTGCGTTGAGCCTCTAAATTTTGTCTTTGTAAATCACGCTTTGCCTGTTCTTGTACGCCAGACTGACCAGCCATAAAGTTACCGCCTCTAGCAAGCTGCGCCATACGCTCATTGGCTGCTGCTGCAATAACGTTTCTATCTGCCAATAACCTAGCACGTTGACCTTCTGTCAATCCACCTCTCAACTTGGCAAGCTGACGTTGTTCTGCACGTAAACGCTTGGCTCTTTCTTTTATCAAATCTTGGTAATCTTTTTCAAACTGACTTGGCTTGTACAGTATACCCGCTCGTGCAGCTCGCGCTGCTTTTTCTCCTAAGCCTAAATTTTCCAACGTGCGTCCTGAGAAACTTCCTGGACGCAAAACACGATCTTTACCAGAGCCTGATCTGTTACCAACAAAATCTAATAGTTTTTTCCCAAACCCTACCTTGGCTCCCAAGGCAGCTACCTTTGCTCCAACACCACTTTTCTGCTCACCACCTGCATCAGTACCAGCCATGTCTTCGGAAAGGTTTCCACTATCACTACCTTGACCTAGGGCATCAAACCTATCATCTCCTTGACCAGCATCTGAAACATTACCGCTAGATGTGTCTCCTAATAGTGACAGACCATCACCAGCTGGACTGTCAAACCTAGTATCTCCTTGATTCGTAGCAGCAAGAGCACCACCTGTGGCAGTAGCAGTGGCAGTGGCAGCTGCACCTGCCTTAGCTGCTCCAACTTTTGCAACTAAAGCTGGAATACCAAAACCAATAGAAGCCAAACCAAAGACAACGCCTATTGTTAACAACGTTTTGGCTGTACCTCTACGTAGTTTTATCCTCCGTATTTCTACGTCAGTAAAACCCATTTCACGAAGTTTGTCATCATCTACACGCCGCAGAAATTCTATAAAGTTTTCCTTTGTTGTACCCTCTGGTTCAATACCAAAGAACTCTTGTCTTCTTTCTTTTCTAAATTCTCTTCTAGCCTGTCGTCTTTCTTGTCTGTCCTCTCTTGCCATGAATCACCTCAATGCTAAAATCCACACACCACCAGATGGTGTATGAAGTTTTTGTTTTTTTATATCATCGTTGTGCGACAATGCACCAATGCTTACTTGGCAAGTAAAATAACCAGGCCTTACATTAGATCCACTGATTTGCCCTTGTCTAGAAACAAAACGCCAACTATCCTCATCTGGTAGGGGCAATTCAGAATTTATTCTATTTACACCACATCTACCACCAGGACCATTGGCCAATCTAGTTGTTGGTAATTTGTGGTAATACTTTTCCTCAATACCTGTTGTCGATATGTTTTCTGTCATACCTGCTTTCATTGAAACATCGAAAAAATCTTCTTTGTTTTTTAAACCCTGCACTCTCGTATGAAACATTGTAGTTTCTTGACAGAACAACGCTTGGAAACCAAATAACACAAGGCTCGGCTGAAACGGTATAAACACATCTGCACACAGACTACTATGGGGAATACGTTTATTCAATGTTCGTCCTGCACTAGTAAGCTCCAAAGGCTCTGGACTTTGTTGTTCTGCACAAATAAAATGACTTCTATCAAATCCAAAATAAAACCCTTGAGCGAAAGAACCGTACTGTATTTTTTCTGGAGTTACAGTTCTATTTTTTGTATAGCCATTTCCAACATAATGGTTATAGTGCAAACCACCATTGAGTATTTCAAATGTAAGAGATGTTTTACTTAATACTTTTGGATTGTAAATACTGCTGTTATATATTAACTCTTGTTCTAAGTTTGGACCGAACTCAGAAATAGTTAGATTTTTTACTCCATTATCTAATAACGACATACTATTCCCGTGGTGTTTTTAACACTAAATAACGTAAAGTTGCGCTACCAATTAAGGGCAGCGGATCAACATCACCAACAACTTGATCTTTATGCGTTGCGTCACATCTAGAGTAAGCTGCTTTTAAAATTGGTTGTAAAATGTTGTAAGTTTTACCTGATGTTTTCATTGGGTAAGTCACAACAAAAGTGTTACTTATTGATTGCTCTACGCCGCCAAACCTTGTTGTGAACTCACCTGTTGCGCTACTTGCGTGTTTAACCATATACTGATTACTATCTACTATATGTGTTCCAGATAAAGACTCAAATGGTGTGGTCGAAGATTCATTGAGAGCAGGAAGTATGTGTGGTTGATCGAATGGCCGTTCTCTTCTAACTATTTCTACACCAAACCAAACCATACCGTCTTTATCATATGGATCACCATCATCGTAACCATCACCGTTTTCATAATCTGTATCGTGTGCTTCTTGTGTTTTGTCAGGGTTACACATTGTAATTACACGCGCATCAAAACTAAATATAACCTGCACATCATGTGTTTCGTCTGGTATAAAGCCTTCAAGATCATCAAATGATAACGTTATCAAAGTTGTCCAATTTGTAACTTCAGTTTGCAATTTTGTCATAGTGTTACCAGATGCATTATGCACCATTTCTCCAATACGATATATACCGCCTTGTTCGCTGGCAGCAGTGGCCGCTGTAATCAAAGTATCAATACGTTTTGTATCACCTATGCTCTTCTCAACTGCTCCGAAAACAAATGATGAGTTATCTTCTGGCCTACCTGTTAGCTCTGGCTCCAAAGATAGATGTTGTGGACCAATAGAGGCCCGTTCTAAATCGTCAATAAATATATTGTTAACTACGGTCTGCGCATCAGTATGCATTTTTGCAATGCTTTCTTTTGTCAGAGGGTCTGTTGATTTTGGTTTTTCTACTGACATACTTACTCCAACAGTTTACCACGGGCAAATCGTATCAGAATTAATCTTCTACTTGCAATAACAGCGTTCTCACCAATAGCCAATCCTTTAAGTTGTGTTGCAGTTGTCTTGTCTTCTGCTGCCCCCTCTTGACTTTCTGATAATTTGTATATGCTAGAATGCCTGTTATACATTGTGCTTCTTGTTACATTTCCATCATTATCAACAATGTTACCTGATGGCCCTAATGCAACAACCCCTTTTACTGTATGTGTTCCGGCAGGGAGAAACTGTACTGTAGCAACACTTGTATGCAATGATCTACCTGTGAATGCAGTTCCTCTAAAACTGTCTCCTGTGGGCACACCATTTGGACCTGTACCGGGTATATTTGCACCATCAACATTTATTGCTGATTGCAACCTGTGTTTCCGCATTTTGCTGTATTTTGGATCTCCAGACTGTGCGCCAAAGAAGTCACCTGAATCACTATCACTCAAGTAATCTTCGTTATGTGATCTGCAATACTGATAAACCAAATATATCAAACACAGCTCTGGATACTCAGAGGTCCAAGTGACAGAAGTATCAGGTATATCAACAAATCCTTTATTGTATGAAATCTCAAACAAGTTACTGGATGGTCCTACGTTATGCTGATCACTTGTACCAGCTTGTGGTATTGTAGCTGTGCTGCTAGTCACATCACTTACAACGCCACTGCTCGAATCAAAACTTTTGGGTAGAATAGGGCCATTACCTTTTGTAACTTTTAAGTTTGCAAATTTACTACTCACCGTAACATTGCAGTGTTGATGATTAAAAGTTTCTATGGGAAAAGAGCCTTTTCTAAATTGTTGGTGACTTACGTTATTAGCAATTTTAACAGCTTCTGTATATTCTCTACTTAAATTACTTGGGTCTGCAACCTCACGATTTCCAATGCCTTTTGGGAAAAATAACATATTACACCTACGGATCTAATGTTGGGTTGCGCGTACCAGGACCACTCACATTTGGTCCATACACATCTATATTATACAACCCCATCGGATCTATTGTTTCTATTTTTATACTGTGTACAGAATGACTTTCTATCTCAACAGCAAGTTTTTGTGTATAAACACGCTCTGTTCTCCACACTGTGTTTCTTTTAGACTCTGCGAAAGAACCAGAACCAACTGTAGGAGTGAACATACCAGTATTAAATAATGACGTTCCATAGTTTGAAGTTTTATCATCCTCTGGAGTTTGTGAAAGTACCGGAATACCAGTTGTTGTTCCTAAGGTATCCTCGAATTGTCGAAAATGTTTTATACCATGTATAACTAATGAATCATCTATATTCCAATCTTTGTATACGGAAACATAACCCTGTTTGTCTGATCTTTCGTGTTGCGTCAATATAACCTGTGTTGCTCTATCTGACTGATGCAAACGAGGGCCTAAACCACTAAAACTCATCCATCCGGTTTGATATGTACTGACTCTGTTTTGCTTTACACAAAGTGGATATGATCTATGATAAACGTAAACATTTGATTCATCATACAAACCAAAAGGTCTCTCCGTTTCTGTAGGGTTGAAGTCTGAATCGAACCTATAGTATACTCCACCTCTATAGACTTTAGCAAATCCAGCAATAAGCGTACACCTTTCCTCTGGTAAATTTAATACGCAATTAATAACAACGTCTTCTCGCAAACGAAACCCTTCATTTGTATAGTCATAAATAAACTGCAAATTGTTTTGTACACTTTCATCTGTTGGTAAGGCAAAGATAGCTTCTCTATACTCTATATCAACCCAACTAGCACCTAATCTTGATGCACTTTCATTTATGGTTGACAATAGTTTTCTTATTGGTGTGCCTATGTCTCGTATTTTACCTGCCCTGAGCATCCAGAAAGTTCCTGTACCATACCACACTAGGCTGTTATCAGGTAAAGTTTGTACTAGATTTGGACCTGCACAACCCGCGTTATTATGTAAAGTGCCAACTTCCCAATTTGGATAAGCACCAGTAATATAATGAGTACAGTTATTTTTAAAAACCAACAGAAATTGTTTTCTAGTGTCAGCTAAATTTGCTATTGCTGTTGCTGTTATAGGACCAGTATTTGGAAAAACGTCTAAAAAATGCAGTTCCATAAAAGACTCTGGTATTGGACCTGATTGTTCTTGTTCAGAAAACCAAACTCTATATGGGTACGCAGAATTATTCAGTAAAAATATAGAACCAGCAAAGTGTGTTATTAAATTACAACCAACTGGTGTTCCTGCTCTATTGCTCCAAGCTGAACCTAACTCTCCATCAGGTATATCATCTATGTACTCTACTGATGAGTTGTTAGCTATTCTGTGTAAAAATCTATATTCACCTACGCTGTTGTTCGGCAAACGTAACAGATTGTACGTGCGCAGTAGTATTCTTGCAACTGTGCCTGGTGGACCTTTCGGTATATCATGTACACGAAACTTTTTCTGTAATCTTTCAACTGGTGTGAATGTTCCTGTCGTTGCATCAACACTTGCTGTTTCAAACTCTACAGAAACTTTTGGTCCATCGCTAGAAGTTTGTGAATATGCACCGTCTGTGTTTTCAAACACAACAGCATACCTGTAAATACTATTATCAATTCCACCTGCTACCAAAGCACCGGTAACTGCATTAGAGACAAACGTTGACTCCGTTGATCCTATTCTGCCCCGGTGGCTAAACCCACCTTGGTTTGCGTCATCATTATCTGGACCTGCGCGTTCAGGTCCGGTTGCTAATGGTGGTGACGGTTTTTGTGTATAGCCAAAAGGACGAACTCTTTTTCCATCCCAAACCCATGTACCACCACCATCACAAAATGTAAAATACATTCTATTACCATATGACAAAATTTGCGGTGGGAATATAGGGTTTTTTTGTGGTTTTACAGATGCCCTGTCGCTACTATAACTGTAGTAGTATTGCTCACATAGACCATACCGCGCATTGTTGGTAGTAGTTGCTGTCATGGTGGCGACTGGTCTAGTCCACGGACAATAACGCATTACACCATCTTTTGTTAAAAACAAAATGTCTGTGTACTCACCATCTTTTGTACACAACCCCATTGCATATACACCAGATTGTTTACCTGATAGTGTTGACACCGATTGAAATGGAAAAGGTGCTTGGTTGTAATTCCATTCATATGGAATAAAATCCATAACTCTATATGTAGAGTCTAAGAAGCCTCTTTGATCAAGATAGAAGTTCTTTATAAGTAAAGCCGTGTCACCATCACTGTATGGTGACTCTGCCATTATACGTGCCAAACCAACTGATTGTCCTTTGTAATCTTTATAGCCAGACATTACGAACTCTCAGTTATATTTCTATTTCTTCTTGGTCCTTTAAAACTTCGTTTGGTTGACAGACCGTTTCCAAAACTGCCCACTTGATGACCTGGCACGTTATATGTTTTTCGTATTCTCTTTAAATGTGTCAAGTACTCTTGGTAATACATTGACTTACGAGCTGGTACACCATCTCTATCCCCTACTAAATAAGATGCTGCTAAACTATACAAAAGATCATATCCTTCTGGTGGTATGGTTGGAGTGTCAGTTGGAAACCTTAACAAAGGAGGACGGGTAAATGTCCGCAGCAAAACTGGTTTTGCCTCTGTTGGTTGTCTGTCAAAACGTATATGAAAATGTCCATTGTGGGATTGCAATGGAAACCTTTTGTCCGGTGGATCGTATGTTCCATTGTCAATAAATTCAGTTTCGTATCCTGGGCGTATTGCTAACAAATAAAATTTACCGTCAGCTTCAACGTTTTTTGCATCTGGATGTGCTCCTTCACCATCAGCTGGTTCATTGTCTGTACGCATTCTTGCCCTAAATATATATTTTTCATACCCAAACTGATTGTAGGATCTATCGTTTAAGTTTGCACCATAACCATATACATAATCTAAGTTAGGTGTGTTTACACTTATTGTTCTTTCTCCCCATTTTACAGAAATTTCTTCTGATTCTTGGCTTGGTCCTGATCTATAAAAAGGTTTGTTTTCAACAGCTTGCAATTGTTTTGGAGATGTTGAGCTGGGGTTTTCTTTAAAATGCACATTGTAATTAGGTTGTCTACCCCAAACGTGTACAACAATATATTTAAAGGTTCCGGCTGCTCCTGCGTTTTCATATGAGCTTGAAGATGTATTTGGAAGATCTGTATTTAATTCTATGTGACTTGAAGATAATACTTCAAACCCCCACTTTTGGTCCATTCCATTTTTATTTGGAGGGTTTTTGTGTACTATTGGCTCATAAGCAGGAGCTGGCATTTGATAAAACGATCCTCGGCAATATGTTTCGGGCCGACCTTCCGTTCTGTAGCCAATAGTGCTTCTATAATTGTAAAGTTCATTTTGGAAAGTACTTTGCAAAACGGGATGCGGATTACTATCAGGATCTATAACAACTTCTAATACCTGTTGTACATTATCTGGATAGGGATACTCTTCACAAAGAAGCCTATACGTCCAAGGCGTCGGAAACTCACCAGTAGGTGATACTTGTGATCCGCTGTAAGGTAATGGATTATCTAAAACAATATATTGTGTTTGCTCTGTATATGTCGTAGTTGTACCATCTTTATTTGTATTGGTGGTAGTACTAGTATTAGTATCAGTATATACGCTTTGTATTTTCCTGTAATGGTAAGTGTCACCAATTTTTATTTCGATAGTACGTCCAGAATATGTACCATCTGTTGGTATCGGTGTATCTGATTCATAATCATCAATCCCACCACCAGAACTTGCTATTGTTGCTATACCTAGACTTACGGTTTTTGGGGAAGTTGCACCAAAGAAAAGTTCATTTGCTTTTACAAAACCAGTGCTTGATTTTGTCTTTGGTGTTAGTGCTGGTTGCAGCATAAAGCGATGTTCTTTAGACAACAAAGCTTTGGGCATTTCAGACCATATCTGTCTCAATGCCATATTGATTATGGTAGTAAGGCGAGCATCGCCTGAGTCTCCCCTTTCGGGAAGACCCAAGCGAACTCTTAGCTCATTACGTATGTCAGCTAATGTACCGTACATTAAAGAACATCAATGTACATATCTAGGTTTAAGTCTCCACCAGAACTGTCTGTAGCAGTCAAAGCAATACCAATAATGTCATTACTTGTTCCTGATCCAGCAGTAATTGTATCAACAGAACCTGCTGCAACAGCACCAGCTGATTGCAAAAGATCACCAACTGCAATACTTGGCCCACCATCTGCTTTTTCAACTAGACCACGACATACTGCCCAACCAAATTCTCCGGTAGCCAAAGTTGCCAAAGCAATACCAGCGCATAGATTCTTGTCTACGCCATCAGCAGCAATTTTAGCTACAGTTCCTATATTGATCATATTAGGAACACCAGCCGCTACGCAACCAACAAGATCACCTGCAACAATAGCTTCTCCAGCTTTAATTACCTTTAAGTATCTAGTAACAGTATTACCATCACTATTTGTATACAACTCTTCATATACTTTACCGATCACACCTTGTTGATCTGTACCTACATATGAAGAAGCAGCTTTAATTACATTACTCATTTTAAACTCCTATTATGTCAAGTCAGCTGTACAAGCTTGGATTAAAAGATTGTGTACTGCAAGTTGAACTTCAAGGAAAACGTATGCTACATCAGCATCCATATTTCCGTGCATAGTGTGATCAGTGAATTTAGATACTCGGAAATCGTTATTGGCATTAACATAGTATTGAATACCATTGGGATTTAACAAGTAAACAAAGTCTCCAGTACCACCACTAGGCGCACCAGCAGCAATCATTCTAGCATCAGTCATAAAACGTTGAGAGAAATATTTGACACCACCACCAACGTGAATTACTTTGTGTGCTTTTCCGGCTTCAAGATCTTCTGGACGATAAGTCAAGCCACCGCCGTTTTGACCTCCAACTCCTCTCAATGCTTTACCAATAGCAACGTGAGCAGGAATAGAACAAACAGCAATAGAGATACCTTCTCCATCTTCAGCATAACTGTCAGCAGTAATTTTAAGTTCTTCAACAATTTCTAGATAGTTACTATTAAATCCAGTGTGTTCTTTAAACTGATTGTAGTAGTTGTCTTCATCGTTTGTAAAGTCTCTTGCTCTTGCCAAGTTCATATATGTACCTGTTTGAGCAAAGTCAGTAGATGCCGGTCCTGTTGCTTTAAATTGTAAGGCTCCACTTTCAAAACCACTAGATGACAAACCTGTTTTACCACCATTTAACGTTCCTAGACCTGCTAACGCAGCAACATCACCAACGTAAATCTGACGAGAAACTTGGTTGTGAAAACTTTGCATAACAGCTGAGGTTGTGTCATTAACCCAACGCTTTTTGTCAGCATTGCTTTGCATTCTGTCTCTATCGATATGAGGTAGAATAATTGGTTTTACCATTCTAGCCCAATCACCAAAGGCAAAATCAAATGTTTCTTTCTTTGATAATGGAATCTCTAATGATGTTCCGTTGATTTGTGTGATGTCCGAATGTCCACTTTTGATTCGAGGAACACGAACGTTAGTACCACCAGACCGGATTACTTTGTTTCGAGAGCGCAATGCTTCGAGCAAAGGATCCTTTGCGTAAAAAGAAGGTGTACTCTTTTTGACGACATCTGGAACCGTAAAGTTGGCAAATTCTAATAAGCCCATTTTAATTGTCCTTGTTTAGTGTTATAGATCGAGGAGATGTTCCCCTCTAGAAAGGATGTCGTCATATGACATCTCTTCCAAGTTGATTGTTGGCATATTAGGAGCCATATTGCCTCCGGATACCAAAGTTTGTTTAACAGCGTTTTTCGATGGAGGCTTTTTAACAGCTGGCGCAGTTTCTTGCTCGACTTGTTTACGAGCAACAGGTTTCTGCGGCATACCCTTTCGATAAAGAGTAAGCTTATAGGCATCAACCATTTTCTCATATAAGTTGTTTCCATCGTACCGCTCATTGAATCTTTCGCTTACCAAAGCTTTTGAAAAAGCATCTTTGACTTCGTCAGGTTGCTCATCATACTCAGGATACTCTAAATTAAATAATTTGTATGCCAGGTCAACATTTTCTGTGGACATCTGTGTGAACGCTTCGTGAACGTTTTCATATTCTTGAATAATTGGCTCTATGTTACCTTTTGTTGCTTCATCAATTGTTTCCATTAGGGATTGAAATTGATTGCGTACTTCTTCATAGGCGTGTCTTTCAGAATCTAAATTATCCTGAAGAACCTTAACGTGATCAAGAATAGGATCTACATACTTCCTAGCATCAGATGGTATTGACTCAATGTCAATCTGCTCCAAATCATCAAATTGAAAAGTATTTTCTTCTTCAACTAATGGTTCAGGATCAGAAACTTCTTCTACTGCTTCATCAGATGATTGGGGCTGGGGCTGCTCCGGCTCCGGCTGGGATTGCTCCTCCGGTTGGGGCTGCTCCTCCAAGAGCTGATCCAGGTTGGGTTCCGGCTGGGATTGTTCCAGCTCCAGGGATTGCTCCGGCTCCGGCTGGGGCTGCTCCGGCTGTTCTGCTTGGGATGACAAGGGGGATTGTTCCGTCGTTAATTCCATTGATAAACTCCTCTAGTTCGTCGGGTTGAGATAAATCAAATAATCCTGGTGACAACATATCTGCAAGTATCTGCATATCTTGTAGTACTTCTGGTGTTATCTGTGATGTAGTTTCTGTAAACATTCCTGCTTCAACTAGTTTAGCAGTTGCTTGTTGTATAGCGTCTGGTGTTAGACCCATACCAAACTCATCCATAGGCATTGCCATTGGTTGTTGTGCTGGGGCTGGTGCGCTTGCTGGCGTAGCCATAGGTTGTTGTTCTTGCATACCCATAGGTTGCGCTTTTGGTTCTGCCATTTTGTTCTCCATTTGTGTTAGAAATTCTAATTCTGCTTCTAGCTTTGACAACTCACTCACATTTGAATTTAAAATTGCTGTCAACGCTTCTAAAGACATATTATCCAAGTTCTCTGCTGCCATCGGATGCCTCCTTTTGTGCTTTGTCTGTCATAGTTTTCCAACGACTGTATTGACTATCTGACCATCCAGTTGTCTCTTGAATGTCCATTTTGTCAACTTCATCATAGTAGTGCTGTCTACCGCCTTCTTTTAAACATCGTCTTTGCATCGATGCTAAATCTTCAGAATACTGTTGGCCTTGTTCAATTTCTTTGTCACTACAACGCACTAGCTTGTTGTCTCGTTCCCACTTCTTAAGATCTCTATGATCTCTTATTCTCATACCTTTCGCTCTTTGCTTTGGCGATAACAGTTGTTCTTCAATCTCCATCGCATCTGCAAACACTGGCCCAATGTGACGGAACCTAAAATAAGGATAATGGTTAGCCAAACCCCCACATTGATCACAGATTTGTACCTGTTCTCGTTCTTCGACATCGACAATATACTCATCTATAAATTCACAAGTAGTGCATTTGTAATAATAACAGGGCATTACATTTCCTTAGAAGCCATAACTAAATGTTTCTTTATCATATCCATTTGTGAGTCTTCAAGATCCATATCACCTAACTTTTCCATAATCTCTTTTACAGGCAATTCTGGCATTTCCATTTCTTTCTTTTGTTCGTCATCCATCATACTCATTGCATAGTCTTCTTCTGACATATCGAAGTTTTCATCACCTTTCATTCGGTCTGGTGCATCAAGTAAAATAATACTCAAACTTTCTTTCTTAGATTTTTTGTGCGGATTGTCGTGTGAGTTGTGTGAGTTGTGTGATTTGTCGTATCCGTAGCCTGGCATTTTATACTCCTGGGAATGGTATGCCACCCATAGCTTCCTGTGGCATTTGTTCTGGTTCTTGTTCTTGTTCGTCTTCTTTTATGATAGACGGACGTATGTTAAACATTTCAACTAACTCTTTGGTAATCTCTCTCCAGTTCACCTGCTCTCCACTAGGTGTACCTGCCAAACTACCAAGAAGCTGTACAAGTTGTTCTCTTCTTACTACACGATCTTCCATCAAAGGAGAGAACGGTAGAACTCTAAACTTTGGCATATTCTCAACAAAGTCTCGGCGTAAAACATTTGGAGCTACATCAATCTGTGTAACTGAAGTGAGTTCTTTCATTCTTAGACCACTAGCCTCTTCATTTGCAATAGCCCAACGCATAATGTTCGCCGCTTTATCAAAACCTCTTTTGATAAACTTTACTAGCAAACGTGTACGAACTTGCATCCGACCCTGTATACTCATTTGAATCATATTAGCTTCAGCAGCTGTCCGTATGTTTTTCACTTCACCACGTTGAAAGTCAGCCATACCTGCTATATTTTTTATGTGTGATCCTGCTTGACTCAGGTGATTATTAAAATCAAAAGTTGTAGGCATCTCTGGTGTAACAAAGATCATATCTCCAACCAGGTTTTGACCATCAGTCTCTACTGGTACTGGCTCCCAAGTTGCACTGTTCATAAACCTACTGGCATCTTCTTCTGAAGGAAACATTGCTTTGTCGTAAAACATACGTCTAGGCAAACGTCTAACTATCTCTTTCCTTGCTGATACAAGTTCGTTTATGTCTTGTTGCAGTGGTGCTATAAGTGATGCGTCAGGTATCCCTCGTATTTGACCAACACCAGGATGAAAACACAACTGGTCATATGGGTTGCCATAAGGAGCATCAGCCTCCATAATAATTTGTTTTGTTCCCATATGTATGTGATACAGTTTACCAGCTCTGAAATCCCAATACTCGTGTAAAGCAATGTACTCTTTTAAACCTTCTTTGCGGTCTTTCTTGTCGTTCATTTGATAGTCTTCTACCAAAGTACGAGGATATGTATCAGGTTTTATAACTCGGTTTTCAGTCAAAGTATAATAGCCATTTTCAATACGCTCTCTTACTGTACTTTCGTGTAAAATAAAACGCTCTGATGCCCAAGATATATCAGATACTCTTCGTGCTACTGGATCAAATTGAACTTCCCAAGGCATCTTCAAACGCCAAATAACTCTACCTTGTTCTGTATTCCAAGTTATTTTTCGTATAGCACCTGATGAAAACAGCAAAGCGTGAAGTACAGCTTCTCTTGCCATCTCATCCATATCATCTTCTTCAGCCATCCAATTTAGTACAGCTGCAATTCTACGTCCTGACAATGTTGGATCTTCAGATCTTTGTGGAATTTCGTGTGATCTTTGACGAGCATCAAGGCACTCGCATTGGGGCAAATCAAGTGCCAAGGCAGAAATTATTGTATCCAATATAGGAAACACTTCATTTTGTTCTGCATTGTAATTATTAAGTTCTGGAAAACTTGAATTACCATCTCCTTCCCAAAACTTGCCTCTCCAGTATGCAAGGTTTCTCGCATCTTCACCAGCTATATTTTTTCTATAATGTTCCTCGGTATGGGATATATGAGCCATTATCTTTTTGGCTTTTTTATGTAGCCTTTGTTTTTCGGTTGTCATAAATGATTCCCCCAACGGGTGTTGTTTTTCTTTTGCCCTATACCATCTATCCTAGATTGTAACCTACGAAATGCCTCTGCTGCCACTTTTTGTGGGTCTTTCCTTTTTTGCCGCCAGCTAGAACCACGATGATTCATATATGCCCACGAAGCACCTGCCCAAGCTGTAGCTAAATCGTAGTGACCGCCACTTGCATCACGGCTTCTTTGCGCCCATTGCCCTCGGTAATTCAGCAGCTGTCGTAAACTACGACTACTATGTAGAGTAATAGATTCATCTTCAATAAGCTGTTGGAGGTATCCTTCGGCTTCTCGTTTTGTTCGGACGCTGCTCCACCAACCTGGGATTTTTCTTTTGCTGCGTCCGTGTCTATTTGGACTTCGATGAAAAACACGACGATACTGTATATTAGGATTATCAACTAGGTGTGACAATACTGATTCGCCAACACCATTAGCCTCAACATATATCATTGCATCGTTATATAAACGACCCCATTCAGCTAATTTACCTGCCATTTGATACGCTGACATATGACCTAAGTATTCAGCTGCTTGTTCACATTTTGTAATGTTTAAAATTACAACACCATAATGGTCACGTTCAGACCAACTACTAGCCGGGTCACAAAATATAATATACCTGTCCTCTTTTATTGGCTGCTGGAACTGTACCCAAGGGTCAATCTCAATAGACAATCCTGTTCCACCATCCAGATCTTGTAACCATTGGCGTATAATAGACTGATCATATACAGCATCGCCTGTCATAGCCCAACAGTCATACTCGTTTATTGGATACTCTTGTTTAAACTTTTCAATTTTACGATTACACTTTTGTAAACCAGATACCTGCATCCAATAAGCTTGTTCTGGCAAAAGCATTGGGTATTCATCCCAATACTCTTGTATAACTTTGCTTGGTTTCCAGCCTGGAGGAACAGGCTTTTGATACTCTTTTACCATTGTCCAAGGTATAAATACTTTCATCCATTTTGAATCAGGTTTTTCTGCATCCATACACAACATATGCAGCTGGTCACCGTGATGTTTTGGAGTTGACTCAGCAATGAAAAAACCACCGTCTTCTGGTACAGCATTCAAAACAGATGCCCAAACCTCATCGCCACCATTCTCTTGCCAACTACTAAGCTCAGTACCCAACACAACTTGTACAGTTTCACCACGAAGAGGTTCATCATCTTGTACTGAAGCAACATCCAGTTTACTATCAATCTCTGGAAACTCTAATGTTCTTTGAATCTTACCGTGGCGTTTTGGACGTATATGTTTGGGGCAACTTTTGTGGAAACGGTTGGCAATTTCAGCTAAAGACTTTGCGGTTCTTTTCTTGTTACCAATGATTGCTACTTGACAACCGGTTCGGAAGGCTGCGTGTTGATATGCTATGCCAGTAAAAAAGGTAGAACTACCTTCTTGTCGAGGCTTAATATGAACCAACCATTTTTGTTGTGCATAAGCTTGCATTACTGCAGCTGCCAACAAACGTTGATGATCCCATAAGTGAAAGTTTTGTAGACCTTGACTCTTTGTTCTTATCTGCAACATAGGCAAGAACTGATTCGGGTTCCAAAAGTCAGGATGGTCAGGACTAATCATAAAGGTTTAATTAACCTGGGAAAAGGCCCATTGGGTGTGATTTCACTTTTGCCTTTGATGACTGTATTGACTTGCCCTTTTTTTTCAGCTGACTCAGCTTGCAATACCATACGAGCTTCACGTATTAACGTTGTAGCACCTTTAACCATATCGTGATCTATTTGTTCCGAAAGAAACTTTTCATACAAATCTTGCAGGGTTTTTTTCTGACCAGCATATGTTTCTATTGAGTATCTTTTATCAATTGCCATATCTAATCTCCTATATTATTATCATAATACTACATACTAACGGAGTTTACAAATGCCTCGCAAGACATCAAGCACTACACCAAAAGCTACAACCACTACACCAAAAGCTACTACAGCGGCTAAGACAACCGCTAAACGCGCACCAGCAAGAGCACCAGCCAAGCCTATCTTCAAATACGAATTTAAAATGTTCACAGGTCACGGCACAGAAAGTTTGTTTTTTAATGAGCAATCTAAAATGAATCGTTTTAAAACAAACATAGTAAAAAGAAATCTAGAAGTAGCACCACTTGAAGTTACCGATGCTACTGGATCTCTATTCATCATCAGAGGTTTCTTGTTCGCTAAGGTTATCATCAATAAAGCCTGATAGTTTAGACAAGTATTCTTCACCAGCTTCAACGGCGCAGCAAAGAACACAAGATATAGATTCTTTTTTCTCTTGTGCTGCTCTATGTAGTGTTGGCATAACTGCAATAAATCTTGCCATTATAATTGGGTTATGTGGCTGGACTACTTTTTTCCATATGTCGCCTTGTTCGTCCATATACTCAAACTTTCCTGTCCTATAATTCCATCGGAAAAGGAGGTTACTGTCATCGCTCTCGGCTTCAACTGTCTCGTAAAGTCGTTCTCCTGAAAACCAGTTCTCAAGTCTTTTACAGACTGACAATAATTGTTTTGCGTTTTTGGCATACTCCATTTGTTCTCCAGATAGTTGGCGTAAGTTTCTATGTCGTTTTCAAACAACTCTTTTGGTATACATAGTTTATTTAACCATTTTGTTCTAGTTTTTTTATTTGGCAATGATCCATTACTGACCATATAATTATATTCCCACAACGGTGTTTTAATTATGTCGGATAAATCTTTGCGAGACAACAAAAGTTTGTCTACTGCCAACATCAACCTGAACCAAAACTGTTTACCTGTCATACTATATGATAAATCACAAAACGAAATAAATCCAGAACAGCTACACGGATTTGGAGATTATCAATGCCCATTGCAAAAGACTATGATCAACGTTGGGAAGAAAATAAAATCTCAATATATCGAAGATACGCAGAAGGACTCGTAAAAACAAACGCTCAATCTACTTGGGGTATGCGTTGTGGTTTGTACCACAAAACTATTGGAAATCGTAAACGTTATCTACCGTTACTATTGGTTGGCCCAATACAAATAGGATTTACACAGCACGATTTGTTTGTAGTGCAAAACCAGAACTGGATATTTCTTGGTAGAGGAGGACGGGTATGGAGACTAGCCGGAGCCAGTATACCCAATAAAGTTCCTTGGATTGGTGAGATGAGTCAACCTGGTATCATTCTTTGGGCAGACAGTATTGCAAGAATGGTTGTAGATAGACTCACACCTAGAAGCTTGCTTGAACCATTGGCGCAAGCCAACCAAAGATACCGTTTTCTTTGTAGACAGTTAGTGATGAAACGAGTGATGGATTGCGCTGCGAGTGGAAGAGAAAGAACAATGGACGACTTTGCACACGGAGTATCACCTGATTGGACCAAAAGTGATCTTGCATCGCCAAGAATACCTTCTGTACAGCACAGTATATTGATGAGCTTAGTGTTGGGTCTTGACTCTGAAACAGCAACAGATATGATTGAGCTTGCTGCGTTCTGCGAACACAAGCTACCATTGTTTAACCGCCAAGCTTGCCTGTCTATTTATCAAAGTAGTGTAGAGTTGCTGGCGAAGTTATGTCCTGCTTGGTGGAACGCATCATATATGACAGATTGGAAGTTTGTTGGTAGCATCGAACAGCTGTTCAAGGCACAGTTCTCTCGTATTATTAACGATGCTTGGACAAGAGAAGTTCCTATCGAGGGTATTGTGGGCGTACCTTTAAACATAAACAACAATGTAATTACACATAAAATGTCTGACAACGATGGTAAAACTGTAAACGAGTGGGGTACAAAAGATGAAGACTACTCTGAACATATAGAGCTGGACATTATTGATGATGATGATTAGCTTTCCAATGTTTATTTACATACTTTCCAACAACAGCACTTACTTGTGGCACAACTGCATTTCCTAGTGCTTTAATTCTGTCCATCCTATTGGGAACCCCATCATCCACTCGACAAAACGGGGGTGGAGGCGGATGTCTCTCCCAATACTTTCTTGCGTTTCTCCCATTAGCTCTGCTACTGTTGTAGCTAGATTGCACCGATCCCATTGACTTGGTGTTCCAGGATTGTTTTTTGCCAAGTTTGCCGTTGGCGTAGGCAACAATAAAGATTCGGTCGCGTCTGTGTGGCCCCCCTTGATCTTTACACGATATAATTTGCCATTCTGCATCATACCCGATTTTGGCCAAGGATCCACAAACCTCATCAAGCCCCCGAATACGGAGTACTGGAACGTTCTCACAGACAACGTATCGCGGTCTAAGATCCCCAATAATTCTATACATTTCCCACCAAAGACTGGACTTTTCACCTTCATTTATTCCCTTCCCTGAACCAGCCACAGATAGGTCTTGACACGGAAACCCACCGCACAACAAATCTACTGGTTCTAAATTATGTTTACCTACTGTTGTTACATCATTATAAATTGTTGCATTTGGCCAATGCTTCTGCAAAACCTTTTGACAAAACGGATCTTGCTCAACCTGCCATATGGTTTCTGCGCCATCTATTGATTGCTCTAAGCCAAGCTCAAAGCCACCAATGCCGCTAAATAAACTACCTATTTTCATATCGGATCCAAGCCTTGTTCGGCTCTGCGCTGATCTCTTATCAAAGCAGATTGTTCCATTCTTTTATATGCTGCTCGATATATATTTGGTTTTCCAGTTTTCTGTAGATCTTTGCTTTTTTGCTTTCTGTATTCTGTAAGAATACTTTCGGGTTGCAACAATGGACTACCTTCGTGGCTGTAATGTCTGTCAGTCGTATATGCAGCAATAATGTTTTTTTGTTTTATTATTTGTGCTTCAACTTGTTTTTCGTTCTTCAAGCCTGTTTTGTATTGCGCCCTGCCAGCTTCACATTCCATGCAAGCATAGACATACAACCTTTTTGTCACCATTGGATTGTAAAAAGCATCAACTGAATTAATATGTAGACAAAGTTTTTTCAAACCTTTTTCGCAGTCTAAGCAATCTGCCAATTCAGTTGACTCTAACATTGCCTCTTTGTCACTGTAGTTTGCCACCACATATTTGTACATTGTGTTTAGTGGCGGTAAAGAACCATAAAAGTTTTCATTGTTAGTTCTGCAAAACTCTGCGAACGCATCATATAAAAAGTCATCTGGTATAGATTCAAACGTTTTTTCATACAGTTCAAACAAATCATCTAACAGCTGTCTTTTTATTTCAGGCTTTTTTCCTGACATAAAGTTTTGTATCAGCAAACGAAGTGCTTGTATTACGCATTGTTGTGTTGCCATTTTATCCTCTCTTTCTTATTAGGCCAGTTCGTTTTGGTACAAACTCATCGGCGGTAGTTGTGTTTTTATCTTTGCCATTTCTCCAATCCAAAGCATGGTCCACATTTCTGTGTACCTTCTCTTTGTTCAAAAGATTTGTTATGTCCAAATACTTTCTTTCTCTCCACCAGCTAACGTGTGGGTGGTTTTCAGAAGCAGTAAACGCATAGTCAAATACTCTTTGAAGTTCTTGTACGGTATGTACCTTCAATGCAGCTTTGATTATTCTTAGCTGGTCAATCCGTAAAGTTGTCGATCTAGGTTTGTATTGATGCCAATGATTGTATACAGCCACAACGTCTTTGGTTATATCTTGCTTCTTAATACCCTTCGCTGTTTTTACATTTAATAATTTTAAATGTTCTTGTTCTTTTACTGTACTTTTACTAGACTTCGGAGTCTCCCTTTCGGCGGTAGTTTTAGAGGAAGACTGGTCGGTTTTTGGTGAGCTTTGGTCGGTTTTTGGTGAGCTTTTGGTGCGCTTTTTGCGTATACCCTCCACAACATCGGTTCCGAATGGTCGGTTTTTGGTTGAACTTTGGTTGTCTTCTGGTGAACTTTTGGTGAAGTACTTTACAGCAAAATCTTCAAAGTCTTTTTGTAG
>MDSY01115474.1_pt1 | contig 23718 bp, 21 predicted proteins | sample 811131 | NCBI WGS metagenome assembly MDSY01 (sample SAMN05326643, study PRJNA326480) | marine metagenome | isolation source: seawater | place: Atlantic Ocean: South West | collected 2010 | reverse complement strand
GTGGTTCTTTTAGATGTAACACCATTATCGCTTGGGATTGAAACGTTAGGGTCTGTGTGTACAAAGTTAATTGAACGTAATACAACGATTCCAACGTCAAAAAGCCAAGTATTTTCAACGGCTGCTGATAATCAGCCAAGTGTTGATATTCATGTTTTACAAGGTGAGCGTGAAATGGCTGCTGATAATAGAAGTTTGGGTCGTTTTGTTCTTGAGGGAATTGCACCTGCTCCAAGAGGAATTCCTCAGATTGAAGTAACTTTTGATATTGATGCGAATGGAATTTTAAATGTTAAAGCGCTTGATAAAGGGACAGGCAAAGAACAAAAAATTACGATTCAAGCATCGTCTGGTTTATCTGATGATGAAATTGAGAAAATGAAAAATGATGCTGAAAAATATGCGGATGAAGATAAGAAAAAACGTGAAGAAGTAGATGCGCGTAATGAAGCGGATGCCTTAGTTGTATCGATTGATAAATTATTAAAAGAAAGTGCTGATAAAATTAGTGATGAGCATAAAACGAAATTAGAATCAGGCAAAGAAGATCTTCAAAAAGCAATTCAAGATGGAGATATCGAAGTGATTAAAACCAAAAAAGAAGAGGTTCAAACGGTTGTGTATGAAGTATCTGCTGAGTTATATAAACAGAATCCTGAAGAAGCGGCAGCTAATGCGGCAGATGGTGCGGCAGATGGTGCGGCAGATGGTGCGGCAGATGCTGAGGCTAATGCTAAGGAAGCAGATGGTAATGCCGAAAAATCATCAGAAAAAAATGATGATAATGTGGTAGACGCTGAGTTTTCGGAAGTTAAAAAGTAAGATTTTGGTTTTATTAGGTGGCTCTTTTGAGCCACCTATGTTATAAAACTGTCGTAATATTTATGAGTGAGGAAGTTTAATGTCTCAAGATTTGTATGGTACTTTGGGGGTTGGTAAGGACGCGTCAGCTTCTGAAATTAAGTCTGCTTATCGAAAAATTGCTAGAAAATATCATCCCGATGTTAATAAAGAAGCGGGTGCAGAGGCTAAATTTAAAGATATACAAAAGGCTTATGCTGTTTTGTCAGACCCGCAACGTAAGCAACGTTATGATCAATTTGGGGTCGCTGATGATTCTGCTGCTGGTTCTGGTGGGCCTGGTGGTGGCTTTGAGGGTTTTGAAGGGTTCTCTAGTAATTTCGGAGGTAACTTTGAAGATATTTTTGATACATTTTTTGGGGGATCTTCACGATCTCAATCTTCTCGTTCATCTTCTGGTGAGGATTTACGGTTTGATTTAACTATTACGCTAGAAGAAGCAGCTACAGGTGTAGACAAAGAAATTGATTTTTATCATTTGGAAAATGATTCAGCTTCTGCAAAAAAATGTTCGGAATGTAATGGGTTGGGTCAAGTTAAAGTTGTTCAACGAACAATGTTAGGTTCTTTTCAACAAATTTCAACGTGTCCAAAGTGTAAAGGCCGTGGCGTTATTGGTCAAAAAAAGGTAAAGAAGAAATTAACCATTACGATTCCTGCAGGTATTGAATCGGGCAATCAATTACGTGTTGCTAATGAAGGTAATGCTGGATCTATTGGGGGTGCTGCTGGGGATTTATATGTTTTTATTACGGTTAAAGAACATGATTATTTTCAGCGAGATGGTAGTGATATATATATCACGTTAGAATTGCCATTTACTCAACTTATTTTAGGATGCACGATTGATATTCCGGTTTTAAATGGAGAAGCTACTTTAAAAGTGCCATCTGGAACTCAAACAGATACTCGTTTTCGTATTAAATCCAAAGGATTACCACGTATTCAAGGTTATGGCAAAGGGGATATGTATGTTAAGGTCATTGCTTTATTTCCTAAACAATTATCATCAAAAGAAAAAAAGTTGGTAGAAGAGTTTCAATTGTTAAGAGGTGATGCAAAAGTTGCTCATAATATTGAAGATTGTATCGTTAAGCGGTAGTTGTTAATTGTTTGTTAAATAAACTGTAATACTCTTTTAATGCATTTAGAATGGTAATATCATGTTCATTTGTACATGTTTCTAGGACTTTTTCTAATTCTATTTGTTGTTCTTCAAAGGATGTTGCTTCTTCTTGGTTACGGTACATTGCTTTTGTTATATAGCGTGGTTGTAGATAACGATTTAATAATGTTGGATCAGGGTTTTCTGAGATATTTAGATAGAGTCGGTTAAATAATTGAATGAGATAATTATCTTGTTTTGTTTTTCTGTTTGTTAGTAATTCTTGTAAAAAATTAGGATAGTTTTCTGGGTTTTTAAAAAGATTGTTTTTGAGTGAGTTTAGTGTGCTTATATGATGATCAAAGCCTATTTCATGAATTTGATATTCTATGTCCCATTCTTTTTTGATTAACTGAAAATAGTGTGAGCTTGATTGTTGAATGGAATTAAAAAAAGTATCGTTTTTTATCATATTAATAATTGTTTGAAATGATTCAGATTCTGTTGTTGAACATGATTCGCCAACAAAAAAATGTTTATTATTATTGATGTATTGAACACAATTTAGTTTGTCGGTTTCATTAATTGATTCCCAATTATTATTGTGTGTTATTAATAATTCTTTGAGTTTTTCTAAATTTATCATTAATAATGATTTTGGTTGTAATATTAATGTATAAAAATAGCGGTAAATATATTTTTCTGGATTAGAATCATCTGTTGGAAAATGACGATATCGTTGTTTTATAATCGTATTACTATGGGTGTCTTCGGGAAGTAAGATAGGATTAAATTCAATAAATCGTTGATTAAATTTTTGTTCAAAATAAGAGACTAATTGAATTGTTAATATGACATCTTCAAAGGCATCATGGCTTTGTTCGTTCATTAGTAACGAACTAGCTTGGGTAATATCTTCTAATTTAAATGAATAGTATCGTTTATTGTCATTTTCAGTTAGAACCCAAGGAAAGTTATCTTCATTATAAAATGCAATATTTTGTATCCAATGTAAAATGTCTATATTTTTTATTTTTCCATTAAAATAAGGATTATAGCCATAGCGAACTAATAGATTTCTTAGGAATCCTAAATCAAAGTTATTTGAATTAAATCCAACTAATGTAATTTGACCGTGAGATTGTATTAAGGTATTAATAAAGTTAAATATGATTTCAGCTGCTTTATATTCTGGTGTTCCTGTTTGTTGTAGGTTTTGTATATTGATTTTGTTCGTTAAAATGGCTTGAACTTCAGGGCATTGCGTGCGGTTTAATTTGATTTTTCCTGTTAATGAATCTAGTGGATCAAGGTTAGTATCAGTTAGGACAAATGCATAGGATAAAATTTGTCCTAATAATTCTCTGCTGGATGTTTCAAAATCATAGAATAAAAACATAATTGATGTTTATATTAGTGTAATTTAAGTGATATTCCAAATTATTTTGTAATATACATGTTAAAGATGTATTTTTTCGTTATTATTAATAGATAGGTTTATTATGAAAGATTATAAATTATTAGTTTGTGTTCGAGTGTTGGCTTCATTGGTATTATCTGTGAGTGTTCTTATTATGGTATCCGGGTGTAGCTTAGCCGAGGCTTTTGTCAATGTGTTTGATGATGATGAAGAAGAGGCTGTTCAAGGTGTTTCTTATCAAGGAGCGTATATTGATTATTCTGCTAGAGGGCAAGACAGCATTACGTTTTTAACAAATAATTTATTTTTGACACACTCAGTTTCTTTTAGTGACACTATTAATCTTAAACAAGAGACAGAAAAACAACAGTATTTTTTTTATTTTTCTTTAACAGATGTTGGGGATGCTATATATGATACTCCGGAGTTTTATAATGTGTCATTAATTGATAGTAAGGAAAATTATTCTTATCGGTATGATGAAACCTCTTTTCCTGTTTCAATAGTTAGTAATAGTTCGTTTTTTACTATTTATGTAAAGTTTTTTCCTAATCATCGTTCTAATTATTTTTTTAATTCTGTTAATCCTGTTAGTGGTATTACTTGTTCAGATTATATTTTTTGTTCTAGTTTTGAAAGTGATGGCGGATTTTCATCTCGAAATAAGATTTATGAGCCTTCTCAGAGTTTTTATTATAGTTTTAATATGATTCCAGAGGTTATTAGTCCTACATCCTTAGATGGGTATGATGTTATTGGGATTGCTCGTAATGGGGTTCCTTTGGTTCAAAGACATCTTCAAACGCAGGAAACATATCATGATCTTAAAACACGTTTAGATGAATATTATGGGTTTCCTGGCGAAACGGGATACTATTATTTTGTGGAACCAACTTTTTTTACAGGGTATGAAGATGCTAATTATTATCCTGGTTATGACTATACTTATTTTGATGGAAATGTAAATCGTTCCAGTTTGATTGGTATTGCTAGAGATGGATTTCCTATTTATGGTCCGTTTGAGTATAATACAGAAAAAGTATCAACTACTTTAGATGGATGTCGAGGCCATGTTGGAGAGACTGGTGATGAATTTACTAATACTTATCATTATCATATTAAACCAATAGAATCTATTGCTGATGATGATATAAATCTTTTTATTGAATGTTTTTCTGGGTCGGTTATGCAATAAATTATTTTTAGTTTATGGATGAGTTTAATTTCGTTCTTTTTAGTTGACAATTTATGTTCATTATACTAGTATCTTTTACCACTTAACTGATAAGGTGACATAAATGGCAAAGCAAGTAACAAAAAAATCAAGTTCATTAAATTTAGGTAAAAAAGCATCTAAGAAAGATTCTCTAATTGAAGATAAAGAAATTCCATATCATAGTATTACCATAACATGTGCATGTGGCGCTGAATTTGAAGCAGGATCTACTCTAGACTCTATTCGTGTTGATATTTGTTCTCAATGTCATCCATTTTTTACGGGAGATAGCCGTATTTTGGATGCTGAAGGTAGAGTTGAAAAATTTAAAAAGAAATATAATTTAAAAAAATAATTATTAATGCTTGATCAATTTCAAGATATTGAGATTAAATTTAATGATTTAGAGCGTAGGATGAGTGATCCTGAGTTGATTGCTGATGTTACGTTATATCAATCATTGGTTAAACAACATTCTGATTTAAAAATTGGAGTTGAATTGTATCGACGCTTAAAAGTTGTTTTAGATGATATAGGGGATCTTGAATCGTTAAAAGATGATCCTGATATGATAGATTTTATTGCTCAAGAGACGGTTGCTTTATCACAAGAAAAAAATGAATTAGAACATAAATTAAAGGTGTTTTTAATTCCTAAAGATCCTGAAGATGAAAAAAATGCTATTATTGAAATTCGTTCGGGTACGGGTGGTGATGAAGCCGCTTTGTTTGCGGCTGCTTTATATCGAATGTATACAAAATATGCAGAAAATAATGCTTGGACTATTGATGTTTTATCTCAAAATGTAACGGGTTTAGGTGGTGTTAAAGAGATTTCTTTTTCAGTTTCTGGAACGAATGTTTATGGTAAATTAAAATTTGAAAGTGGGACACATCGAGTTCAAAGAGTGCCTGATACAGAATCTTCAGGACGTATTCATACGTCGGCGGCTACTGTTGCTATTATGCCAGAAGCAGAAGAGGTAGATGTTGATATTGATCTTAAAGAGTGTCGTATTGATACTTATCGTGCTTCTGGTGCTGGAGGACAACATGTTAATAAAACGGATTCTGCTGTTCGTATTACTCATTTGCCATCAGGGCTAGTGGTGGCATGTCAAGATGAACGATCTCAGTTTCAAAACAAAGATAAAGCATTACGCTTATTAAGAACACGATTATATGAATTGACATTGGAAAATAGTAAAAAAGAACAATCTCAAGCTAGAAAACTACAAGTTGGAACAGGCGATCGGTCTCAGAAAATTCGAACTTATAATTATCCTCAAAGTCGTGTTACAGATCACCGTATTAATTTAACATTATATGCTTTAGATGCTATTTTGAATGGGGATTTGAACAGTTTGGTTGATCCGTTAATTGAGGCGTATCAGCTTGAAAAGATGAAGGCATCTTAAGCTACTTTAATGATGATTTTGGCGGATCTTAATCGTAAGGCTATTGGCTTATTGGGGGCTATTTATCCAGATAGTGTTGAATTTGAGGTTGAATGTTTATTAAAATTTTATTTTAATTTTAGTTCTGTTGATTTTGTTAATCATTTAAGAATGCCTGTTTCTCAGCAACATTATGATGATTGTATTAGTTTAGTTAGACGACGTATGGCTCATGAACCCTTGGATTATATTATTGGCGATTCTCAGTTTATGGGGCGTGTTTATAATGTTGGTAAAGGTGTTTTGATTCCACGTTGTGAGACAGAATTATTGGTTCAAGAAGCACAATGTTTAATTCCACATTATTTACCATCTTCATTTCTTGGTTTGGAATTTGGTTTTGGTTCTGGTGTTATTTCGATTGAATTAGCTTTAACATTTACGAATAGTTCTTGGATGTCATTTGATATATCTAAAGAAGCTTTTGATTATGCGACTAAGAATTCTAATCGATATAATCTTACTTCTATTGATTGGCAACAATTAAATTTTTTTGATTCAAAATCATTGTGGAGTGATACTGATTTGCCTTTGTTTTTAATTGCTAATCCACCATATATTCCTGCAAAAGATTTATCTTCGTTAGAGGCTTCTGTCAAAAATTTTGAACCTTTGGTAGCTTTAGATGGGGGAGAATCTGGCTTGGTTATGTATGAATCTATGTTTAAATTATGTCAGGATCATCAATTTTTAATTTGTTTAGAATGTGGTATTAATCAAGCAGATTTTATCATTGAGTTGGCTATGGAGTATGGGTTTACTTGTCTTAATAAGGTGTTAGATTATCATCAGATTGTGCGTGTGTTATCGTTTACAAATCAGGATTAATTTTATATTTTTTAATTTTACTATATAGTGTGGTTCGAGAAATTTTTAATGTTTTAGCTACTTGTAGTAAGTTTCCTTTTTTGACTTTTATGGCATGTTCTATTGCTTGTTTTTCGATTGTTTCTAGGGATTGTAACGGTGTGTTTGAGGGTGTTACTAAGGTTGGTTTGCTTTCTATTAGAGAAGGTTCTTGTTGTCCGGGTAAAATGCTTAAAATACTACTTGTGATTGGGTTTCCTTGAGAGATTACTAAGCTTCTTTGGATAACATTTTCTAATTCTCGGATATTTCCTTCCCAAGATTGATTTTCTAGAAAGACTAAAGCATCATTGGTTATGGATGGCGTTTCAATGGATAGTTCTTTTGAATATTTGTTAATAAAAAATTGTGTGAGTGCTTGAATATCTTTTTTACGATTTCTTAATGGAGGAATATAAATTGGAAATATATTTAGTCTGTAATATAAATCTAGTCTAAATGTTTTATTATCTACTTTTTGTTTTAGTGTTTGATTGGTTGCGGCTATGATTCTTACATCAATATTGATAGCACGATCGCCTCCTATTCGTTCTATTTGTTTGTTTTGTAAGACTCTTAATAGTTTTACTTGTAAATCTAATGGTAATTCTCCAATTTCATCTAAGAACAATGTTCCTCCATCTGCAAGTTCAAATTTGCCTAGTCGTTTTTCGGTAGCTCCTGTAAAGGATCCTTTTTCATGGCCAAATAATTCTGATTCAATTAATTCTTTTGGGATAGCACCACAATTAATTGTAACCATTGGTTTTTTATTACGTTTAGAATTATTATGAATTGTTGTTGCAATTAAATCTTTTCCTGTTCCGCTTTCACCTTCTAATAAAATAGTTAAGTCGTTATCTAAGACTAATCCAATGGCTTTATATACTTGTTTCATTGCTGTGCTATTTCCAATTAGTTCTGTTGAAAATTTTGATTCTTGGTTTTGTAAATAATTAATTTGTTCATTTTTACGTGAAATAAGTCTTTCATTTTCTAATGAATACATTTCAAATGTTAAGATTCCAAGTAAGTCTAATAAGGGTTCGCTATTATATAGTGGGCTATTTTTGGTCAATGTGTTATTTGCTTTTAGAGATTGAATACTTGTTTTGAATGCATAGATTAGCATGGCTGTATCTTTTGTTGAAAATCCTCCTTGCATAAGATCTTTTGTTAATAAATGCCATAATGATAGTATTGATTCCATTACTTTTTTAGATGGGTCTGTAAGTTGTTCTGAATCAAATTGTGTTATTACTTGATTTAAAAATTGTTTTGAAAATTGTTTTGTATTTTCGTTTTTTAATAGGTTAGATGATTGTAATTGAGGATTACTGGATAGTTCATTCATTAAGGTATTTAAAATATGATCTTCTTCTGATTGATAGATATCTAATGATTTTTTTTTGCTCATAGTGTTCAATTATTATACAGTTGTTAGGTGGTTTTTTAAACATTTACATTTTTTAATTCTAGGTTAGTATGTTGTTATTGTTTTATTTAGATTAAATGATGATATGCTATAGGTAGGTTTTCCATATTTTTTTATGAGATCATTTTCATTTTGATTATAAAGTATTCCTGTATCTTTTATCCAACATCCAGAAATTGTTAAGTGTTTTTGCATTGCAATAACATTTTCTAAATTATCATCAAAAAATAGTGTGTTTTTATTTGGGATTAGTTTCTGAGTTTTTAATTGATTTTTTACTAGTTTTGAAAAGTTTTTCAGAGGTTTTCCAAACCAGATAATAGGTCTGTTAATATTGTTTTCAATTTCTTGTGCAAAGTAACCTACAACGGGTTGAAGTCTATTATGAGCTCTAATATAGTGATCTTTATTACAACAAATAATGGGTATGTTTGGATTTGTTTTTGCAATGTTGATAATTTTGGTTATGGTACTTTTGGCTTGTGATTCGTTTAATCCTGCTAATATTATTACGTCGGCTTTTTTGAGAGAATTTGTAATACCTTTAATAGGTGCGTCTAAACTATATTGTTGTCCAGAAGGTGTTCCAATAAAATAGACTAATTTATGATTTAGGATTTTTTTTATTTTTGGATCTTTTGCTAATCCTTGTCCTGAGGAAATAATATGGGTAGGGCTTATGTTAATTTGACCTTCGATGTTTAGATTGTTCGCGATATCATTAATATAATGATATGAGTTGTTGCTAGCAAGGAATGTTTCTCCTTTTGATTGAAGATAGGTAAATGTTTTATTTGATTCGGGTAGGAATCCGTTACTAGAATACAATACGCCTGAGGCATCAACTAAAAAAATTCCTTTTTTAAAGGTATCAATTAAATCAATTAGTTTCATTGGATAGTAAACTGTTTTTTGAGATAGGTTACAGGCTCTTCTTGAATTTGGATGGCTGTTACATTGGCTTGATTAGATCCTTTTTTACACCAGTTAATCATTTGTTTACAGTTTTCTTTGCTTCCTGTTATTAGCATGCTAACAGTTTTATTGGTGTTATTTTTTACCCAGCCGCATAGATTAAGTTTGGTTGCTATTTCTTGACTACTTTGTCTAAAATAGACACCTTGTACTTTCCCATGAATGGTTAAATGATATTGAGTATGCTTTAATTCGGAGTGGAAGTTGATCATGTTATTGTTAATCTGTTGTTGTCGTAGTTTGCTTTTGTAACTTGAATATAAAATTTTGGAAATATAGTTTTTAAGTGTTTTTGTAATTTTACTGTTTCATTTTCTGTTTTTGTTTTGATAAAAAAGGTTGATCCTGATCCCGTTAGTTCAATGGGAAATGGAGATTCTTTTGATAGTCTTTCATAGATGACTTTCATGGTTTTATTATAATCTAACACTACAGGGAGCAGATTGTTTGATTCTGTTAAGATAGCTTCTTTTTTTTGTTTAATCATGAAATCAAAATGGTGATAAATTTCTTTGGTTGAACATTCAATGTTTGGATAAATAATTAAAAAATGGGGTTTGGTTAATGGTTTTTTAGGTTTTAATATATCACCGATACCTGACACTTCTTGTAGTCCACCTTTTAAAAAAAATGAAATATCAGATCCAAATTGTTTGCTAATGTTAATTAATTGTGAGTAAGACCAACTTTTTTTTTCAATTGTATTAATTGCCTTTAATAATATTGCTGCATTGCTGCTAGCTCCTCCCATACCACTTCCTAATGGGATTTTTTTATTTATATGGATGGTGTAGTTGTGATTTAATTGATTGGATAGTGTTGTGATGATTTTTCCTAGGATGTTTTTTGTATTTGTTGGTATTTTAAATCCGGTATAAGTAATGTTAAATGTAGGGTTTTTGCTTTTGGTTGCTATAATATCTATAGTGTCGTGTAATGAAATTTGTTGAAATATTGATATAATAGAATGTAGCGATTCTTTGGTTAATATTGGGTTTACACTTAATGATAAATTTAATTTGGCATAAGCTTTAGCATTAAGTTTCATGATTGATTTTAAAAGCGAAACCTATCGGTTTCGCTTTATTTAGCCGTTTTCTTCTGATTTTGATGTAGCGTTTTGTTGGTTTTGTGCTTCTTTATTGTCTAATAGGTTTTCATTTTGTTCAATTTTATAACTATCTTTTAATGAATCTAATAATGTCGTAATTTCTTGATTTCGCTTTGATATTATTAATTGATTTTTTATGAAATCTTTTACTTCATTAAATGTTTTTGCTTTTACAGTTTCTTTTGAATCTAATTTGAATATATGAAATCCTGCGTTAGATTGGACGGGTTTTGTGAAACTTCCTTTATATTTTAGATTAAATACTGGATCTTTAAATTCTTTTATTAATGTTTCTTCAGTAAATTTTCCAGGAATTTTTCCATTGTTTTTAGCTGTCATTTCATCAATAGATTTTGTTTTTGCTAATGATTTAAAATTAGATCCTTTTTGTAATTTTTTGTAGATATCGTTAGCTTCTTTTTGAGTTTTTACAAGTATGTGCGATAAACCTCTTTCTTCATATGCTTTAAATAATGTGTTTTTGTTTTTTTCAAATGCATCTACTACTTCTTGTTCAGATACTTTGATGTTTGAATTAATTTTTTCTTGAATAAATAGATCTATTAATCCTTGCTTTTTTTGATATTCAAATTGATTTGTAAGATTTTTTAAATACGTTTGATATTCTTTGTTTAAATTTAATGAGTTTTTAACTGCTTCTTGATATATAATTTCATTTTGGATTAATTGGTTAACAATATATTGCCCTTGTTGTTCTTGGGGTATTTGATTTTTTAAGTTTTCTGGTAAATTATTAAATCCAATTTGAATTTGATCTTTTGTTATATTTTCTTTGTTTATTTTTACAACCCATTCTGAATTGTTTTTGTTAAAACAACTGGTTAGTACTAATGGCATTAATAGAATAATTGATAAATATTTGATTTTCATTGTTACCTCCATGTAACTTATATTATTTAATTTTATATCTATATTATTTAGGATTCAACCATTATATTTGTGTTTCTGTTTCTTTGTTTCTTTCAAGATTTATTCTGTTTTGATTATCTATTGCTGCTATTTTTACATTTATAGTATCGCCCACATTTAAATGGTCTTCTACTCGTTTGATATGATCATTTGATATTTTTGAAATATGTAGTAATCCTTCTTTTCCTGGTGCTATTTCGATAAATGCTCCAAATGTTACTGTTTTTGTTACTTTACCAGTAAATGTATCACCTATTTCAGGATCTTTTATTAATAATGTGATATATTTTAGTGCTTTATCTAAGTTGTTTTGATTAGGGGAAAAGATTAATACTTCTCCTTTATTATTGTCATTAATTGTAATTGTTGCACCTGATTCTTCTTCTAATTTTCGTATCATTTTTCCGCCAGAACCTATGATTGTTCCTACTTTTTCAGGATTGATTGATAGGGAATGTATTTTTGGTGCGTTTTCAGATAATGTTTCGTTTGGTTTACTAATAACTTCTTTCATTTTATTTAAAATTAAAAGTCGGCCATCTTTGGCTTGGTTTAGTGACTCTTTAAGAATTTTTTCTGATAAACCTGAGATTTTGATGTCTAATTGCAATGCAGTTATTCCTTTTTCTGTACCAGCTACTTTAAAATCCATATCTCCGTAATGATCTTCTAAGCCTTGTATATCAGATAGAATAATATAGTCATCTCCGTCTAATAATAACCCCATAGCTATCCCTGATACAGGGGCTTTTATTGGAACACCACAATCCATTAATGATAGTGATCCTGAACAGACAGAAGCCATTGATGATGATCCGTTAGATTCTAAAATTTCTGATACAATTCTTACTGTATATGGGAATTCTGATTCTAAGTCTGGGAGTACTGCTTCTAGTGCTTTTTGTGCTAGAGCTCCATGGCCAAGTTCTCGTCTGCTTGTTCGAATCATACCTACTTCTCCAACAGAAAATGGAGGGAAGTTGTAGTGAAAAAAATATTTTTTTCGTTTTGTATCTTCAAGTCCATCAATAATCATTTCATCTGTATTTGTTCCTAGCGTTATTGTTCCAAGACTTTGAGTTTCTCCTCTTGTAAATAAAGCCGAACCATGTGCGCTTGGTAGTATAGATATTTCTGATGTTATTGGCCTGATTTCATTTGGCTCTCTTCCATCAACTCGAATTCTTTTTTCTAAAATAGTTTGTCTGATTTGATCTTTTTTGATGCTATTAAAAACATTTGTGACAAGTGTTTCATTATCTTTTTCTTCATTTACAAAGGATTCAATTACATCATTTTGAATTGTTTTTAATATATCCTCAACTGCTTGTTTATCATTGCTTTGTGTTAATCCGGTGCTAATTTTATTACCAAGGAATTCTTTTATTTTAGTTTCATATTCTTTTATTTCTTGAGGTTCTTCGGGTAAACTGATTTTTTCTTTACTTGTTTTTGATTGTAGGTCTTCTTGTAGTGCAATGGATTGCTTTATATAGTCATGTCCTTCAAGTATGGCTTGAATTAATTGTTCTTCACTTAATTCATTTGCACTTGCTTCTACCATTAGTATTGCATCTTTTGTTCCTGCTATTGTTAAATTTAAATCACTGTTTTTTAATTCTTCGGTTGTAGGGTTAAATATAAATGCGTTATCTACGTACCCTACATTTACTGCTCCAATGGGACCATTAAATGGGATATCTGAAATACTTAATGCGGCTGATGCAGCAATGATTGTTAGTGGTTCTGTAACAACATTTGGATCGTGTGATATAACATTGATAATAATTTGAATGTCATTATGAAATCCTTTAGGAAAACTGGGTCTTAATGGTCTATCTATTAATCGTGCTATTAATGTTTCGGCTGTACTTGGTCTGGCTTCTCTTTTAAAAAATCCACCTGGAATTTTTCCGGCTGAGTACATTTTTTCTGTATATTCAACAGTTAATGGTAAGAAGTCGATACCTTCTTTTGCTGTTTTTGACATACAGGCTGTTGCGAGTATGATGGTGTTTCCTACTTGTAGTGTAATAGATCCATTGGCTTGTTTTGCCATTTTTCCAGATTTAATTTGTATTGTTTTGTTAGCAATACTTGATTGTACAGAAAATTCTGATTCGTTCATTTTAATTCCTTTACTATTTTTTTGATAATAGATTTCTTAATAATCAATTTTTTATTTTTAATTTTTTGGCTAATTTTTGATAATCTTCTGGTTTCTTTTTTGATAAATAACGAATGAACTTTTTTCGTCTACCTACCATTTCTAATAAACCATTACGTGTTGCATTGTCTTTTTTATTTGCTTTTAAATGACTAATTAAATGATTGATTTGATGTGTTAATAAGGCTATTTGTAATTCAACAGATCCTGTATCTGTTTTGCTAATTGAAAATTCTTTTATAATTTCTTGTTTTGTTTTAGACTTGTTTGTACTCATTTGAGGTCTCCATAAAATATCATGCTTTTAATTTTTTAAGCATTTCATGCTACCATAATTTTATCTTTTTTAGCAATAATGTATTTAGGTAATATTTTGTTATCATCTTATTAGTATCATTGTATACTATGAAAACAATAAGATTAAAAAGGATTATAGAGAATTGAGTATTTTAAAGGTATTAGAAGTTCCTCATATTATTTTGGGTCAAACAGCAGCCGATGTTGTTGCTTTTGATGATTCTTTAAAAGAATTGGTTGATAATATGTTTGATACGATGGTTGATTATCAAGGTATTGGATTAGCGGCACCTCAGGTAGGTGTTTTGCAGCGTTTGTTTGTTTGTAAATATGAGAATCAACGATTAATTTGTATTAATCCTGAACTTGAGGTTTTTGGTGATGAACTGGAATCTGAAGAGGGATGTTTAAGTATTCCGAATGTTTTAGCTACTGTTACGCGATATAGTTGTGTTAAAGTAAAGGCTTATGATTTAAATGGAGATTTATTTACGCAGTCTTTTGATGGTATGATGGCAATTGTTATTCAACATGAAAATGATCATCTAGATGGTGTTTTAATTACTGATAAATCATTAAAAACTCGATATCAGCATGATAAAACGAATTAAATTGGGAAGGGATAGAGTATGGTAAGAACAGTTTTAAAGTCTAAAGTTTCATATGCGGTTTTAACGGATGCTAACTTATATTATGAGGGTAGTATTGGTATTGATGTAGCTATTATGGAAAAGGCAAATATTATTCCAAATGAACAAGTTCAAGTGGTCAATGTGAATAATGGAGAGCGTTTGGTAACATATGCTATTCCTATGGAACGCGGATCTATGAAATTTGTTTTAAACGGGCCTGCAGCTAGAAAAGGACTTGTTGGTGATGAGATTGTAATTATTTCTTATGCTGCTATTAGTGATCCAGAAGTGCTTGATCCTATTGTTATTGATCTCAAGCATGACTAATTATTTTCCTTTAGGATTTTCTTATAAAGATGGTATTGCTCATCTTGGAAATATATCTTTACAGGATGTTGTTAATGAGTATGGATCTCCTCTTTATGTTTTAGATTCTCAGACTATAGTTCATAATTGTCAGCAATTTTTATTGCCCTTAGCTAAGGTTTATCCTAATTCACGTGTGCTCTATGCATGTAAGGCTAATTTAACAGTGGGTATTGCTCAATTTTTATATCGTTTGGGAATGTCTTTTGATGTTTCTTCAGGAGGGGAATTGTTTACATTAATTAAAGCCGATATTTCGCCTTCTTGTATTTATTTTCATGGTAACAACAAAACGCATGCTGAATTAAAATTAGCGCTTGATTATGGTGTGACATTTATTGTGGATAATTTGCAAGAATTACTTAATATAAGTCAGTTAAATGTAACTAAAAAATCAGTTCGTATTATGTTAAGAATTAAGCCGGAAATTGATGCTCATACTCATGATTATATTAAAACAGGGCAGCTTGATTCTAAATTTGGAATTTCAAAACAAGATTTTGATACGTTTTATGAGTTATTTCAAACCCATTCTTGGATTCAATTTATTGGGATTCATTGTCATATTGGATCTCAAATTTTTGATACTAAACCTTATTATGAGCTTGTTGATACGATGATGCCATTTTTAAAATATCTTGTAGATGATTTAGGGTTATCAATTTCTGAATTTAATTGTGGAGGAGGGATGGGTATTTTTTATTCGAAAGGAGATACTCCTTTTGATATTAATGACTTTATTTTAGATTTTACAGCTTATATTACCAAAAAATTTGTTGAGTTTTCTATTGATCAGCCTATGTTGTTATTTGAGCCTGGTAGATCTATTATTGGTTCTGCTGGCTTAACACTTTATGAAGTTGGTGTTGTTAAGCATATACCTGATGTGAAATCTTATTTGTTTATTGATGGAGGAATGGCTGATAATATTCGACCTCTTCTTTATGATTCTGTTTATATGATTGATGTTTTAAAAAAGAAAGAATTGGCTTTGAATGCGTATTCTATTGCAGGTAAATTTTGTGAGTCAGGGGATATTTTGGCAGAAAATGTTATGCTTGAAGATGTTGATGTTGGGGATCATTTGATTGTTTTTTCAACAGGTGCTTATAATTATTCGATGTCATCTAATTATAATCGTAATTGTCGGCCTGCCATGGTTATGATTGATGGTGATGATGTGGTTAAGTTACTTGATCGTGAGACCTATGATGATTTAGTACGTTTTGATTGTCATTTTAATGGGTAGTTTGATAGTAATTTTAATTAATATTTGATTATGACTATTATACAACAAATTCCATATTATACTTATGTTAGCGTCTGCTTGGATGTTGTGCTTGTTTATTTATTAACGTATCGGTTGCTTGCTTGGCTAAAGCGTTCTTATGCATTAGATTTGATTAAGGGGGTAATGTTAGTTATTTTAGTTTTTCTTGCGAGTCATGTTTTATCATTAATAACTTTAAATTGGATTTTAGAACGATTTGCTACAGTTTTATTGATCGTTGTTGTGATTATTTTTCAACCTGAATTACGTCGTTTTTTAGAACGAGTTGGTGCTACTGGTAAACTATTTACACTTTCATCGTCCTTTCCAGAAGTTAAATCAACGGCAACTATGCAATCGTTAATACGTGCTGTTGATTATTTATCTCGAGAAAAAATAGGTGCTATTGTTGTTATTGAAGGTCAAACATCGTTGAGTCAATATTGTCATACAGGAATTTGTATTCGAGGTGAGTTAAATATGGAAATGTTGTCATCGTTGTTTTGGCCTGGATCTCCTACTCATGATGGTGCTGTTATTGTTAAAGGGAGTCGTATTGAAGCGGCTGGTTGTTTTTTGCCACTTACAGATTCTCCTATTACAGATCGTAGTTTAGGTACTAGGCATCGCGCTGCCTTGGGTTTATCAGAGGTTACGGATGCTATCGTTATTGTGATTTCTGAAGAATCTGGTGTTATCTCTTTAGTTGAACATGGTGTTATGACACGTTATTTGACAAAAGAGGCGCTTCAAACACGGTTGTCATCATTGCAATCTCAATCAGAAAGTTTAGGTGGGTTTAGTTGGAAAAATCCGTTTAAATAGTTATAGAGATTTATAAAGTCGAATAGATGATTCGATTGTATTACATACATCTAAGTTTGTTAAAGCTGTTTTTACTGCTAAATATTGCTGATACGGAATATTATTTGTAATAATTACAATCTCAGCATTGTCTGTATTGCTTTCTTTTTGAATGATTTTTTCGATACTAATTGTGTTTTCTGCAAATTGTAATGATATTTTTTCTAGTACCCCTGGTTGGTTTTTGGCATTAATTCTTAGATAGTGATGTGATATGGTTTCATTTAATGGTTTTATTGTTGCTTCTTGGAAATTTGTTTCAAGGTTTCGTGATGATGTTTGTTGAGAAATTCCAAATGATATATCAATAATATCTGATATCACGGCTGATGCAGTGGGAGAGCCTCCTGCTCCTTTACCCATTAACATGGATTCTCCAACTTGATCTCCTACAACATATACTGCATTAAATTCGTTGTGGACGCTTGCTAAAGGATGTTGAAGTGGGATTAATGATGGACATACTTGTAATTCAAATTCGTTAGATTCTAATCGTTTTCCTTGCGCTAATAGTCGAATTGCATATCCTAATTCTGCAGCATAATTTAAATCTTTTAATGTTATTGTTTCAATTCCTTGATAAACAATTTCGTTTATTTGGCTATCTATTTTAAATGCAACTGCGGCTAAAATACTACATTTATAAGCAGCATCTAGTCCGCTAATATCCATGCTAGGGTCTAATTCTGCAAAGCCTAGTTCTTGTGCTTGTTTGAGTACTGTATTAAATTCTTTTTTTTCTTCTTTTATTTTTGTTAAGATGTAATTGGTTGTTCCATTAATAATACCGTAAAATGCATTGATTTTGTTTGCTGCAAATCCTACATTTAATGATCTGATAATTGGGATTCCACCACCTACTGCTGCTTCAAAACAAATGTCAATTCCGTTTGTTTGTGCCATCTTAAAAAAATGCTTTTTATGTTTACTGATAACTTCTTTGTTGGCTGTTACTACATGTTTTTTGTTTGTTAATGCGGATGTTATGTATTCTAAAGCAGGAGATTCTCCGCCTATTACTTCTATAACAATTGAAATGTTAGGGTCGTTAATAATCTCATCTACATTGGTGGTTAATAAAGAGGTTTCTGGGACTATATCTAAATATTTTTCAATGGATCTAACAGCTATTTTTTTTATATAGATAGGTTGTCCAATACGTTTTGAAATTAATGAACCATTTTCATTTAAAATGCGGTAAACATCTTGTCCTACATTTCCAAAGCCAATTAATCCTATTTCTATCATGTTTATATCCTTTCAGATCTAACTATAGCAATCTCATCAATTTTTTAAAAGTTTATTAGGTGATATTTATGTTTCTATTTTTTTACTTAGTTACTAGAATAGAATTAATGAATGTTTCTAATGTATTGTTAATTGATATTGCAAATGGGGATGTAATCGTATCATTATGCAGCTCTGTTGGTAAAATTTTGGATCAACAAATTCGATCATTTGATTGTCATGATTCACAAGATTTTGGATTACATTGTGATGCTAATGAGTTTTTGTATGCTACCCGATCAGCTATTAATAGTTTAATTGTAGCATTACCTAAACGACAGCAGATACATAATATCGGTATTGTTGGTCAGATGAATACATTTTTATTTTGTGATAAAGAGTCAGGTATTGTATTAACACCATCATTTTTTTTGGAAGATGATAGAGCGCTTGATACTTATTTAACAATTAAAAATACATCGATTATAAAAGGGTATCGAGATATTACAGAACAATCATTGTCTCGTTATTCACTTTTTACACATTTAAAATGGTTTCTTGAAAAGGGGATTTCATCATTTTCTTTTTCGCCTCAACGTAGTCTTTGTATGAGTTTAGAATTATATTTGCTGTTTAATTTATCAGGGTTAACGGCATTTCAACAAGATTTCGTATCAGCATCTTCGACTGGTTTTTTTGATTTTAAGGCTAATGATTTTAGTTCTATTATTATTAAGGATCTTAATTTAACACGTCAGTGTTTTCCTGATTTAGTATCTCCATTTGCAATGCAACAAAATAGTAAAGGATTTGTTCCTTTAAAAGATGGAATTCCTGTTAGTTTTATGATTCATTCGTCTGTAAAAAATTGGTTATTTGATTCTAATATTCAGTGTGGTGCTTTAAATATTCATGTGGGTAATAATCATATTTCAATAGAGCAGCACATGGGAATGGAGATGATTAAATCCGATCAATTTATTTCTAAATCATTGGTCGTTAAAAAAAATGAATCGTTTTATTGTCTTAAGGATTTTATTTCGGTTCCACATTTTTCTACTAAATTATTACCATTATCTTTTTCTGAATTGGTAGCTAAAAAGGTCGCATTATCAAATTTTAAATCTTGGATTATTTTTAATCCAGATAGTTCTGATTTAAATCAGGACTTTGCTCTTATTAATCAAGGAGGTAATTCTTTAGATTATTTATTTGAAACAGCTTTATTAGAAGGTTTATTTAATGTTTTACGATTTAAGTTAGCAACGTTTGAAACGGTTTCTAATATGCGTCCTCATACTTTTTATTGTACTTCCACGCTTGCTATTCATGATTCTGTTTGGCAATTTTGTGCTGATATTTTGCAGCATCCTCTTGTTATTTTAGATAGTGATCAATCGCATTTAGGCTTGGTGAATGAATTACAGCTTGGTAATCAGAATAGTCATGTTATTAAGCCTTATCAATCTAAAATTGTGACACCTATTCAAGATCCTATTTCTAGTTATGCACGCTATCAATCGTGGGTAACATACTATCAAAAGATATTTAAAAATTGAAATTTTTTCTGTTTTCGTCTACCGTTCCACTATGGCTTTTAATCTAATTATTAATACAGCAGTAGAACCATTTGGATTTTCTTTAGAAAAAGATGGTCGATGTTTAGTCGAGATGAAACAAGCTGGAAATAGACATTTTTCAGAGTCTATGATTACGATGATTGATCATTATTGTCGTTTATATAATTTTCGATTAACAGATTTAGATAGCATTGGTGTTGTTAATGGACCCGGTAGTTATACAGGTATTCGTATTGGGGTTTCATATGCAAAAACGTTAGCATATTCATTAAAATGTCCTGTGGTTGGTTTATCTTCTTTAGATGCTTTGGCATCTCAATGTGTTAGTCAACAGTCTGTTTTTGCTGTGATTTTATCAGCAAAATCAAATTATGTGTATTTTCAATTATTTAATTGTGTTGATAGGCTTAGACCTGTTTCTGAATTGGTTTTACTTCATTTTGATGAGTGTTTTCATTTGCTTGATACATTTCGGTCGCATTTGGATATTTATGTTTCAGCTAAATTAAATTTATTTGATGATTATCATCATGAATATTTAAAATTTTATTTTGTTGATATTGATTGTAGTCGTTTGTTTGGTTTATTGGGTAGGGTTTTAAATGATGTTCAAGATCCATCATTTAGGCATGTATCTTTAAATTATATTTGTCAGCCAAAGATTGGTGCTTAATTATATGTTTAAGATTTTTTAAAGCGGGTAAAATATAAGTGTTATCATGAAAAAATTATTAAAACTTTTGCTGCTTTTTGTAGGCATTTCTAATGTTATAAATGGTTTTTCTGTTTATGAAATGTCAAAACATCATATGTCTGTAAAATCATTTGGTATGGCTAATGCTTATACTGCTTTTGCAGAAGGTGAAGCAGCTACGCTTCTTAATCCCGCGGCACTTTCTTATCCAGGGGCTTCATATTCATTTCAATATTTAGACTATGATCAAGTTGATTATCCGTTATATCAGGCTCATTATTATTATAATAAACCTTTTGGATTTTCGTCAGTTATAAAAGAAGATTTTCAAGGTAATAAATTAACAATGAATACGCTTGGGTTTGGTGTTTTTAGTCAAAATGGGGTTAGTTGGGGATTAAATTATAAGTCTATTATTGGAAATGTTGATGCTCAAGCTGTTAAAGGTTGGTCTTCTGATTTAGGAATTTTAGTTCGGTTATATCCTGGTTTAAATTTAGGTTTTTTGGTACAAGATATTTATGCAAAAAATTTGGATTTAAATACAACTTTAAAAGGATCTGTTGCAGGATTTTTTAATAATAATTTGGTTGCTTGGGCATTAGATTTTACTTATGATAATCAACCTTCTCAAGTTGTTACAACACGTTTTGGAACTGAGTTTTTATTATCAAATTCATTAGTATTACGATCTGGTATTAGTCAAACTAGTATTTTTTCGGGTGCTAGTTTGCAATTACCTTTTTTAAATTTAGATTTTGGTATTAAAAATGATTTGAAAGATAGTCAAGGTAACTATTATTCTACTTCTTTTAAACTAGGCAGGGGGTCTGATCTTACTCGGTTTCGAAAGCGGTATGCTATGTTTAAGCGTGAGGCATATGCTGAAATGGCTATTGGTGGTAATGTTCAGCAAGGTAAATCAGAACTTAGTTTGCTAGGGGGCTATAAAATTGGATCTAATGATTTATTAAAATTAATTCATCATGCAAATCAAGATTCATCTTGTCGTGGTTATATCGTTAGAATTGGTAATTTTCGATCTTCTTTGACGGACCTTGGTTTGGTTCAAGAAATTCGGGATGAGTTATTAAAATCACAAAAGATTGGGAAAAAAATTATTGTTTATTTAGAAGGTTCGGTTGGATTATCAGAATATTATTTAGCCTCGTTAGCTGATATTGTGATTATGCCTCCTTTGGGAACGATTAGTCAGTTTGGTATTGATTTAGAAGTTCGTAAAGCAACTGATTTTTTTCGGAAATTGGGAATTAATACAACTGTTTTTACATCAGGTAAGCATAAAGCTTCGACAGATCTTTTTTCGGATTCGTTAACTGAATTAGATAGAGAACATTTAAATAATTTGATAACGGATCTTTTTCAAGATGTAAAAGGTCAAATTTTAGAATCTCGATCTTCAATTGGAGATGCTATTGAAATTATTTCTGATGGGTCTATGATTACTGCTAAACAAGCCAAGGATTTAGGGCTAGTTGATCGATTGGCTTATTGGCCAGATGTTTATTCTATAGTTGATGATTATGATTTTAAATTAGAAAAATTAAATTTAGTTGATTTTATGGTTTTAAATCAATCATCTGTTTTTAATTTTTTTAATCGTATTGCTGTTATTGAAATTGATGGTTCCATTATGAATGGCAATAATTCATCTAATTTTATTTTTGGTGGTATATCAACTGGAGCGGATGATTTTGATAAGTTGGTTGATCAGGTTAGTGAGGATAAAAATTTTCGGGGAGTTATTTTAAGAGTGAATAGTCCAGGTGGGAGTGTGTTAGCTTCAGATCGTATTTATTCAGCCATTGAGCGTTTAAAAGAATCAGGTAAAACAGTTTATACATCAATGGGATCAATTGCTACGTCGGGTGGCTATTATGTCGCTGCTAATTCAGATAAAATTTATGCCAATGCGTCATCTATTACTGGTAGTATTGGAGTTATGTCATCATTTCGTTCTTTTAGTAAATTAGGGGATGAGTTAGGTGTAAAGCATGATTCGATAAAGACAGGGAAGTTTATGGATATGTATTCATCTTTAAATGAATTAGATGAAACAGAAAAAAATCTTATTAAGAATTTTCAAGATACATTTTATCAGGAATTTGTTTATAAAGTGAAATATAATAGACAATTAACAGATGAAGAAGTATATGCTGTTTCTCAAGGACAATTATTTACTGGTAAACAGGCAAAGTATTTAAAAATTATTGATGATATTGGTGGTTTTTATGATGTTGTTGATGATTTGGCAAAGGATTTAAATATTGATGATCCCGAAGTTGTTTTTGTTCGATCAACTAGTTCGTTTAGATTTCCATTAAGTAATAGGAATGTTAAATCTCAAGTATATGACTTAGTTTCATCTTTGCTCCCTATTTTGGGTTCATCGCATGTATCTGATAATGCATTAACGTTTGATTTTAAATAAGAATTTTTATTTTTATTTTTAGTAGTTTAAACCAAAATGGATTAAACCAGTTTAATAGTATTATACTTATTATTAGACTTAGAATTGTGATTAGAATTAGAGCATAAAGAGATGATTTTTTTGATTGTTGTAATTTTTTTGTTACTTTTTTTTCATAGTTATTTATTTTTTTTTCAAAGTCGTGTAGGCTCAACGTTTTTATTTGAAATTTCGGTGTATATAAACTTCAATACGGCGATTTTTGGCCTGATTTTTTAGATTAGCGGATCCATCTCTGTTTTTATTGGGTACTAATGGATAAGCATCTGCCATAGCAATGGCACGAACTCGTTTTTTTGGGATGCCTGCTTTAATGAGTTGTTTTAGAACATTTGTAGCTCGATGGGCGGATAGTTCCCAGTTTGATTCATATAGTTTTGTTTTTATGGGCATATTATCTGTATGACCTTCTATTTTGACAATATAATCTTCGTATTTTGATTCTTGGATGGCTTTTGATATATGACCTAACATTGGAATCATAATTTCTTTTAATTTTGCTGATCCTGATTGAAATAATACTTGGGATGAAAATCTTAGTTTTAATCCTAAGGGATCTGGTGTAATTGATATTTTTCCTTCAAGTTGTTCATTTTCTACAATTTCATTTAATTTTTCGTTCATGGATGAAAATGGTTGTTCGGATTCAGTTTTTTTAAATGTGTCACTAATGCCAGATGCCATTTGTTCTACTTTTGCTTGATCGATAGAAGATACAGATAATAATAATACAAAAAATGCCATTAATAAGGTGATGCTATCAGAATATGTCATT
>MDSY01156440.1_pt1 | contig 23720 bp, 14 predicted proteins | sample 811131 | NCBI WGS metagenome assembly MDSY01 (sample SAMN05326643, study PRJNA326480) | marine metagenome | isolation source: seawater | place: Atlantic Ocean: South West | collected 2010 | reverse complement strand
GGAACTCTGGTTGACAACAGTTCAGATACAATAGTTATATTCTATGATACAGGTGGCAACAACACTACTCCAGTAAACAACACAGGCTGTGGATATGATTTAGATTATGTTTCACTCAATGCTTTGGTGAATCAATCCGAAAATGAAAGTTTTAACGTAAATGTGTGGGTTAATTGTGAAATTCCAAATTCTTTCATCGAATTGGAATATTATCTTCTTGACTCAAATGCCGTTGAGTTGCAGAAGGGAAATACATCTTGGAATGGATCATCATCCAACTACCTCTTCTATGAATATTCGGGCTACATTCCACCCGCAAACAATTATACTTTCCGCGCTGTTCTTTATGTCGATGGTACATGGGTTGGGCTTAATGAAATTACATTCACTGTAATGTATGGCGATTTCGATGGAGACGGAATAGATGACTCAATTGACAATTGTCCATTCTTGGTTAATGCAGACCAAGCCGACTTTGATAATGATGGTGAAGGAGACATCTGTGATTCGGATGACAACAACACTGGCGGAAACAACACTGGCGGAAACAACACTGGCGGAAACAACACTGGATCTACCGATTGTATACCTTGGAATAATGCAGATTGCAATGAAGAGTTTGCATGCCCTGACGACAAAGAGAAGGTTGCCGTCTTAGCAATCGACGAAACCACAGGGGAAATTATGCTAGATGCTGATGGAAACGAGATTGAGGTTTGGGATTGTCAAGTACCTTTGGAAGAAGACTCGACAGAGGGCCTGCCTTCGATTGGCGTAATTGGAACTCTTGGCGCAATTGCAGTAAGTTTCGTAGCAGTAATTCGCCGAGAACAAGAGTGAAAGTCAGTCATATTGGATACAGATTTTATCCGGTTAAACTGAAATTTTGAATACTACTTTTGATAATCGAGACACTGATATAGAATGGATTCATAATTTATTTATGAGCCGAAAGTCAACTTTGATTTTGACAATTATCTTGTTGTTGCAAATTTGTTCTTACACATTGAACAGCGCACCTATTCAAATGGATAGCAGTGATACGTTATCAACGTCTGAAACTTGGGAGGTTTCAGGAAGAAATGACACCTCCGATAATACCACAGCAGGTGGCGACGACACTGGAAATAATACAGAAGGAAATGGTTCAACTGGCAACAACACAGCTGGCAACAATAGTACGACCACTATTCCGGATTATTATTTCGATGAGTCTTTTGGTATTTATTTCAACGCCGTTAGTAACATCATGAACGGTACCTACGTTCCTACCACTGTGTTGATTCATAATTATGAAAATGATTCTACAACTACCGGCCATATGTTGGCAGTAACGTTCTACTCTGATGGTCATTCAGAACAAAAAACAACTCAATATCTGGTCCCTCCAGTCTCTCGTAACACCATTTCAGTCAGCCAATATGTGTACATCACATCTGAAACAACATATGTTGAAGTTTCCATGGATGTTCTTGAGTGTACAGACGAATACTGTGACATGTCCAAGACTCCAGAAGACCGATATTACCCAGCCGATTATCAATACTATCAGTCACACAATTCAACTTACATTCCTAGAGTTGTAGAATTGATGGACGAAATCTATGATTTAGATGACGGAGAGGATATTCCTCGTTTCACTTTCGAAATGGAAGAGATCGATTTGAATGGTGAAATGTATTACAGCATTGTTGTTACAAGTTCTCAAATGAATTTTGCTACACAATGTATGGAGATAATCATACATTGGATAGATGCGAACGGTGAAAGTCAGATGGCAAACTGGAACCTTGCGTATGAAAACGGCGTCTATGGTTTCTATCCAGGTAACAGTAACTCGACAGTAACATTCGCAGATAGCGTTGATTCAGGAGATTCTGCGACATCGTCCTTTGGTGTTGGCGACAATATTTTCATCAAATCAGAAATTGAAAATCAAATATCTGTTGGTGCAATTCGGATAGATTATGCTCCAGATGACATGACCGGTATCATACTTAGATCCTGGGATTTTGGAGGATCGTTTATAATTGACGACGACGATAATTCAGAAGACAATACTGATGATAATGATACAGAAGATGATTCTGAATCTATTGGTCTACCATCTATCGGCATAGTTGGAACCTTTGCTGCAATTGGCCTGAGTTTCGTTGCAGTAATTCGCCGTGAACAAGAAGAGTGAATCACTCAGATTGACGTAATCTTTCGATAGCGAGGGCGCTTACAGCAACTTGAAGGTTGTATGAAGGCACGAATCCAGGCATAGGTAATCTGACAATTTCATCAGCAGCATCCAAGACTTCTTTCGAAACTCCTGCATTTTCAGCTCCGACTACTAGGAGAACGTCTCCACTTAGGTCTGCATCCCAAGGCGCTTTTTCTCCAATATCCTCGGCTACGACTATCCTTCTATTGCATGCGGCTAGGATTTCTTCAGTAGTAGCATAAATTACCGGAATGAATCTAGTTGCCCTCATCGCTGCTCTACGAATTGTTCTTCTTTCTTCGTGAGTTTTCTTGACATTTATCACCACAGCAGTGGCTCCACTTACCTCTGCAGTTCTTACTCCAAAACCAAGATTTGGAGCATATTCTACTCCATCAAATAACCAAATAACGCCTTCCCTTTCGAACACTTCTTCAAGGGTTCCTTTGGGCTCTCTTCCAATCAATGCAAGGGCTTTCTGTTGCCCGTCTGCGCTCATTCTCCAAAGGTCTGTAGATGACCCTTCTACAACGGGAATATTTCTTTTTTCACACAAGAGAATAATCTCTTTACAATCTTCTTCTCTATCTACTAAAACTAGTTTGATTTCGTCCCCATTCTCAAGTGCTTTTAGAACCTCATCGGTTCCGGTAATTTGAAGGGACATATACCTGCGATAATCAACTTGCACATGAGTCAATCCCCCGTAGGGGCCGCAAATACGCGTCGCGGTATTCAAATAGGGGAGGCAAGTCGGCAAAATGCTCGTAACGAGTAGGTGATGTCAATGGTAAAGGGTCTATACCAGCACGTACGTGCAACATGGAACAATCCAAAAGCAACTCAGTCTCATCAACAGCGTCAAGACCGCATGGTCCAGTGGCGCCGTGAAGAAGTCAACTGTCGTATCGATAAACCAACAAGAATCGATGCTGCTCGCCGTCTTGGCTACAAGGCTAAGCAAGGCGTAGTAATGGTCCGAACTCGTGTTCGCCGTGGTGGACTTCGCAAGGGTAAGATTCACATGAAGCGTAAACCATCTAAGGCTGGTATCACTAAGATTACCATGGCTAAGAACACACAGCGTATTGCTGAAGAGCGTGTAAACCGTCACTTCCCTAACTTAGAAGTTCTAAACTCCTACTGGGTTGGACAAGATGGTAAGCACAAGTTCTACGAAGTAATCATGTTAGATCCGTCTCACCCAGCAATCAAGTCCGATAAGCAACTTGGATGGATTGCAGATGCACACCACCGTGGTAGAGCATACCGTGGTAAGACCAGCGCTGGAAAGCGTGGACGCGGTTTGCACAACAAGGGTAAGGGCGCAGAGAAACTTCGTCCTTCCTTGAAGGCTCGTGGAAACATCGGCAAGTGAGCCGTATCCTAACAGCTGTACTTAGTATCGTTCAAGTAGAATGGGCGTACGCCTTAGGGTATGGACGCACGAGAGTATTTCGAATCTTTAACCGCTCAAAACTATCCTGAATACGAAGCAGAAAAGTACACGCAAGAACACTATCCCGGTTTTAGTTTGGCACCAACAGCACCCGCACCTATTGCAATACCTGCATCTGGGCTTACTGGAACACCTGATCCAGCAGCAGGGATTAGTATGCAAGATGCCCCCGCCTCGCAAGATGTTAATCCAATACCAGTTTCTGGATTGGTAGGAATGCCGATGAATATGGGTACTCAACAAGTGATTGTTGTGAAGAATAATTCTGGCGGCGCTTGGAGAGTAATTAATGGAATACTCGGAATAATCTTCTCTTTGATAATGCTCTATGTTTCTAATTTTATTAGGGAAATGTGGGATGAGATAGGAATTCTCTTGGAAGATGAATTTTATCTACTGAGTTCGCTCGAGGCAGCAGTGTTGAATGATTTCATAACTGATTTGGAGTCCATGATTTCAAATTTTTCTCTTATCTATACTTTAGTGATGATTCTATCCGTTGTTATGTTAGTAGTTTCAGTTATTCAATTCATGAATAAACCATGGGGTGGTAAAGCATTCCTTGGAGTTTCAGGATTGTTACTTGTAGTTCTATTATCTGCTGCTGTGTATGAATATACAGCAATAAACAGTCTCATCGATGAAGTTAATGAAATGGATGATGAAGAGGAAGATATCCAACCAATAGCATTTACAAGTACTCCCGGTGCAATTGGAGCGTTTTGCACAAGTTCATGTTTCCTTGTCTTCGCATTGCTTGCATTCTTAGGACGTAATAAGGGCCCATCTGTAGAATTACAAATGTAATTGTAAGATACACTCCACGATGAGCCGTTGGGTTCATTGAGGAGCGCTTACCTCGTAAGTACAGAGGAGGCTGTTTAATGACGAGCGATTTGAGTATCTCACAGTTGAACGGAAAGGAGATTTATCTCCCAGACGGCAGACTGTTAGGGGTCGTAGGAGAGACCGTAGTAGACGGCTCACAATTATCCGCAACTCATCTTTTCGTAGCAGGCTGCCCTGAAGAACTAGTTGAACAGGGTGTTCACCTAACAATTCCTTGGCGATGGATTCGTTCTATTGGTGATGTTGTAATTTTACGATGGTTCCCTAAAACTCCTATTCCTTACGAACACTGAGGTGATTATTTGACTCTCGAGATTCATGTTTTGGGAACTTCTTCTGCACGCCCAGCTCAAGGGCGGTCTGTTTCAGGCTCGATTATTGAAACCGCAGATGGCATGGTAATAGTAGACTGTGGTGAAGGTTTTCAAAACAGGTTGGTAAAACATCGTTCAACTATGAAAAATTCAGCAGGCCGCCGCCTTAAGATGGCAAAAGTTGCAGCCATTCTTCTAACACATGGGCATCTAGACCATACTTGGGGAGTTTTACCATGGCTCCAAACTCTAGCTTTAGATGGAAGGAAAGAGCAACTCTTCGTAATAGGCCCTACTACTCCTGGAGTAGTTGAAACTCTACTAGGCGGTGAAGGTGAACCTGAAGTAAGTCCATCTGATTTAGTCATACAATATGACATGTGGATGGACTTAGGTGCTACTACTGAAAATCTTGGCTACGAGATTACTTGGGTTCTTGGCGATGGGAAAAGATGGGTTAACATGAACGATGGTTCGCAAATAGACCTCCCGCAGCCCTTGGCTAATGCCACAATTTCATCTTTTACAACACAACACACAGTTCCATCTTGCGCTTGGAAAGTAGCAACAGCAGAGCGCAAAGGGAAGTTTGATCGAAGTGCTAGTCAAAACTTTCCTAATGAAATTAAAAGGTCATTAGCGGATGGTATCGACTGTGAATACGATGGTGAAATATTGAGTGCTGCAGATTTCCGTTCAGACCCTAAACCTGGAATTTCGGTAATCATTTCTGGTGATACCGCCGAACAGGCCATAGATGGTGAATGCGACCTTCTAATACACGAAGCAACATTCTTGCAAGAGCATGCGGACATTGCTAGTGAGCACCTGCATTCAACAGCAGCGGGTGCTGCAAGAACTGCTAACGAATGCAAAGCCAAACATCTTGCATTAACTCATTACTCAGCACGTCTAGATAGTCATAAACAATCTCTATCTGAAGCAAGTGAGTTCCATCAGTCAGTAGTGGGCCTTTCAGATGGTGACCGTCTAATTTTAAATTACGACTTTTCGCTTGAACATTTAGTCAAGTCACCCGAAGGGTGGTCACAACAAGGGTGAGGCAATTTCAAATCCGAGATGTTTGTTTGGATTAATATGAGTGGCCCCCGTTTACTCGCATTATTGCTGGTCGGCCTGATGATTACTCCTGCTGTTATTGCTACTGATGGGCGAGCAGCCCCTCAGTGCGCGGAGTTTGATTTGTCAGATGTTATCACTTCAGGTTCAGGGGTTGCCGTCGACCCTGGTGCGTGTCTTATCGTCAACATAGGAGTCCGTGGACATTCAACAACACTTGCTCTTGATTACGAAGTTATGGGTGATGCAATGGATGTATTATTATTCGATGAAAATAGTGTTCAAACATACAAGAATGGGCAAAACTATCGTAATTCAATTACACATGAAGCATCATTTGAATCAATGATTGGCAACAAATGGTTAGATTGGGCTCCACCTCAATCAATCAACCCAAAGAATTGGTACGTAGTTTTCGATAATACTGCTCATGATGGGGATGAAGGGATGGGTGACCAAGGAGGGATGACTGCACGATTCAAGATACAACTCGCTCCTGCCTCTGTCGAACAATTTGGATTAATTCATAATTCCTTTATTCTACAGCCCGGAGAAAGAGTGAATGTAGCTTCTTTCAATGTCGATGCAGGTACTGAACTTTCATTCTGGACACACCCGCTTTCTGGTACTGGTGATGTATTCATTCAATCTGATAATCAATTAGATGGGGATTTGAAAATTGCAGGAACTACTATGGGAGACTTTGGTGGGGATGAACAAACTCAACTAGATTGGACCGTTCCCGAATACTTAGATTTGCAAAACTTGAATCTGATGGTAGAAGCCTCTTCCTCTCCCCTTCATTTCACAATGAAAGGTTGGTTTGACCCAGTATTAGATCCAGTGATTACCGATTTTTCCAACGGTACAACAACCATTGGACAAAAGATAACACTTGATGCGCGTGGCACTCCCAATAGCCTAATGCAAATCAGTTCTATGTCGTGGGACTTTGACTCTGATTCTAATTATGATGCGTTTGGAGATTTGGTAGAGGCATCTTGGTCTTCACCTGGATTGAAAACAGTAACCGTCACCGCTGCCTCGCCAACAGGCGAGACTACGACGGCTAGTTATCAAATTCAGGTTGTCGACGTCACAGACCCTAATGCTGTGATTAGTGGTTCAGGGCTTAGGGGAATTAATGGAGAATGGAGACTATTGCGACTTTCGGATTTGGTTCTGCAAGCGACAAATTCTAATGATGACCATGAAATTGCTTCAGCATCATGGAACCTAGACGGCTCTCCTGCCTCAGCAGCGTCACAGTTTACTGTAAGTTGGTCTCAGATTGGAACATATATTGTGACTTTGACAGTAACCGACCCTTCAGGAAATACGGGTTCTACAAATGCTACAATTGTAGTTTATGATTCAACAATTCCAATTCTTGAAACCAGTGAAATCACCGATATTAAGGAAGTAAATCGAGGTGAAGAAATACAACTCAATGCGAATGCTGTGGATTTGTGGGATGAACCAAGTGCTCTGAGGTTTACTTGGGATTTAGACTTAGAAAAAGACTCAAATGGTGATGGTGATTCCCGGAATGATGCAGATTATACCGGGAAAGTACTCACTACATCTTTCGATACAAACGGTAAACAGAGTTTCGCATTAACAGTTTATGATGGTTCCAATAATACTGATTTTGAAGTATTCCAAATTCAAGTTGTAGACCCTCCGGGTCAAACCAATGTTTTGGGAATAGTGGCAATTGTGTTTCTGGTAATAGTCGTAGTGTCCGGAGTTATTCTCTTTGGACATAGGGGAATTCAAAGAAAGCATGCAATCGAGATGTTGGTGGAAAGAGGATTATCATTAAGCGAGGCCAATTCTCGAGTTGAAGAGATTGCATTAAGTTCCAAACTACCGCCATTTGCTAAGGCAGTACAAATGGCTGGCTTGATGGATGGTACAGTTGTCAAATCTTCTGAACAATTAAAATCCGAAGCGCAAGCTGATGAAATTGCTGCAATTTATGGCAATGATTCAGGTTCACAAATTGACCCTAATGCTGGGTTTAGGCAAAATATTCCAGATAGAAGAGTTGATCCGGCTATCGCTGAGGCCGCTCTTGCAGCCTTTGCTGATGACGAACCGGCACCATCGGTGGCTGTATCTATCCCAGTATCTGGTAAAGTCAAGAGTGGAGGTGTTGCATTACCCCCGCCTAGTTCACCGGTAAATCACACATTAAAGAGCGACTGTACGTCTTGCAGTAAGTCGTTTTCAGTTACTATACCTCAAGGTGTAAACAGCGCTGTAGTTGCCTGCCCATCTTGTGGAAGTGACCAATTGTTTGAAAGATGAAAACTAGCACATCTCGCGCTCGCGAGAGGGATGGTTTCATTTGTGTAAAGAGAACCAATTGAAATTGATGTCAGCGGATAGCGTGCGTATGCTCCATCGCGGAGTCCCGCAACCTCTCAATTCTAGCAGAGTTGCAGTACTTCTGATAATCATCATGTTTTTACCGATATTTAACCCAGTAACTGCGGATGAATCTGCAGGTAGGGATGACTTTGGGGTTTTGGAAGCGATGGCAAATGCACTCGCCAAACAAAGGGATTCGGGAGAAGATCAACTTGCCCATGACAGTGCCGAAGCTGTCCTGAGTGCCTTAGAATCTAGAGGTCGTGAAATCGGTGATGGTGACGCATTGCTTGCGACTGATGGCATAATGGGGGATATAACGATGCGAGAAACTACGCCGTTAGAAACCTCACACCCTAGGCCATATGTTTTCTTGACTGAACCGGATTCTCATCCGGACGGCTGGCCCAATAACTTACTTGATACTCTATTCGAACTACCTCCTTCATTCACTGACCCATTGGCATTTGGGGCAAATACATATTCCCTGTATGTGAATTACTCAGCTCGCAACAACGGGCCACAGTACGAGGCTTGGGACTATGGGACATTCACAGGAGATATACTTTCTATCGAGGAAACTGGTCTGTTTGAAAATGCAATAGATATCGATGGCGATGGCAGTAAAGACATAGCAGTGGGCCTATCAATAGTCGGACTTGGTAATCAGGGAGAAGGCTGGGGAGTTACATTTGGCGAGGGATTAATCCCGTCTATTCAATCGATTTGGATACGTCCAAATTTCCAATGGCTAGTCAAAGTTCTAAACCATAATGACCCATTGTGGGACGATATGGCAAGTATGGAAGTCTCTTTGATGAAAGGAGTCGCCTATGACCTGACCCTTACTACAGACGGGGAATCATATGCCCTGGTTATTGATTCTAGATTCACTCAACCCCCTCATGACTTCCAAGTTAGGGTCGGATTAGATCAGATGACACTCAACGTTTCAGATACGGTTACGAGTTTACTCGATGTTTTGAATATCTTCAATGGCGGAGATGACTCTGGACTTGAGGTTACAGCAGTATCTGCTCCGTACGCCATTATGGTTTCAAATCCGAACCAAAATTCTGCAAATGAACAAACAGACTGTGATGATTCTACCTGGTATGACCCAGTTTTAGATCATGATGAGGAAAGTAGATTTCACAAATGTGGATACTCGATAGGGATTGGGTATGTTCATTTCGAACAGCCCGATATAGACGGTAAGAGGGCTCTCAATGAATTAGGATATATCGATGTTGGACTTCATCCGATAGAAGGTAGTACTCTTATTCCTGAAGAAGTCGATTTAGTCATTCGCAATGACAATACTGGTGAAAATTCATTTGATAATATTGAAATTTTCAGCGATACCGACGCCGATTTGTGGTTCCACTACTTCGAAGACCGCTCAAGGCATATCGAGGAAGGTGGACGATTTGGAAACATTACAGATTCAAGGGGATGGGTTAGAGACATGCCGAAGGGCACACTTCCTCAAGATGAAATCGACGCCATTTTCACATTGATCGGAGAAGCCCCCGGTTCTACTAACTTCCCTGGAGATATGCCAAATCGACTATCGTTAATCATTTCAATAAAAAATTATACAGCTGATGATTCGGTAAATACAGACGATAGCGGCCTTATTTTCAACCCTAGTGACGAACGCTGGAACAGCCTAATACTGATTGCCGGTACAGAAAGAATTGCTAAAATAGAATATATTTCAACATTCCAACGCCATGGTTATGCTACGGATTCTTCTTCTCTAGAAGTGGTAATCGATGATATACCGGAAGTCGTTGTGGTCTTTGGGACATTTGAAATCCCGTCATCTAACCGTGTTAGAGTAGAGTTTGGGACTGCTCCCGATTTGCTAAGTGAAGTACTGGATAATGTAGTTCTTAATCTTGTAGAAATTGTTCTTGATTTAGGTACTATACTGAATGGATTACCTAATGCCATTGTGGGTAGCGTTAGCGAATCTAGTGGTGAGATTATTATTCAATGTTACAACCAGATAAGAGCTACTTCTAGTACCGGTAGTCAACGTACAGAGCACACAATCGGCCGTGTTAGTTTAGCAATAGGAAGTAGTCCTCATCCAGTCATGTCTAGAAACCACATTATTCTGGCAGAGGACGTTAATAATGTAAATATTAGTGGGAAATATGGTTCTGAATCAGCCTTGGTACCGGTAGGTATGAGTGTTTTATTGAACAATGTTTCAGGTGTATCATATTCTTATGACCAGCCATCCGATTTACGTAGAATCTCTCTATCGGGAATTTCAGGTGAAGAATTGATCATTGGTCATTTGACACATTTGGAGAATACTACTGATGGTGAAGTAAAACAATTCGCATCTATCTCAAATCGTCCTGAAAACCTCACAATCAGTCAACAGGGGACCGATATCTCCTACACTGCAACCGGCGAGATCGGTACAATTACTTACAGCGGAGAAGGAAACGGACAGTTCAATGCGCTTCGTCTGAACGATTTACCATCTCAATTTGAATTGAAATTAGGGGACACTCTAGCATTCATTGCTCCTGACGGAGTAGGTTCGGTTGAAGTTCAGATTTCTAATGCCACAACCCCTCTAACAATGGACGAAGACCATGCTAGGTTCTGGGTTGATCAGAATTCTGGAGAGGCTAGTATGTCTCTCAAATTATCTAATATTACATCGATTATACTCTATCCGCCAGATGAGCCTGGGGCATTAGGCGAGAGAGGAAATAGTCGGATGGTAATGAACCGTTCAGGCTCTTCTCCGTTTAGCATATTGCTCGAAGATGTTAGTGACAGAGAGGACAAATTCCTTGGTCTATCAGGTAGTATGTACTTAGATCCGCTACCCGCAAATGTAACCTTTTCATTACCTTCATCTCAGAACTCAGAAATCATCTCCGTTCCCGAGTTTGGTGAAGCAGATGGTGTACTATCACTTTCGTTTTTCTTATCTGGAATGATAGACTTTGGCGCTTCAGTAAACGACTTTGCAATTGAAAGCATGGTGGACTTAGGCGACGCATCCAATGTCAAAAGCAACATGAGTCTCGGCCTTAACTTGGTTACAGGTGAAGAGTTTGACATTACTTTGGATATACGCAAAGGAGTAAATCTCCCTGATGAGCCAAGGTGGGCTCATGGATTGACAGGTGAGGTTTTAGAAGCCACCGAAATGAGATTTAATTACTCAAGGATGCCTTCATTTACCGAGAGTTCACGATTGATTGTTTCCAATGCTTTAGCCGATTTGGAGATTAATAATTCAGAACGCCAGGAGGTAATTCAAGCCTTGGAATGGAGTGGACTAAACAATAGTGAAGGGATTGTTGAAGCCATGACAGATGGATATGTTTCAGCTAGAGAGATGCTACTTCTTAACACCGAAGAAATGGCAGAAGAAGGTCTTGAACTTGAACAAAGGCGTTCTTGGCATAGCAAAATGTGGATGCCCCAATTACCAGGTGGAGAGATCAAGTTAGGGTATTCTGTAACGATTGATGAAAATGATATTCCTACATTTGAAATAGCAATCGCTCTAGATGATTGGAAACCAGCACGTCCGTTACTGACTGTTGAATTGAATGGTCTTGCAAGAACAGATTCCCTATTGGTAATATCGGGGTTGGATACAGAATTGGTACGAGACATTGAGTTGGAGATGTCTATAGTTACCGAATCAGAATTAATTATTCCAAGGACAACTATCGATATGAACTATGAAATGGGCGAAAGAATGGATAGTGCGAGGGTATTACAAAATAATAAATTACGTGGTATCCGAACTGAAATGATGCTATTTGATGCACCAGCATCGGCAAATCTCTATTCTAAGATTGGTGACATACTTCAAGCAGACTTACTAGTCCCCCCTAGTGACAGAATCGGGCTTAATGCTGCAGATTCTTTGATGCTACAACAACTAAGAATGGTAGATGGATTGTGGTGGCCATCAACAATGTTCATCCGAGATGTACCAGGTGAAATGCATCTAAAGGCAGAACCTGCGGGCGATTTTGATATTGATGAAGTTACAACTTTCCAAGGAATGTTTGAGATGGATTATTCATCCAATAGCGATGAGATGGACCTCTTTATCGAGACTAAAGGAAAAGCCCAGAATATCAGAGGCAGTAACTTAATGCTTGCAGAAAACCTCCCAAATAAGTTTAAAATGGAAGTCACGGAAGAGTTCGGTGCTAGAATTTCAGCATCAGGTAATGGTGTTGAAAAGTTGTACATCAGGCGTAGTGACACATTAGTAAGAGATGGAGTAGAGGTAATAACTGCTGAAATGGTAGGTGAAAACCTCCAAGGTGCAGAAGTACACCAGTACCTGTTACTGGGATACCCAGTGATTGTAGTAGACGGCATTACTGGGGGTCGTATTGTAGCAACATCTCACACTGAAATAAGCCTACTTGGAATGAAGATTGACGGTAGAGGCGTTCTTTTGGATGCCCAATTTACCGGAGGTATACCTACTGCCTCGAGTATCGGTGTAAATGGTGTAGTTACTGATTTATCTATGCTTAGCACTCTTACTGGAGGTAAGATTGAGACAACTCACGTAATGATAGTAGATCCATTCTCATCATTGATAGCAACTGGAATAGCGATGGTGACTGGTTGATGGATGAATCATTCGATGAGGATATGGAGGAAGAACTCCATGACCTGTCACAAGAAGTGGGGCAAATGGTCAAGCAGTTCACTGAACGTGTCCATCCTTTGAGAATCGCTCTTGCTGGAATAATTCTTGTAATGTTGCTGGGAGCAATAGCTTCGACTTGGTATTGGGTAATCCCAAGAGATGATGTGGAGATTCAGGTAACCTATCTTCAAAGAAATGGCCACATTGTACTCACTGAACTAGTCAATGATGGAAGTAGAGAAATTACTGATGTTTCTCTCAAGGTTGAATTTTTAGACAAGGACGGTCTTGTAATCAGCGAATTAGATGTCTCGTTTGATAAGGTTCCAAGCCATACTAGTATTTCTGGTGATAAAATGGAACTAGTGGCTAGGGGATACACCGTTTGGGAAGAGTATTCTATTCACATTTCCATCGAGTGGACCGATTTTAGAAACAGTGAAAATCAGCAAGAATTTGTCCACTTTGTTTCCGACACTCAAACCGCTACCTTCAATGATGACTGTGACGGAGTGACGTGGTTCTTGTGAAGGAAGTTCTGAGCTCTCCTAAGCGAGGATTTAACCGACCTAAGAGCGTACGTAAAGCAGTAATCTTAATTCTAATATTCCTTATTTCTGGAATGCCGTTGACCAACCAATCTTCTCAACCGCCGGACGAATCGGATAGTGAATGGCTTCGATTTGACCTTCCTGATGACTCGATCAGAAACTTAGTAGGACAATTAGACCAGGCTCTTTCACTAGAAGAGAGGCCTCTGTTGGCACATTCACGTCTTGGCATTCATGATGCTTCAGGAGTTTTATTCGAAACCGAGATTCCAGAAGAGTTACTGACGCCCAGGCCAGACCTTTCTCTTGTTTTGGTATCCACTGAACACCGCTTTTCAGAAGTTAGAGCATTAATATCTGACCAAAGTGGAGTGGAAGTGAGAGAATTCATTTCTCCATCTGGTCTGCTGATTCAAGGAACTCAGAGTGGATTGGCAATGGTCAAACATATCGATGGTGTTGCAGCCATACAACCCGTTCCAATGGCAATGATAGTTGACTTCTCAATAATGGATAGTCCCGAAGAGGTGCCAGTTCGAATAGAATCTTGGAGAGGGGAAACCTTGCTTCCAGGCGTAGATATCGTTGATAATTGGGGGATGAGGCTACACCAAGAAATTGATATTGTAGCAAAAACAATGCTCAGTGACTCATTTTTAGCAGAAACAGGACGCTATGATGGTATAAGTTCAACTTCAATCGCTACAATCGCTGCAGAACCATCTGTTGCATGGATTGGCCCTCAGCCTTCTTTGACAATTTGGAATGAAAAAGCCCGTAATTGGATGAATATTGGTCCAATGGAGACCAGTTTCACAACAGATCTCGATGGTTCAGGTCAGATAATTGCAGTTGCAGATTCAGGCTTAGATCACGACCATGGCGATTTTGGTAGCCGAATTGTGGGTAATGTCGATGTTATCGGAGACGGTTCGACAGCGGATGCCCACTCTGGGCATGGAACTCATGTCGCATGTACAGTTCTTGGAGATGGCTCAAGAGGTATTTACAGGGGGGTTGCTCCTGAAGCAGAATTGTATTTCCAGGCAATGGAGAATGATAACAGTGGAAACTTTCAGTGGGCGAGTATCAACAATATGCTGAACACTGCTTACAGTAATGGTGCTAGAATTCATACCAATTCGTGGGGATCATCATCTTCTGCAGAATGGGGAGTATATACTTCATCTTCTGAAGATGTTGATGATAGGACACGCTACTATGACCAATATTACAGCGGGAGAGAGGGATTAGTCGTCCTCTTTGCTGCAGGTAATGATGGACCAGATAGTGACACAATTGGCTCTCCGGCTACGGCTAAGAACACGATTACCGTTGGCAATTCTCAAAATCGATATCAAGGCGCGCCAAACACGATAATGGATGGTTCAAGCAGAGGCCCTGTAGATGATGGAAGAATCAAACCAGATATTCTAGCACCTGGTGGATACGTACGTTCATGCCGTGCACAAGAAGCTACAGATACCAGCGGTTCAACTTGGGCCGACACTTGGTACCTCGAGTATACTGGGACAAGTATGGCTACCCCAAATGCAGCTGGTATGGCTGCTTTGATTCGAGAATACATAACAGAGATTGGACTAAGGCCAGAACCTCAAGGGGCTTTGGTAAAAGCCCTGATGATACTAGGTGCTCAAGATGTTGGCTCACGTGATATACCTAACATGAATGAGGGCTGGGGGCGTATAGACCTCAAAGCAACATTAGCTCCAAACAATGGAAGAGGGATTTGGGTTGATGACCGTTCTGTACTATCATCGACTGGAAATTCGAAGAGTTATTCATTCGATATTACAACTCCAAATCAACCATTTAAGGCAGTAGTTGCATGGTCTGATGAAAGGGGTTCAAGGTTCTCAAGTACGCAACTGGTCAACAATTTGAATCTTCTCGTAACAACTCCTAGCGGGGTTGAATACAAAGGGAATGAATTCTCACAAGGACGCTCGATACAAGGTGGAAACCATGACAGCATAAACAATGTCGAAGTGGTTTTAGTTGATTCTGCAGAGATGGGCTTGTGGACGGTCAAGGTTACCGATGCTGCTCATTCCGGTTCGAAGTCCCAACCCTTTGCTATCGCAGTATCGGGGGTAGGTGTGAATGATTTACGTCCAGATCCAGCCCCTATTTTAGCCTCATTTAATACAGACATTTCGATTCCACAAGTTGGCGATGATGTACTTGTTGAAATTGAAATTTCAAACCTAGGAAATGTCGAAGCCGAGAATGTTGAAGTTACGTTCCAAGAAGAAGGAATCACTATCGGCAGCCAGCAGTTTGACTTGGGACCTGGAGGCTCAAAGATTGTATTTTGGGATTGGCAGCCACAGACTGCGGGAGGCAGGACCCTAACCTTCTTGCTCGACTCTAATGATGTGATTGATGAAATCAATGAAGACAATAATCGCGTTGACATTTTGGTAAATGTAACAACTCCGGGAGTTAGAATAGAGTCTGATAGCCCGATATATTCTCTTAGTGACATTAACGCAACTTCTTCTTCTTGGCAGATTACTCTAACCAATACTGCCTTACTTTCTACTAATGCTTCAATATCTCCTACAGGAGTGATCGGTCCTGATGGTTCTTCCGAATCTTGGTATGTCGGACTTGATGATACCGATTTCGAGTTGGATGGCCGGGAAGGTGCTTCGATTAACGTGACACTTGTTCACCCTTCAGGGCCTGAACCGGGTGTTTATCTGGTAAATCTACTTGGTTTGGATGAGGATAATAGCGTAAGTAGTCCCTACACTCTAACACTCGATGTTCCGACATTATCTCAAACTAGAGTTGAGTATGATTACACAGTTATTCCTGTCCATCCTACAGACCCCACACCAGTTAATATTAGGTTATTTAATCTTGGAAATAGTGATGTTGGATACGACTTATTCCTAGAATCTCCTCCGGGTTGGCATTCTGGCTTCGATGATTTATCCTCGGAAGGCGGGTCTAATTCTGCTTCTACAGGATTGATGTTGAAAGATGGATACATGACTATTGGTATTTCTTTCACTCCACCCCAAGTCATGACTCTCGCAAATTCTGAACTTACAGTTGTGTTCAAAGTGGTATCTCAAACTGAAGAAGCCCGGATGATCGAATATGAATTGCCACTGCTTGTTGAAGAAATAAAACAAGTAGAAATCGATTTGGAGACCTCTTTTTCATCTGTTACCCCTGGAAATACATTCGCTTTACAGTATACTATTGAGAACCGAGGTAATGTCGACTTAACCCTTGATCCAATTTTACAATTACCAGTCGGTTGGATACAAAATACAGTTCTCGAACCGATTGATTTGTCTTGGACTCAATCTCGAAATATCATAATTTCTGTAACTGCAGGACAGGATGCTAAGAGTGGCGACATTAACTTGATAGCAAGTTCAAATCAGAATTCATGGAATTACATTACTGATGTCGACGTAATAGTTCTAGCTAAACCAGTTTTGACGTTTGCCTCCATTGAAATGGAGGGGGAGACTTGGAGCAATATCTTCGGTCCAGGGCAGCACCCTGCAGGCGTGGCAATAAATTACACCTGGTTGGTCGAAAACGAAGAAGATACCGTTTGGAATCCAACGGTTTTGTTAGAACTTGATAATGACCTATTGGGAGATTGTTCCGAACCTGGATTAATAGCAAAAGGAGACGTCAAAGCAATCACTTGTACAATAATAATTACCTCTGCAGCAGATCCTGCTTCGGAGCCAGAGTTTACGATTACATTAACTGGAAATCAAGTTTCAATCAATACGTCTGTCACAATGTATGTTGCGATTTCAAAAGAAGTTATTTGGGAGGTTAATGCCCCTGCTAAAGTATCAACTGGGGAAACTGTAACTATCCAAATGACTGTAAAAAACATTGGAAACACACTTGTTTCAAGTTCTATTGAAATCACTTCTCCAAAAGATTGGAGTGTTGTATTGGATGGGCAAGATTCAGTTAACCTTGAGGCTGGCCAATCTCAGAATATACGTATCGACATTACTGCAAATCAGCCTGGTGATGAAACGATAGGTGTATCACTTTCTGGTAATGGGGACATTCAGGGCTCCGTAATCGAAATAGAAATGGTTAGTGAGGGGGAAGTGGAAGAAACCGAAGGTTCGATTTTCGCATCAGGAGTCTGGTTTGTTTGGTTCCTGGTTCCAGTAGTTTTGGCAATTGGAGTAATTATTGCTATGAAGAGGAAGAATTCACTAAACCCTATTGCTGCTCCAAATCCCGCATTATTTCAAGCTCCTCCTGGTCAAGAAAGCGGCACACCATGCTTCTCTTGTAGGCAGCCGATTCTTTCTTTCATGCTAGGCTGTCCCTCCTGCGGAGCAAGGTATCACTCGGTATGCAAGGTGCAAAGTTGTGTAAATTGTGATACGGATTCCTCTAATTTCGTTAATGTAGAGTGAATTGTGAGCATTAGCGCATAGCCTTTTCATGTGGCCACTGCGACCGGGGTTCATGGAACCCCGTGGAAGAGTCAAAACTCAAGGCCAGCGACGAGCCAGTATTTTGCTGGTTTCTCTGCTGCTAATTTCATTGGTCCCTGCCATCGCTAGCCCGGTTACTGCGGACGATTCAGGAAGGGATGCCAACATCTCTCTATCCGTAAGTCCAAGTTCCCAAACAGTCAACCCAGGGGAGACCGCAGAATACACAGTTCGCGTCTACAACAACGGTGCAAATCCGGTTTCAGTCAATTTGGCCTCAACCAATGACCAAGATTGCACAGGTTATTCGTCTGCTATCGGACAAATAGGCCAACCTATTGAGTCAGGTTCCTATGAAGAAACATTCCTCAATGTATCATTAGCCCAAAATGCAGAAGGCTCTTGTTTAACCACTGTAACCGCTAACGCTAACGAACAAGTAACTCCACCTGATCAACCAGGAGCACCTGCCCAATCAACTCAGGAAGTTGAGACTACAGCAGGGGATGGAGCAGGTTCTGCAGTCTTTGGCGTTGAATTAACTGTTGATTCACCACACAAGCAGTGGAGTGGAGAAACTACAATTGAATGGGATGTAGAAGTGGAGAATACAGGCCGTGTCCAAGAAACCATTGATCTAACAATCGATACAGTTGGAGGCTCAGGTTGTACTTCCGATGGGAGTATGTCAATCGATGTACAGCCAAACCAAGTGCAATTAGACAATGAATCATCAGAATGGGTAACGGTTACTTTGGAAGTTCCAGAAGGCAAGGCTAGCGACAAGTATTGTTGGGAGATTGAGGGCATAGTCTCTAATGACCAAAATCCGAATGGCAGTGCTTCAGATGTAGAAGAATTTGATCTCAATGTTCCTGAACTGAAAGAATGTGATCTCACACTTTCGAAGACGAGTATGAGTATTGAGCCGGATGAAACCGGGACTTTAACTGCAACATTTTCCAATGAAGGAAATACTGATTGGTCAGTCAATGTAGGGTTCTCAGGTAGTAATTCGGCTTGGGCTAAAGTGGATGGCGCATCTAGTGGGAACCTACCTTACGATGGAGGAGATGGTGAGAAAGAATTCACTATCGAAATCACACCAGATGATTCAATCGAAGCGAATTCCCAGAAATCTATTACAATACAAGGAAAAGATGGCGGTGTAGCTAAGTGTACTGCTGATATTTCGATAACAGTAGGTCAATCACGCGGTGCTTCAATGTCTCTGGGTAACTCGGCACTTTACAACATAGAGCCGGGACAGAATGCTTCGACTACTCTAACAGTGACCAACCAAGGAAACGGTCCTGATACTTTCAGAGTAACAGCCTCAGGTGCCCCTTCTGGATGGTCAGTATCTCTAGAATCTTCCACAGTATCTACCCAGTCTAGGCATAGTAATGACAAGACTGCTACAATCGATGTATCGATCTCGTTACCTAGTGATGCTCTTGCGACAGATGAAGTAACGATTACTTTCTCTGTTATGCCAACCTCTAGTGGCGGAGCTTATGATACTCAAGAATTGACTATCGAAGTCAAAGCAGTTCATGGCATGACTGGCAGTGCGCAAGCAGACGACCAAACCGGCCGCTCAGATACTACTGTCCAATTCCCAATTTCTATTACTAACGATGGAAATACACTGGACAAATTCCGCTTCTCAGTGATTTCACAAACTGCACAACCCGCTTGGTCCAAGCACTTTGAAACCGCAGATGGTACAATCGTTACAGAAGTAGATATCAATGCAAGAACTACGATTACAATGTATCTTGTAGTCTCTATCGATGGGGAAGAGGAATTAGAGAGTACAAAATTAACTGTTCGAATCACCAACTTAGGTGACAACAATAACGGTGATGAAGATAATGACGATGTTCCAGATAACCAATTACAGTTTGTGTTTAGAGCAATACTTTCAGACAGAGACTTTGCTATGAATGCAATAATCATGACTTCGCCGGATGAACTTACGCGCAATGCAATGCTAATACTGCCGCCAGGTGGTTCCAAAACATTCGACATAATGGTGATGAACACAGGCGATATGAACGATGAAGCAGTGTTTGATTTCGTTGGTTTATCGGGAACAGCCACACGCTCATTATCGTTTAGAGGAATGACAATTGATGGTCCTATCCTCATTCCAAAAGGTTGGGGTGCTTTCGATAACTCAACAGGAGCTTTCTATTACGATGGTAATGCCCCTCTTATCGGTTCAACTAAAAATGCTGCAGAGGAGAAAATAATAGCCAATGGCTTGGTTGAATCTCATCATGCTAAGGTTTACTATGCTGTTATAACGCTTCAAATCGAAGTTAGTTCGGGAGCCGAAAATGGCGATGGTGGGATGCTGGAAATGGTCGTTACATCAGTTTCAAATGCAGCGGACCGCAGTGGTAAAATCTCGATATCGTTGTCTGTTGAAACTGTATTGGACGTTGAAATTGACTTAATCGGAGACGTTGAAAAAGACATCACATTTGGCGAAATTGGTAAGACCCCCAAGTTTGAAATTACTCTCAGCAATGCTGGAAATGTCGAATCCGAAATCAGAGTATTTTCCAGTAACGGATTACGTGGGTGGAGCGTTAAATTAATTCCCGATACCGTTGGTGTTTGTGCGGACAAGGGGGACTATCTTCTGTGCACACTTCAAGAAGGCGTATCAATCACAATTTTTGCTAAGGTCACCCCTCCGGGAGGGGAAAACGCTGAGGTTGAAGATTCATTCACATTTACCATTTCAGCAGAACCTGAAGAGATAGGTCTTGTAGGCAGAGAAAATCTAGAGTTAACTGTTAATGGAGAGCCAGAAGATTATGAATTCCTCAATTCACTAATTACTCCAAATGTACTGTACTCAATCGCTGGAATTGTACTTGTCGGACTAATTTTACTCACTTTCCGTCGTCGTAACTGACCCCTACGGGGTCATGGCTCAGCAAGCCGTTCTCTCGCGTGGGCGTGAGACAACGCTTATGGATGGCTATCGTTTGGGCTTGACTAGAGAGTGTCTACTCTCTGAGTTGGTGGCATAATTGGTCGGCGCAGAAACTGTAACTGGCACCTATCTTTCGATGGCTCTAATGACACTCATTGGCATAGGCATGCCACTAGGCGCTTTCATCACTCAGTACTTCGTAATGCCTAAGGTTGACGCGTCTCGACCTCACATGACAAAGTCGTGGTTAATGGAAGGTTATGAGAAAGACCACAGCCTATATCCTCGTCGACTTTCAACATATGAGTGTGGTTCCGATCCAGTCGGGGATGCGATGATACAATTCCACTTCCAATATTACTGGTATGCGATTATTTTCTTAGTTTTCGATGTTGCATTCATGTTCCTAGCTTTGGGTGGTTTACTGGCAATGGACGCTACTAGCGCCACATCTAGCGAATCATCAATTGACATGGTTGGAACTGAAATGATAGTGATGAGCGTATTCTTTGCAACTATGGTTTTGGGCGTTTGGCATGTGTTCCGCAAGAGAGGACGCATTTACATCTGAGGTGAAAAAATGAGTGATACTGGAGAGAATTATACAACATTCAACAGTCGTGCGTTAGTAGAAACCGTAGGCGACGTCACAGATGAAGCCCTTAAGGCTACAAAGATCAAACAATTACTCAGTGTATTAGCTGGTCGATTCTTTAATTGGGCAGGGAGAAAATCTCTGTTTACTCTTCACTTGGGTATCAAGTGTTGTGCCATTGAAATGGCAGCTGCGGCAACTCCAAGATTCGATGGAGACCGATTCGGAGTGTTATTCCGTTCAAGTCCTCGCCAATCCGACGTTCTACTTGTCAATGGGCCGATTTCCAAGAAGTTTGCAGATCCAATCGTCAGACTTTGGGAGCAAATGCCAGAGCCAAAGTACTGCATTGCTATGGGCGAATGTGCAATTTCAGGAGGGCCATATTATCAATCTTACAACATTCTAGAAGGTGTTGACACCGTAATACCGGTTGATGTTTACATCCCCGGTTGCCCGCCTCGCCCTGAGACTTTAATCGACGGGTTTGGTAAACTCCGTGAGAAAATAATTCGAATCGGCGGCGCACCATCTACTGGTCGTGACGGCGTTAAGCCAATTATCGTAGGAGATGACTGATTATGGGCACTACAGTCACCAAAGAACAGAATGCGGAAGCCGCAAAGGCTGCTGCAGACAATTTGAATTCACGTTTTAGTGATGCTGGCATAGTGGTCGAAGTCCTCGCTCACACATCCGGGCTTGCTTATGATTTTGTTAGAATCACTTGTGCTCCAAGCCAATGGCGGGGTGTTGCAAAATACCTGAAGAATGAAATCGGGGTGAACTATTGTGGCATGGTAACTGGGACGCACTACCCAGATGGCGGTGCTGAAAGAGGTTGGGAAGTAGCATATCACATGAATCGATGGCCTATTGCAAACGTAAAGGCTCACACAATGACCGTTCTTGAAGGAGAGAAACTCAAAGGAAAAGACATTCCAGTCGAGTTAGAGATATTCATTCCTCTTCCAGCGGGAGAGTCACCTTCTGTTCCTTCCATCCAAGACATATGGGTAGGTGCAGACTGGAATGAAAAAGAAACTTGGGATTTGGTTGGTATCGATTTCGAAGGTCACGTTAACATGCACCGTGTTCTCAATCCTCACGATTCTCCGGTTGGATTCCATCCGCTTCAAAGACAGCATAAGATTCGATATCACGACTACAATGAAATGTATGACGACCCGCAAGGGTTTGGCCGCAAACCGGTTGATGAGGGCCGGGTAAAGTGAGGTGTTATTATGGCAGAAATGTGGATTACAATGGGGCCTCAACACCCAATGACTCACGGTTTGTGGACATTGCGTGTGAAGGTCGATGGAGAAACTGTAACGGACACAGAAGCAGAACTTGGATACATCCATCGCGGTGTTGAAAAGATATGCGAAGCGAGAGATTTCACTCAAATCACTCCATATTGTGACCGGCTTTGTTACGTTAGTGCAATGACTTGGGCCCATTCCTATGTTATGGCAGCAGAAGACCTACTCGAGGCAGAAGTTCCCGAGAGGGCAGAATACATCCGCCTTATGGCTGCTGAAGTTCAAAGACTCGCAAGCCACTTGATGTGGCTTGGTGCTTTTGGACCAGATATTGGCAATCTAACTTTGATGACTTGGTGTCTTCGTGACCGTGAGATGTTCTTGGATTTATTACAGGAATTGGGCGGGTCAAGAATGCACTACAACTATCCTAGAATTGGCGGTGTCAAGAGAGATATTCCAATTGGATGGGCTGGTCGCCTAAAGGCTAAAGTCAAACTGTTTGAACACAGAATAAAAGAATACGAAATGCTTCTCGACGAGTCTACGATTTGGCTTGTTAGACTTCAAGGAGTTGGTTATGCTACTGCTGAAGATCAACTCGATGCAGGAGTTACTGGACCAAATATCCGTGCTGCCGGGGTTAATACCGACGTGCGCTGGACCAATCCTTACTCTGTCTATGATCAAGTTGACTGGGAGCCCGCAGTTGAGAAACCTACTAGCGTAAAAGGCGCCGATTGCTATGACCGATATAGAGTTCGAATGGAAGAAATGCGTCAATCGTGCCGAATGTTACTAGATGCAATCGATAAGGTTCCGGGAGGAGCCAACACTCACTACCAGCCTGGTGATGAAATGATTCTGACAAAAGCTCCAACCCGTGCCCCAGAAGGTGCAACCGGATTCAGCACATACGAATGTACTCGTGGCGTTTCCAATT
>MDSY01005185.1_pt1 | contig 23720 bp, 5 predicted proteins | sample 811131 | NCBI WGS metagenome assembly MDSY01 (sample SAMN05326643, study PRJNA326480) | marine metagenome | isolation source: seawater | place: Atlantic Ocean: South West | collected 2010 | reverse complement strand
TACTTTTAATTTATCACCAATTTTACCTATACCATCAAATAAGGTTATTGTACTACCTGACTGCATATCATCTGACACAAGCGGATCATATTCGGCACTACCTGCAAATGACCATTGTTGCGTATAAAAAATCTCCTCATTATTTAAAAATACACGTAATTGTTTATTAGACACACTTAATTGCGGCACTTGATGTAATTTCAATCTGTAATTACGATCAGCTATAATATTGAATGTTTCAACATAACCAGCATTTAAAATTGTGTTATTAACTTTCACTAACACTTGCCACTCACTAGGTTCTATACTAAATGGACTTTGTGTCAATGTAAAAGATTCACCACTACTATAAACAAAATTATCTATAGTGACAATACTGTAGGATTTATCATCTCCATCAAACAAAGCATATTTGATAATTTTATTTGCAGCTGGAGGTGTAGCTAAACTAATAACCAAATTGTCTTTGACTGTAAAATTACTATCATCAGATTTTATTAAAACATGTTCAACCTTTTTTCCATCAATTGTTACGAGTGCAGAAATATTTTGATCAAAACCTACATTAGTCAAAAATTTAGCTGTACTTCCGTCTGCAATAAAACTATCAATATCAACAATATTACTGCCGCTATATCCTAAGGTAGTTATATTGATATCATCTCCAGCTGTAGGTGCCACATTAAAGTTTACTGTGTTATTATCTAAATCTAGCACATATGCATCAGTAGTTTGAAGATTTTTGTTAATTTTAACAAAAACATTACTTTCTAATGGTATTTTATTACCTGCTGAAAATACTTTTGTACTACCATTACCTTTGTAATTATGTGTCAAAATTTCACTTGCGCCTCCTGTTGGACGTTCATATACTTGTAAATCTAAAGTATCTTGCACTTGTCCAGGTATTACTTCTTCCGGTCCTTTACAGTTTACAGGTGTAATAAAACCTTCTCCGTCAATAACAATTTCTTCAGCTGTGATTCCTTTAGCATTACTGTAATTTAAATTACCTCCAGATAACACAGTATCATAATTAATATTTGTTGGTAAAAAACTGCCATCACTAGTAGTTGGTCGTATAGTAATAGTGTCATCTGCTACAACACTTATTCCTAATTCCTGTAGTTGAATTGTATTTGTTGTGCCATCACCAGTTATACTTCTCATTACTGCATTAGGATTATCTGATCCAGTACTATCTCCAGTCCAATTTGGATCATCTAACCTTATACCATTTTTGTATACATTATATAAAATATTATTTTCTAGCACACTTTCTAATTGCAATGTTGTAGTTGATCCATCAACTTTTATGTTTTGATCTTTAAATGTTGTATCATATGTATCGTAAGCACCATCAAACCAAGGTATTTCGTCCCAACCAGATTGTTCACCAAAATCAAAACTTTTTACTTCTACTCCACCATAATCTATGCCATCCATAACTTGACTTAATTGTTTGCCAAGTTGTCCTGATGTCGGAGTGTAGGATATATTGAATCTATCTTGAGCGTGTAAAATACTTAAATCCTTTTTGTAAGTCACTTTTAAAGTTGTATTAGCTGCTGGCGGCAATGTACATGTAATCCTACCATGATATCTTTGATAAGTTTTTGTTGAATCTAAAACATTTTCATAACTATATTCGCTTGTTAAAAGTTCTATGTCATCTACCATAACAGTAATTGTAGTTTTATCATAGTTTAAAGGCCAAACTAAATCAAATATATATTTAGAGCCGCTACAAGTAAAAGTTTCTACATTATCGAGATCAGTTAAGAAAAATTTACCAGATACTCTATCAAATTTAAGTCCTGTTTTAAGACTGCGACTTGTTGGTTTATTCAAAATTACACTTACTTTTGCAGCATACCCGTCTTCTCTTAAAGGTCCATCAATTGTTACGGTAGGAGCAACTAAATAACCACTACCACTATTTTTTACATCAATACCTATAATTCTACCATCATTTGCTATTGATGCTTCAGCTACTGCACCAGAGCCACTTGTACTAGTAAATTTGATTTTTGGAGGATTTTGATAACCCTTACCTCCATCAGCTATTTCTATAGATTTTACACTGTGCCCAATTGTATCTAACCATGCTTTCGCAGGGTAAGTTGTTATATTAGCACCAACTAATGTATCATCAATTATTTTTGTTGTGTTTGGTTGAATATTATTGGATATACTATCATATGCCGGAGATAAATCAAAGTCAGACACAAAACTTGAAGTATTATTCAATTTCTCATAACTGCTTATATATTCACGTATCTTAGCTTTAAACGGTTTTACTTCTTTAACATAATCTTGATACGAAGGCAAACTAGCATTTTTAAAGGTAATATCTTGTGCAAATTCACCTACATTATGTTTAGCCCTGATAAAACTTGTTTTGAAAACCCAATCAACATATTTTTGTTCTGCAAATACATATCTTAAACTACTAAAAAATAATTTGTTATATTCAAGTTCGAGATCGTTTGTAAATAATTCATCTTTTATAAATTCTATAATTTTTCGTATTTCTGTTGAAGGAATACCGTCATAAAGTTGAGTATCAAAACTTACTAAATCAAAATTATTGTAACTTATACTGCTATTATATAACGCTGGTTTAAACTGTATTGTTCCATTTTGCCTACCAATTGTAGCATAATTTACAGTATAATCTACATTTTGTAGATCAGCTATTTTTTCTAATAGTAACCATCCACCGGTTCCAATATTTTTTATTTTTACAATGTCTCCGATTGCACTACTCAAACTATCTAACTCATAACTCAAGTCAACAGTGTAATCTATATTTGAAAAAACAGTATAACCAGTGGCATACCAATCTGCGTATTCCCAATATAAATTTACATTAAAACCCTGGCTTCTTATTCTTTCCCATTTGTTAACAACAGTGTTTCTTTCATAGATAGCCCATTTACCATTAAGTGATTCATCTGCAACAACTAATATACTTAAAGGACGCATGATAATTTGAGTATTTGTTGGATAATTTTTTCCTTGATTTATAATATTAACCGATGCTAGAGCTCCATTATTATCTATAGTAAATTCAATTTCAGCACCATTACCATTACCAATTATATCAAAAGTTGGCACAACTTGATATCCTTTGCCTGGATTAGTAATTACTACTTCAATTATTTTACCGTTTAGTGTTGTTACACTAATTGTAGCTTGTACAAAAGATGAAGTCCCATACAAATTAAGATCTGCTAAAGTATCTACAGAAGAATCATATAATCTCGTGATAGCAGTTGGATATGGATCAGATTCTTGTATTTTAGATAAATTTTTATTATCTACAATTAAATTATTGATAAGAACATTATTTACTCTTTCAATATATTGTTTTAATGCTTCCTCTCTATTAACAAACCAACTTTGTCTTGGTTTATTTAGATTACCATATTTTTCTTTTTCAGTAAGCATGATATCAGGAACATTTCTACCAAAATTATCAAATCCAACTAAACTGTCAATCCATTTATTTTCTATATTTCTGTTAGGTCTGCTACTACCCAATCCTTCTGTTATAATTTGGTACTGGTTATGTATATTTGCATTACTTACTATGCCATTGTAATATTGAAATCCTACAACTATTTCATCATTTTTCAATAAACTTTCGCAATTATATATGGCAAAACTGTTGGCATTAACTAAAGATACAAACTGATATCCTGTGCTTGCAGGATCAAGTATCATGTTTGATACACTAGATGCTGATAATGTTCTACCACTTACATTTATAGGTATTGTTTTTTTATTTTTTACCCAAAAATAATATTTTGTAGTAAATGTTTGAGATATTTGATCATACATTAAAGCTGTAGAATATGCTTCATCTCCATATTTTGATTTTCCTGATATGCCTTGTGCCGTACCTTCTGTGGTGTCAGCTATAGCATCCCATCTACTGGGCAAAATATCTGATTCAATCCATTCATATATATCAACACTATTTGTAAGAAAGCTTTTGCTCCAAAAATTTACTGCAAATGTTAAATCTCCTTGATAAGGATAATAAAATTTTGAATTTGTTAAATCCCACCAAAGTTTACCTACATGTTCATTCGTCCATTTATCAGTTTCGTTACTTGGTATTTTAGCATTAGAACTAAATGAATAAGTTGCAGGATCATAATATAATTTGAAAGATAAATTTTCTTCAGCAGGACCTGCTATTTTACCCTGCAAAGGATCAATATAATCCAAATAAGTTAAAAGTTTTTTATCCTGTTTATTATACAAAATAATTCTTTTAATCTGATCAAGATTGACTGTATCTGCTGCCTTTCTAAGAACATTATATATATTATCATTTATTCTAAAATCTACCAACGTGCCAATATTATTTGTATCATCTATTTTTACACGAGGTAATGGAACATATATATGATTATCTATCAATAAATTTTGTCTACCAAAGTAAAACACTGGTTGTCCTTGTATAGAATAACCTAATTCATTTCCAAGCACATACTTGCCGTTTATTTCTTCATATACATAAAGTGCACCTTGATTATCATTTTCAAATGCAAAATAAGTAAATTTTTTATCAAAATAAGTTTTATTTTTATCAAATGTTGTTTTTAAATTGACATCACCATTTTTAGCATTTATAAGAATCTTATTTTTATCACATGATACTCGCCAACCAAACATTGTTGCTGTTTTGTGTTCAGGACTATTCAATGTCTGGTCTAGCGAAAATACTCCATCTATTTGTTTGTATATATAAACCACACCTTGATGCAATTGCTTTGCACTATCCTTTGGACATCCGATTATTAAAAGTGTTCCATCATTGTTTAAAGCTATAGATGTAGCAAAATCTACAGAAACATCTCCTGAAGAAATAGTTTGACTTAATTGATAAAATCCATTAACATTACGATAGACTGCTATAGTATTGGCTTGTCCTGTGTACTTTGCAATTGTAATTAATACTTCGCCATTATCAGATACATCATAATCTGTACCAAAATCAAATAGATTTGTAGTACTAAGAGAACTATCTTTCATACTATCATCGCGTACTGTATAACCAGTGGTATTTGGCACGTATCCTACATAATCAATTAACGATGATCCTATATTCCATAATTGCGCATTAAAATTACCTGCTACTATATTTGTTTTAGCTGTGTATAATTGCCCAGCTCCGTCATTGTGTATGTAAACAATATCACCAGTAAGATAATTTTCTGTGGTAGAAAATTCTCCTTTGAATTTTTTATTTTTTGCAAATTCCCAATTATAAGTATTATTATTTTCTACGCCTCTTTTCAAAAAATAAATTCTACCAGCATTACCTACGGATTCTCCATCTGCAGCTAAAATAAATGCCCTACCAAGTTCGTTGGCAGATGTGACTAGCACATTGTTACCAAAATAATGATTATTTTTAATATCACTTGGCATAGCAATTGTGTTTAAAGTAAAATTTTGGTTGACATTTTCGTATATATAACACAATCCTAAATTTGTAAAACTTTTCGTAGAAGCGTTTATATTTGGTGTAATTTTATATATTTGATTCCAAGCGATACTATCATTGTTAGGTATTTCAGCTGTCTTTTGTACTCCGCTTACTGTAGATTCTGTATATAACCAATATTCTAAACCTTTAATCTCTTTTGTTAATTTTCCAGTAGTTGCATCATAAGTTACTGGTAGTGTTTGATTAGATTTTAAAATAATTAGCTTACCTATACCTGATAAATCATACCCAAGAGATACTCTTTCAATTACACCCATTGTTCTGTTTACATCGTATATTTGATTCCTGTCAAAAACATCTGTCGCAGGTCCAGGAGCATATGTTAACATTTCTATATCTTGTCTATCACCAAAACTTTCACCAACACTCCATGTACCACTAACGTTTTTTACAAATATCCTACAATTAGAACCTGTTCTCTCATAATACATTACTTCTGCTGTTGCACCAGTATTTTTATCTCTTACTATCTGTCCAGCTTGACCACTATCTACTAAATCACTTCCACTCACATAAGTATATTTGCCTATTGGTTCAAATGGTTGATTCTCAAAAAATTGTGTTAATTCATATTCAATATATCCATCCCAAATATCAAAAACTGTTTGTAATGCTGTAGCAGTAGAATTTGGAATGCTTATATCACTAGGTTGTTGGATAAAATCTACTACAGGATTACTAAGTGGACGCAAATCTACATCACCGCTTAGTGATCCTATTAATTTATCAGAAAAATTAAAAGTGCCGCTTACACCTTCAACTTGTATCGTGTATATTCTAGCAGTAACATCACTAAGTGGATCAATTTCTACTGTAGAATTAAACACAATTGCAGAGGCTCCTGTATTTTCTTGTGTTAAAGTTTCTCCTACAATCAATGTCGGTGGTTGATTCTGCCTTACGTTACGTGCACGAAATGTACTTACTGTTTGTTTTAAATGGTTGAAATATAAATTAAATTGATCATTACTAGACAATTGATCCGTTAATAATTTTGGTCCTCTAACCATCCAATACGACGATACTGGAATATCAGTAGTGCCAAAAGGACCTATGCCTTCTTGTCCGCTTATTTTGCGAATTAAACTATGATCAGTATTTTCACTATCGATTGTTTGTGTTTTATTATCTAATATATTGTAATAATATCTAGTGCTAGTAGTGCTATCAGTGATAATATCTGTGATAATTAATCCACGCCCTGAATCTGTATTTTTGGTTACTACAGTATATTCGGGCACATTTATCATAAAATATCCACCCAACTCAGTAGATGTATTAGTTATTTCAACAGGTGCTACAACAGAATATGTTCCAATATAATTCGCACTATTAATATATGCTTCTTTCACAGTTTCTGTAGAAAAATTTCCACTAACACGATTTACGTATATCGTACAATTTGAACCTTGCGGTTTAACATAAACAACTTTCCCTGCTGTATTACCACTTGTTATAGTATCATTTATTTGTGGTAAATTAACATAGCTTATTACAGATATTATTACATCTACTTTTTGTTGTATTGTATGAGTACCATCAATAGTTGTTTCTGAAAAACCGCCAATATCACCATTGAAAGGTTGCCTTGGAGCAAGAGTCAATTGAGTTTGATTTGCATTTGTAAGTTTATTCCAATTCAAAATTAATTGATCATTTATTTCTACTGCATCATATACTGTCTTCGGTGCACGTAAAAGAAAATGATCAGTATTATTATTAAGTAATGGATAATCGCCAGCCAATATTAATGGAATATCTTCTGCGGCACTTTGGTCTAAATTTAAATTAGACAGTATGTAATTATAATTTTGTACACTAGAAAATGTAATACTACTTTGATCTTGAATAATCTTACTTAAAGCTTGCCAAAAACTATTTTTATATTTGACAATATCATTTTGCTCATACGTTGATGTAGTATTATACTCTCCAACAAAATAAGTTTTAATGTTAGACGCAGTCGGCGCTCCTACTAATAGGTATTTTGCATCCGTACTAATTGCTACACTATATCCAAAACTTTGTCCTGTAGCTGCTTTCATATCAGGCAACAATATTTCTTGCAAATTCCATTTAGCATTATTAGACGGTCTATTGTATATATAAACTTTTCCATCTCCATCATTAGGTGCACCTACAACTAACCAATTATTTCTATTATCAACTGCGATACTATTCAAAAAACCTGTTGTACCTGCTTCAGGATTAATAATTTTATCATGTTCCGCAAATTTATTTTTATTCTCAACAACTGCCCATTTGCTAGTTGAATCATTATCAATCCATATTTTGAAATTTTGTGCAATATTTTTTTCTGCTAATGTGTTTGCCTCAGTAATATCTTTAACTCTTACTTTATCAAAAATACTAATATATCCTGTACACTTACCAAAATTTTCTCCACTTACTTTATTAAAGAAACTTGGTGTTGATTTAATTTGTATAATATTTTTCTCTATTGATTGTATTTCAAAAAATCCAGTAACTATACTTTCTGAAAAATCACCCTTTGTTTGATCTTCAATATCATACACAAATTTACTAATGTTATTCAATCCGATTATTTGTCCTGCCGATAATAAATTTGTATTACTTGTGAGATATACAAAAAAAGTATCAATAGAATTTGTGTCTATACCAATTTCATCTATGATTAAGCCTGCATTAATATATTGATATACACTCCAATCATTATTATCATTACCAATCCATACATAATCGTTTTCATTTATCTGTGTGTAATCAATGTCAATTAAATCACTATAATGTCCAATAATAAACTGAACATCATCTGGATGTACATATCCAGCATTTTTTACGTATGTTTTTTCTAAATACTTTGTAGGAAAAGGTTTATGGTCATAATCTTTTGATTTTAAATATGTTTTATATTTTGGTATTCTATAAATTAAATCGGTTTCTCTGCCAGTAATATAATCTGTTAGTAATATTGGTTGCGGAGTTAATCTAAATTTGGATTCTTCCAAAACATATTCTACTTCGCTAAACGTATCATTAGCCCCATATTGACCATTTTTGATTGCCCACTCTTCAAAAAATTCTAAACTATCTTTATTTGCACTAGATAAAACATCAAATAATTTAGATAAACTATTTCTTGTCCCTTTCTCTCTTATGTATCCTTGATAAAATTTATATTGTGATACATCATCATTTATTATATTTTCCAAATATTGTCTTTTTTGATATCCTATAAGATGTTGTGCCAATTTTTGTTGCTCTGTATCAAAATTATCACTATCTAAATTATAGAAATCTGCAAACTGTTTTACCTTATAGTCAAAATTAGGTAATAAAGTTTTTTGTGGTTTTTCATCTAATCTATACCATTCTTGTGCATTAAAAAATTCTTGACCGGATATTTGTCTCCGTGCAATGTAATAAAATTCTTTATGTTTTACTAAACTACCTATTGGATAATCTTGATATTGTGACCATGTTTTACACACAGCATCATCATATAAAAATCCTGCTAAATTTACAGAACCGTTCCAACCGTCTGTTCTGTAACCTATAACTTTTATTCTTTCTTGCCGATATCCAGGCTCTAAATCATAGATAATATCATTAAAATCTGTCTTATTGTCAATAATCACAGCATGCTCATATGTAATCAATGGCAATTTAACAAAATAAATACCACTCCTAGTGTTTACTGTTTTAACACTAAAATTGTTAGAATCATCTTTAAAAAATTTTAAATTCTGCGGCGAAATTACTTTTCCATTAGCTTTTTTTATTTTGTATCCGCCTATTGTATCAAAAACATTTCCTACTGTATAAATGCTAGATGAAAAATTAACTTTATGTGCCCCAGGACTGAGAGATATTACACTACCTGCATTCCACCTTTGAGTTGTCCAAAAAATAAATTGAGCTGCAGATAAATTCCAATCTGCTATTTCATATTCTTCACCTATGAATCTTGAAAATGTAAATCCAACACTTTCTAAATATTTTCCATAACCTAGAAGAAAATCAACCACATCTTGTGGATCAGTCAAAAGTGTACCATATTGTAAAGTACTTGTGTAATCATTGTAATTTTTTCTATATGTTAAATTACGTCCTCCTACTGTAGGCAATGCTGACAATTTAGCAAATTTTGTTTGATCAATATTGTCACCGCTGACATGTGTCACCGTGCACCTATAATATAAATTATCCATTATGTTTCTAACAATTGTACCAACGGCATATGTTTTGCCACTAGTCCATTCTACAAAAGCCTCACTTACTCCGCCAATATTAACAGTTACATCATTTTGTTTTGGTATTGGTTCATAATAAGTAAATCTAGGATTATTGTTATCATATCCTTTAATAAAGTATCCAGCTGGCTGTTTTTCTACAATTACTCCACTATATGATATTTCTTTTATAGTAGAACTTTTACATAAAAATATATCATAATTATTTTGTGGTACAAAAACATTACCTTGATTTAAAGGAGTTCTACTATCCAAAATTAATTTGAATTTGGTTTTATCAGTGAAGCCACCAATCTTCATACCTAATTGATTTTTTATAGAAGATAAATTTGTTTTATAAGAATTAATATTTGCGTTATATTCTCTATTTTGATAATCAACAATAAAATTTATTAATCCACTAGTGATAACTTCTGTAGTATCATTGATACTATTTGGAAAAACTAAATTTTCTAATTTTAAAAATTCTTCATTTTCACCATAAACAATTTGTCCAACTATATTTCTTTTTTGACGAATTCTGTCCCATGCAGTTGCAAACACTTTACAAGGCCTATTTATTAATAAACTTTTAATTAATGAAAATGGAAATTCACTACTTTTCCTCCAAGCTGCTTCTATAGGACCACCATCACCGAAACCAAAAGATGCACGTAAACCTTCTAAGGGTAGACTAACCGGTAAATTGGCTTGACTAGGTGATAATAATTTTCCATATTCATTTACAGGTATTTGCTGTAAAAGATTACTGCGAATATATTTTGATTTTACTTGAAAATTAGGTTGTCTAATTATTCCTTTTGATAAATCCTCCCATAAAACTAAGTTATTAGATGTGTACGGTGCTGTACCATATTGATTATCCCACCATGTAGGCTTTTGAGAAAATCCCAACATCTCCCAGGGATGTGTGTTTGGTCTTTCAGTATCATAAACATACTTAAATATTTGTTTCCACCAACCTGGTAAAGATTCATTATTGGAAAATCTTGTTTGTGAATAATTATATGTTTTAGAATTTTCCGCATCATAATATGTATTTTCTGTATACGACCCATCAATTAATTGAGTCCAATTTATAAAATTACTAAACATACAAGAATTTATCTTGCTTCTATCAATTCCAGATTTTCTATACAATCCATTTACAAAATCATTAATGTCAAACAAATTTGTATCATATTCTTGTTTACAATTATTGAAAATACGTTTTTCTAATTCTAAAATTAATTTATCTTTGTAATCTCCAAATGCTTTTGTAATACTGCCATCATGACCTTGAATTACCGCTATGCCTTCGTCCCATATTTCATAATTAACTTGTTCCGACATCCCAACATTTTGATCTTTTTTCGGCATATAAAATGGACGATCTAAACCGTTAAATTTATATATAACTGCTTCTCCTGCTCCGCCAAGTGCAGTATCAGCACTAGTAGCTTCGTTATAATTTATATATACTGGATAAGCATATCCAATAGATTCAGAATTATACTGACTTCCTACTGGTTGTCCATAAATTTGATAGGCTCCAGATGGATTTGTTTGACCTACCGAACCTAAACTTGTATCAATATATAGTTCAGGAGTAAACTTTGGATATAAACCTAATTTTGTCGGTGTAGCTGGTATATAACTTCCATTTGTATCTTCATATTCAACTATTTCAATCGTATCATCAACTTGCTTATAGCCATCATATACAACAAATCCGTCAGGATCGAAAACATAATCTATGCCATAAACAGATAAACAACCATTACGATAAACAGCCACAGCAGATCTACTAGGAGTAGCATGGGTAAACGGTTTGCTCAATGGAAAATATTTTTCGTCAATATCAATAACTACAGTTTCACTTACAGTGGCGCCTACTAAAGGCAACATATCACTAAAATAAAAAGGCATATTTATAACTTTATCAGCATTCATAGTTTGTAACACCGTATCAACATGTGGCTTGGTTCTGCCATCATAACCACTGGCATCAGCTGTTGCAATAAAATTACGTTTGAATTTGCTATATTCATTCATTGAAAAATCAATAGCATCTAAAATATTTGCTTGCTTATTTTGTAAATGATATAACGGCAAATTTATAGGACAAGAATGAATTAAAAATTTACGACCGTATTTGCTTATTGATCCTAAGTCACGAATGTTACTTACTCCAGGATATGCACCATCAAAATCATTTATTTCTTCAACGATAGTACTCAAATGGTCGCTTACTTCTCCTAAGGTAAAATTAGATAACTTGTTATTCAAAGGATTTTTTTCAAAATTATCAGCTATCTCATACATTCCATTATTATTTTTCGTATATCTGCTTCTAATTTTAAATTTTATGATATCATTGTTTTTACACTTGCTTAACAATTGTATATATTTTCTATCATTTGCATCTGCGTATATAGTATAATCGATATCCTGCTTTTGTCTAATGTTATTTTTATAAACACGTAGCCATGCAGAACTTAAAAAATCTGTTTCATTATATACATCAATAGCAAATCTTTCTTGATTTTCTTTGGCAATAAATTGTCTTACAATATTTTGAGAACTATTATATTCTGGTTTTGTCCAACCATTTGTAATAGTATAGTTAGTTCGATCACTATAAATCCTTAAGAAACCACTATTTGTTGATATAGTAGCAACTTGATTTTCATTGTTGTATACGAATGTGTCTGTCACTAAATTAAAATTAAATAATATATCCCCAGTATTTTCTATATTCCTGTACTGTAATGCAATGCCTAATTCATTATCAATTACACCAGATCCAGTTGCATAAGTAAAAATTTTATTACCCGAAAATTGCGAATTCGGATATAAAACAGTATCATTATATTGAACATCAGATCCATCATACATATCAAAAATCGGTGTTTGATTTACACTGCTTTTTTGTTGACAAATTTTCCATTCAGACCCTGTGTAGTAATAAGCTTTACCACTGTGTTTTGTACCATTACTAATTAATACTGTTTCATTTGTTAAAGGATCAACATCAGTGTCTTCTTGTAAAGTAATTTGTGTCACATTATTAATTTTAACAAATTTTGCTTTATAAATTTTTCCATAAACTAACGGATCAACATCATTTAAAAATAATACACGCATACCGTCTACTAAATCGACACCATCAATATTATATCCAGTTGCTCCTTCAACATTTGAAAATGCATCTGTTGTAAATGTATCTAATAAATCAATATTGTTTTTTCTTGCTGTACCAAAATTATAAAGTTTTAATCCAGCAGAAAATTCAATAACTGGCCTTTTTGCTCTCGCGTTTTGATCTAAGACTATAGCCTGATTGGTAAGCTCAAATGACTTTTCTATTACATCTTTATGAAACCATCTATTGTACCTACTCCATAAATTGCCGTCTTCGCTAGCCCTGTTAATTACAATATAATCTTTTGTTATAGGATAGCCTAAAGCTTCTCCAAAAGGAAATTGATCAAAATTTTCGCCAAATTTTACCTGTAAATCATCAGTAAATAGTCCACGCACTAATAAATTATTCTGTTCAATTAATTTAATCTTGTCGCCAACTCCTTCTACATACCATTCACCTGTAGCATATTTTTCGTTTAAAACATTACCTACAAACTTAATTTTCATTCCATTTGATAAAAACCAATTATCAGTAGTTTTGTATGTCTTTTTTCCTAGGATTTCTTTCTCAACATCAATTTCTGTGTTTTCTATGATATCGTTAATTCTAAACAAACCAGACATGTTGGGATCATTCTGCGAAATATAATATAAAAATTCAGGAGCGTTTTCAGGAACTGTAAATTCTATTATACCTTTTTCAACAAACACAGCATTATCAATTGCATCTGTATCTACAAATTCATTATACCCTTGTTCTGTCAAAGTATTTTTGATACCAGTAGTGTATAGTAATTTTGTATTTTCATCTGTATTATAAAGATTAATATCAAAGTTACCAGCTGATCTAATTCCACTACTAGTTTCTTCTAAAGTAATTGATCCTGGACGAAAACTTTTACTTGTAGCAAAAGCAATTGGATGATTAGGAGTATCAATAACAAATTTATAAGTTTGACCTTTAAACAAATTAATAGTAGGATTATTAGTAAGCCCATCCGGTGTGAATAAGTATGTAACATTATCAGCATTACTTTGTAATGATATAGTATATGTGCTTTCTATATTTTTACTCTGTCCAGCAACCGATAATGTAGGAGGTCCACTAGGCATCCAATAATATTCACGGAAATTTATAAATTTATCCCAATCAATATGCGGATTCCATGCATAATATTCTTGAATATTTGTATCACTATGATTTATAGGATTATTTCCATAATTTTTCAATGTGTTTATATAATCATTATAATCTGCATAATATTCTACATTGCCAAGTTCATCCTTAATAATACTCGCTGGTTCTAGTTGATAGTTTTGCCTATCTTGATCAATATCTGTAATATAATTATCTTTGGCAGTAAATTGTTTTGCAGTAGTGCGTCCATAATAACCTGTTAATTTTTCAGCAACCCCTGGTTGCATAAATCTATCAAGAGTAGCTGTTAAAAATTTATTATTAAATTCAGTGCGAAAATATTTTGGTAAGTGATTAGAAACTTTACGTTTATAATTTTTATCACCACCTGGAAGAGCGGGTTCTTGTTGATTATCCTCAAATGCCATTTGTTTTTTATCCTTGCTTAATAACTATAACTACTGCTTGAACTTGAACTACTGCTTGAACTTGAACTACTGCTTGAACTTGAACTACTGCTTGAACTTGAACTACTGCTTGAACCTGAGCTGCTTGAACCTGAGCTGCTTGAACCTGAGCTGCTTGAAGTTGTTGTGCTTGTATATGTAGTACCGCCTGCAGTAGCAGTGGTTGTTGCAGTAGGAGATACAGATACTTCAGGTGTTGCTGCTGTCGTATACGAGGTGCTTTGAATTCCTGCATTCGTGCTTTGTATACCTGTTACAATCACTCCGCTACTTTTCAATCTGCTAGCAGTGACTGCATCTATTATTTCAATATTATCAACTGTTGCACCACTCACAAAAATTTCATCTGTTTCGCTTTTAATTTCAAACAAACTACCAAATCCTTGATTTTCTTGTTTTGGGACTATAACAAGAGTAACTATGTTTGGTGCTAGTTGTTGCATAATAAACGAACTAAGTTCTGAAAAGTAAAAAGTTTCTCCAAAATCCCAATTTTCTAAAGCAAAATATTGATTAATCGCTGATACAATATTTGTTTTAATTTGATTATTATCAACTACTATATCAGGATTTTTAACAATCTTAAATGTAGCTTGTAAATTCAATTCAGCTTTATCTCCAAAAAGTATTCTATATTTTGCAGGATGGTATATAACTTCATCTGTAAGAGATTTAATATTATTAATACTACTAGAAAATAAATTATATAATTGATCGTTAGATGCTGGTAATGGTTTTGACGATAAAGTACCGTCTAAAAACTGTCGAAACTGTCTATCATATGTTCTTGTAAGCAAATACGTATCAATAATATTACTGATACTTGGATCTATTCTACTGTTATCATCTGCATTATGCACATACTGAAATCTTATTTTGTCTCTGCCATAATAGGCTTTATAATTATTAATGAGTGACAAAACATTTGTCACTTTGTTAAAAGATTCAAAAATGTCTTCTTCTATAAAATAGAATTTTTGTCCTGTATCATACTGACTTAACGGACCAATTGCTGTTTTATTATCCAAAATTTTTATTTTTTCAACACTGTTGTCAACATAATTAAAATCTTCAACCCCGTCTGCTGTAATTTCACTTTTTTGAAAAATTATTTTTGTTGAGTCTAAAGTGCCGATAATTTCATCATAAATTTCTGGATTATCAGCAACTCCGTCATCATCTGAATCAAAAAATCCAATTTCAACCTTATTTGTATTGACATACCCCGCTGTATCACGATATTCTGATACTATACTCCAATCGAAATCAACAGTAAATTTGTCTAAACTGTTAGGTTTATTATTGTTATTTAGAATGGTTATTTTATCTTTTACAATTTTGCCTGTTTTGTTGTTATAAATTTTTTCACTACTATCAAAATAAAATCTTATTTCATTTTCACTTTCAAAAACATACTTAGACCCTCTATAAGTCATTGTATATTTTTCATTATCATTAGTAAATTTAAACAACCAGCTATTATCTAATTTTTGATTAGATACGTCTCCTGTTTTACCAGTACTAAATGCATTTATAACGTCAAGATTACTTTCTGTAATCAACTTCCATTGCCGTAAATCTCTATCAAAACGCAAACCAAATGTTTGATATGCAAAGGCTTGATCAACAATTTGTGTTTTTACATCAGACAGTAAGGTTTTTGGCACTGACGGTAATATTACTGCTAATTTAGATCCAGACGGTATTATGTCATTTAAAACTATTGGTCCTATACCATCAGTACTTACGATTATGCCTGTACCATCAACGCTAATAATCTTCACCCATTTGTATGTTACAGAATTAGCATGATCAGCACTTCCAGTCATTAATGTATGACTATTATCAGCCATAAAATGTTTTCCTTCAGGCGCAATAAATTTAACACTAGTACCCGCACGTAAATTTTTTAATATACCGTCTGTGGCTGAACCTAACAACTGTTTGACTTTATTTTCATTTTCAAAATAACCAGTACAAATATTTGTATCTTGGGTGTTTTGATACCAAAAAATATTTAAATCACTTACATCTATTTTGGTATATTCATTATAATAGAAATTGAATATTTCATTACTTGATAAAAGAGGTTCAATTGTGTTTGCAATTATTCCTTCTATGTCAGTTTTTGTTTCAAATGTAAAATTTTGACTTTGTAATAAAGATTCTTTATATAAGATGCCATCTATTCCAAAAAGATTTGTTTTACTGTATTTTCCAGTAGAATCAATTAAATCAAAATATCGAGAAATCCCACTTGCTACTCGATTCACACTTTTTGTCTTTACAATTTCTTGATTTACATTTAACAAACCAACTTGATAATCTTCAGCAGTGATTAATCTATTTTGTGTGTAGTACGCAGCCGGTGCATTTTGTTTAATACTAATATTCGTTTCAGATGTTACTGCATTGTCAACTGTATATAATAATTCATATGTTAATGTAATTGTTTCCAATTTACCAGTACGACTTGTATATGGAATAGATATTGTTAAACCTAAAAAATCTCTTGGCGAAATAACAATATTATCATTCCTACTTGCTCTAAAATATGTTTGAAAATTTCCATATGGTAAATTGCCAAATACACCATCAGAAAATATTAAACTTATCTTATCATCAATACGTGTAAGAATAGTATATATATTTTTTTTATCTTTTGCTAAAGAATTATATATTACATTATTGCCTTGTAGTGCATCAACTTTATTCCATAATGCTCCGAAGGTCATATCTTCATTAAGACTATATAACCATACATCACTATTGTTTATATTAATTGCGTCAATAGAAACAATTTGATTACTTATAGGATTAGTAATAGTAAATGATCCTTGATCTAAACTACCTTGTTTGAATAAAGAGAAAAATCCAGTGTTACTACTGCCTGCACCTTGACTATCATTTCTATACAAGATTGAAAAATTATTCCCTGGTAAAGGTGCTTCTTCAACAATATTTGTATCTATTACCGTGGATACAATTTCACATTTTAAATTGTTTCCGTCAACTGTTCGGTTAAACGGAAACACTGGAATACTTGTGCGATCATTAGTAATAATACGATAAGTTTCTGTTGGCACTCCATTTACAGTGCTTTTCTGCACTGGTTTTCCAAAATTCTCATTGATCGAAAATGTTCTGTTTAATATCTTTATAAATTGCTCATACCAATTAGGATTTGTTGCATCATTCCATACTATTGTTTGATCACGTAGATTTACATTATTTGAATCAATAACACTTTCTGTTGTGTTTACCGCCGAAATCTTTAATAAACCACTTGCTGCAATATTCCTTTTTGGATTATAATTGATTAATCTTGCTAATCTTAAAATACTTTCTCTACGTTCTGCTAGTTCTAAAAAATTTTCACGTGCATTGAGATCAATCCTAAATGCAATATTTTGTCCAAGATAAGCAATGAGATCTATTAATGCTATATACTCTGAACTTTCAATGTAATCATTAAAGTCTTCTGGATAATTATCGCGCAAATAATTAATCATAGTTCTACGCAAATTATCGAAATCATAATTTTTAAAATCTGCATTTCGATAAGTTTGATAGATACGTTTCCAATCCTCAGCTAGCAATAATCTATTTTGCCTATCAGTTGATGACATTTCTAATCCTTTTTTTATTATTTATCGGGAAAATAAACCACTTATTTTTATGTAGATACAAAACCAGCATTCTGATCAAAAGATAATCTCATTTTTTCAGAAATATTATAACGTAAATACAATAAATCACACTGCACACTTATTCCGGTTTCATATTGATCAACTATTACTCTATCTAATCTCACCCTTGGATCATTTGTTATTATACGTGTGGTATTTTGAATAATTAAATTTTTAATTTGTTCAGTTAATGGTTCAAATAATATATCCCAGATTATTGTCCCAAATGTTGGATCACTTAATTTTTCACCTTGCCTAATATGAAAATGATTTATAATATCTTGTTTTATCAAAGCTATATCATAAAGATTTATGTTCGTTGCATCGGGATTTACTGTTGATATGCCTTTATAAGTTTTTTTATCTCTAGAAAGTAAATTAATCCTTTGATCACTTAGGACCTCAATTTCTTTATACAATTTTGTTTTTTCTGTCATTTATTTTTCCTAAATGTATCTATAACAACACCAAAGGCATGTTCTTTTTGTATTTCACGTGTTGTACTATCTGTTTTTTCTGGAATAAAATCACTGGGTTTTAAATTTTCATGACTAGTCCATGGTTCATGTAACGGAATCCTTATAGGTATAAATGCGTCTAATGCAGCATCTGGCAATAATGCAATCTCGGCTGGGGTTGATCTTAACGCAGAAGCACCATTTAATCCCCTTTCACCAGTTGATCCTAACACTGGAATAAATGGAAAAGGAGGCGTAAAACGTGGACCTATATTTGATCCAAAAGCGTAATTTGTTCCTGTAAGATAATTTGTTCCTACCAGATGGTTTTTTCCAGTCAAAAAATTATCATTAGATAAAATATGATTGGTTTTTCCAGTAAGATAATTTTTTCTACTTTTTATGTGATTACTGTTCATTGCATTCAAAAATGTATTTTTACCTTTTACAACACAATTGACATCTGCAGACATTTTTGCATGATTCCCTGCACGAATATTTGTGCTTAAAATTGATTCTTGATAAAAATTTTTATTTGATTTTTGATAAAAATTGTCTATTGATTCATGATAAGTTTTAGAATTTGATTTTTGATGTATATCAGTACCAGCTGTTAATCTAAATTCAGTGCCAGTAGTAATATGTCCATCTAAAGATGCTTCTACCTTAAAAAATCCTTTACTTGATCTAGTACCTGTTTTAAGGTGTGTATTTCCTGTGGTTTCAACAAATAAATTATCACCATCTTCTTTTAAAGAACCTACACGCATATTCGTCATATGCCCTGATTCAATCCTTAATTCTTCATGGGCTTTTATGTTAACATTTCTCAAAGCTTCAAAATTAAAATCTCGATCTGCTTTTAAATTGATATCATTTTCAGTATGTATACTTAAACTATCTTGCGAATATATATCTATTTTTCCATTACTGGTTAATTCTATCCAAGCAGTGCCTTGAGCATTTATAATGTAGATTAAATCTTCAGTGTTATGCATTAATATTTGATGCCCTGTCCTGGTTTGCAATCTGACTAATTCATTATGCAGTAAATTTGGATCACCATCAGTTTCTCCTAATTCTACCTTTGCATATTCTGGACCATCGGTAGCAGCAGGTTTTTTTCTTAATATGCGCTCATCTCCGTCGTCCATAACAAAGCTACTACCACCTAATCTACTAGCAGGCACAAAAGCTCTTGCGAATTTTTCACCATAAGCTATTTTTGGTTTTGCAGGTGTACTATCCGAGGTACGTCTATCTACTGGTCCGGGAGTGCTCCAACCAAAAACCATACTAGGCACTTCTCTTCTCGCACTACTTGTATTTGTTCCTCTAATTTGATCATCTTGTATACCTTGTTTAGTAATTTTTTCCACATGATCAGTATGTTCGAATTTAAGAAATTGCGTAGGATCTTTACCAGCTGTCTCTGCGATTTTCTTATTGTATTCACCTACTGGTAACATTTTAGTTGGATCTGTGTGATTAAACGTGGTAGAAGGATACCCAGGCAACATAAAATTCATAAAGTTATCTTGCACACACCCTATCCAATATCCATGACTATAATTATTTTCTGCCATTAACACTAATACTTTGACACCTATATCAGGCGGTACTGCCCATAAACCATAACTTTTTTGTGTAGCATCAAAACCTTCATTGGCACTTACCGCCTCTCTAGGAGTTGCACCCATGAATGGACTTACATATGTACAAGGTATATAATAACCACTACTTTCCTCATTATTTCCTGCACCAGTATTTTGCAAAATTTCAACTTCGACACTACCCATATATTCAGGATCAAGATGATTGACAATTCGTCCAATATACGGACCTGTAGATTGCATCCAATCGGGTTTTACAGCTCTAGTTTCTTTATTTCTTGGATAATACATCATTTATACCGTTATTACGCAGTCCTCTGCCATTGTTCTTGTTCTTCCCATTTTTGCCGTTCTTCATCAAATTCTATCAATTTTTGTCGTTGCAATTCTTCTGCATTTGTATCATACTCATCTTGATTTCTGCGCCTAATTAATTTCAAATCCTGCGTAAATACTCCTTCTGTAAAAGTATTAGTGCATTGTGTAACTTGATATAGTCCACTAAATTGTCTGATAGTCTCAAATCTTTCTATGTATCCTTCGTCTTCAGGATAATCAATAGGAGTTTGAAAATTAATTAAGATGTCGCATTCACTACGTTCATAATCTATTGTTCCATCACTGTTTATGTTTATACTGGTTGCCGTTTTATCAGCACTGTAATTTCCCATACCACTATCAGCAATGTAATAAGGATCTCCTAAAATCTTTATTGTAGCTAAAACTAAATCAACATCACTGTTTAACAGTGCATCTGCAAAATCCCTAGCTACTTTTATTGATAGAAGTGTGCTATATCCACTTCTATTACCAGAACTAGGTATATTATTTTGTCGAATAGGCACTCTTGGATATCCTATTTGATTTGCTGATTGTCCGACTTCTTTTCTTTTAGACTTTAGTAACACATCAGTATCGCCCATTCTTTCTTGATTATTACGTTGAATTTCTGACTTATTTGATTTGAACGAAGATAATGCAGTAAAAAAAGCTTTATCAAAACGTAGATCAAATTCTAAGACATCATCATTTTGTCCTGTATACATGTAATCATATTTTTTAACGCATTGTTTTTGTAATGCATTTAGTCCAAAACTTGTATCTAATGGATATCCAAAACGATTAACATGAACAAAATGAGGATATACTCTATATACAAACACTCGTGGCGCTATACCACTACTCCTTTCTTGTTCTGTATTTTGCAGTAAAAATACATGTGCATCAATTTTAAACCAAGGAATCATTCCATTAGCATCCGGCTGGGTATCGGTGATTTTTCTTCCATATTTACTTGATAAAACAATTTCTTCTATCATTTCTTGTATTGTAATTGATCCTGGAAATGTTAAATTAGTTTTATTATCAGGAATCTGTATTCCACCTCTCTCAAATATTCCATCTTTTTCTATAAAGCCTGCACGAGCAAAAGGAGTTCTTTTAGCAGTTAGATAATTATCAACCATTTCGCTTTTTGCAATCTCATTCATGTTATCTGTATTTTCTGCATATTCCCTAATAGCTTCGCCAATGGCGCTCCGTCGCACAACAACTCCTAACAATTGACTTAAATCTGCATCAAAGTCTGCTGGTGGATCTCCTGAAGATCCTGAAATACTTAAATAAATTTGATCTCTTCTTTCTTCAGAAAGCTTTCGCATAGACATCGCAGCTGGTTGTACTGTATCATCAGATACATATTTTTCCGATTCATTTGCAGTCGCAGGATCAATTGGAAATGTAACAATATATTGATCTCCTTGAGTCAATTCACCAGATTCTTCTCTTGCAATTTCCCTACCTGTAAAAATTGTGCTTATAGACTTACCACCTGTTGTACACAATTCATGCACAGTTGATCCTTCTAATGCATGGTTTTCCTTAGTAGATTGAATTTGATTACTAAAAGCTTGTTCATGCCAAGGCAAGCCTGTTACATTATAGACACTGCCTGATTCATTAACACTAAATTCAATATTAATAATTTTAAGAGGAAACATTCGCCTTAGTGAATTTTCGGTTGGCACTAATTCGCGATTAGTATCCCAACCTATAAAGTCTACTTCTAAAAGATAAGGTGCTTCTAAATAATCAAGATGTCCAGCCAGGCCTGCTGTAAGTTGTAATGTTTCTAAAAACATACCCATACTGTACGGTTCAATTATATCAAAAGTTATTTTTGTTGCGTTTGTTTGTCTGGTTTGGACTGTAGGTGCGATTAATGAAGATATTTCTACATTATCAATAAAATACTCTCTGTGTTTACCCGATTGTGGCGGCACGCCTCCACCACTTTGCAAGATAATTATTTCTGGCTTATTTTGTCTATATGTAACATCAGGTTTGTTAATCTCATCTACTGTTAAACAACTAAGAGTAAAAATATAATTGTATGATGAGAATACTCGTAGATCATTTGGTAGAAAGTTAGTTTCTTCTTTTTGCTCAGAGTCTACATCTTCTGTAGCACTTTCTGGTTCGCTAGAATCGTCTACTGGTGGTATAGTAGGAAATGTGTAAGCTTTTATTACTTGGTCATTCATGACGGTCCTATAAATCTACTTATATTACCTGCTTTGGGCAAGTATATACTTACACCTGCTTGAAAATCATAAATAGGATCTTGTAAAACATCTAAATTACGTTGTGCAAAAACCCACCAAAGATTTTTGTTTTTGTACAAGTCGTATGCTAACAAATCCGGCCTATGTGTATATTGTTCTTGAATAGTGTAAAGATAATCATCTGATTCAGCTGGCACTGATCTAATAGATAATATATCAAGATAATTATCTTGTATAATTTTAGTGTTGTGCCACGGACTATCGGCTTTGTATTTTGCAATCATATGAATTTGCCTCTTGCTGTCATATACTTTCCATTTACGAAATCATTCAAATTGAATGATTCAATTGTTTTTCTACTATACAAAGGCTGAACTTGGACAGTAATAGTTGATCTGGTTGGAACTTTTGATGTAACATTTGCAACCGTACCAGAAATATAATCAACATCCATGGGTAATTCTGTTGAAAAAGATGTTACCACCACTGGTACATCATTAAATACATGTTTTCCGTATCCACTTAATTTCACTACAGGAGGAGGAGCTCCTGCATTAGCACTTGTTGTACCATAACTCATTTTTGTTACAGCTCGTAAATAATGAATAGCGGCAATATAATAAGTAGCTTCGTATTCTTTTTCTACTGTAAAATCTCCAGTTATTGCAATATTATCTGTAGATGAATTTTGATAAGCATAAAAAGGATAGTTGCTGTGGACTGGTTTAATTGCATTATAATTTGCACTGTTACTAATAACAACACTAGGAGTATATGGCCACATGAATCCCCTTGTAACAACTAAAGGAGCCATTATTGCATTCATTTTACCATCTGCTCCTGCAAAAGAAGTAGGTAAACTTAATCTTACTCTCCAATCAAATGATTCTTCTGGAACAGTTT
>MDSY01100906.1_pt1 | contig 23740 bp, 21 predicted proteins | sample 811131 | NCBI WGS metagenome assembly MDSY01 (sample SAMN05326643, study PRJNA326480) | marine metagenome | isolation source: seawater | place: Atlantic Ocean: South West | collected 2010 | reverse complement strand
GCCAGATCAAAGCCGAGGATTTCCTTGAAGTCGTTCAGGCCGTTGTTGCCGCCAAAGCCCATCTCGTTACGGAAGAAGGCGAGCATCAGCGCGTAGGTCAGCGCCTGGGTGATGATGGCGAAGTACACGCCGGTCACCCGCGAACGGAACGCCAGCCAGCCGAACACCAGAGCCAGCAGGCCCGGTACCAGCAGCACCATCAGCATGGCGAACCAGAACATGTCGAAGCCCTGCCAGTACCAGGGCAGCTTGTCCCAGTTGAGCACCACCATAAAGTCCATCAGCTCCGGGTGGCCGTAGACACCACGATCGCCAATCTGGCGCATCAGGTACATGCCCATGGCGTAACCGCCTAGGCTGAAGAAGGCGCCGTGGCCAAGCGACAGGATGCCGGCGTAGCCCCAGATCAGGTCGACCGAGAGGGCCAGCAGGGCAAAGCAGAGAAACTTGCCGAGCAGCGCCACGGTGTAGTTGGAAACGTACAGCGGTGAGTCAGACGGCACCGCCAGGTTGAGAATCGGCACGATGATGGCGGTGAGCAGCACCAGGCCCAGCACCAGCATTCCGCCTCGATCACTGAGTAACAGTCGTTGGGTAAGCATACTTCCCTCGTCGAATTCGGTTGGAAATGGATTGGCAGCAGCGATCAGTCAGCCGCCGCCCGTCCTTTCTGCGGGAAGAGTCCCTTGGGTTTCTTCTGGATAAACAGGATCAGCATGATCAGCACCAGCACCTTGGCGAGCATCGCGCCGGTCCAGGGCTCGAGGAAGTTGTTGATCAGACCCAGGCTCATGGCGCTGACCAGCGTGCCCCAGAGGTTACCCACGCCGCCGAACACCACCACCATGAACGAATCGATGATGTAGGCCTGGCCGAGGTTGGGGCCGACGTTGGTGATCTGTGACAGCGCAACCCCGGCGACCCCGGCGATACCGGACCCCAGACCAAAGGTGAGTGCGTCGATCCAGTTGGAGCGCACGCCCACGGCGCGGGCCATGGCGCGGTTCTGCGAAACGGCGCGGACTTTGAGGCCGAGGCTGGTGCGTTTCATTACCACCATCAAAGCGAAGAACACCGCCAGCCCGAACAGCAGGATGTACAGGCGGGTGTAGGTGATCGACAGCACCGGGTTGATGCTCAGCGTGCCGCTGATCCACTCCGGTGAGCTGACCGAACGGTTTAGCGGGCTGAACAGGGTGCGGACGGCCTGCTGCAATACCAGGCTGAGGCCGAAGGTCGCCAGCAGGGTTTCCAGCGGGCGGCCATAAAGGAAGCGAATCACGCCGCGCTCGATAGCAATGCCCACCAGTGCGGTAATCAGAAAGGCCGCCGGAATCGCAATCAGCAGGCTCCACTCGATCAGGTCCGGGAACAGCACCTGAATACCCCAGGTAGTGTAGGCGCCGATCATGATCAGTTCGCCGTGGGCCATGTTGATCACGCCCATTACCCCAAAGGTGATGGCCAGACCAATGGCGGCCAGCAGCAGGATGGAGCCCAGGCTGAGACCGAAGAACACGTTTTCGATAAAGCGGTAAAAGCTGATGCGGCCCTGAATGGAGTCGATGGCCTTGGCGGCGGCGGCGCGCAGTTCGGCGTCTTCATCGTTCTCGGCGACGCTGCGCAGGGCGTTGCGGGCTTCCTGCTCCAGCGAGCCGCTGAGCGTGTCAATGGCCGCGAGGCGCGCGTCACGGTTGCCGTCTTGCAGGGCAAAGAGGGCCAGGGCGGCGTCGATGGCATCGTTCACGCGGCCGGACTCTTCATTCGGCTGATGCTGGCTCAGCAGTGCGGCCGTCTCGGCGTCTACGCCGTCGCGGATAAAGCGCTGTACGGCGGCGTAGCGCTTGTCGCTGTCGGGGTGGCTGAGGTTGAGCTGGGCAACCATGCCGCGCAGTTGGGTGCGCAGGCTGTTGTTGACCGGGATGCGGCGCAGGCCACTGGTGCCGGTCAGGTCGGTGCCGTTCAGGGCATCGGTCAGGGTGTCGTCGCTGCGAATGGCAACAACCGGTGGTTTGTCCTTGTTGGCCAGCAGGTCGCCGGCGATCAGGGCGGTGAAAATGTCAGCCAGGCGTTCGTCCTGTTGGCTGGCGAGTTGTTCAACGGTGGTGGCGCGCTGACGCAGGTTGCCGGTAGGCAGCTGACGTACCAGCTCGTCAAAGGTGGGCTGTGCGGGTGCGGCCTCAGGGGTTTCCTGGGCGCTGACGTGCAGGGGCAGACTGCACAGACACAGCAGCAGCAAGCGACTAAGCCATTGCTGCACGGCATGCCGGGGTGTCAAACGGCAGGTCGGGATCATGGTCATGTCCTGGTTGGGTGGCGGGTGGAACAGCGCAACGGGGCGTCGCTGCGCCCCGCTGACAGTGGCGGGCAGTTATCTGCCCGCCGGGTGGACTGCTTATTCGGCAGTGGCGCCGACGCAGCTCTTGGTTTCGGTGTTGTAGTTGCCGCAGCTGATCGGTGCGGTCCAGTCGGAGATCAGGTCCTTGCTGCCTTCCAGGTAGTCGGACCAGGCATCGCCCGGCACCAGCTCGTCAGTGCTGGAGACAGTCAGGAACTGGCCGTCGTCCTGGATTTCACCAATCAGAACCGGCTTGGTGATGTGGTGGTTGGGCAGCATGGTGCTGGTACCGCCGGTCAGGTTGGGTACTTCTACGCCAACCATGGCGTCGATGACCTTGTCGGTGTCGGTGGTGCCAGCTGCTTCAACCGCTTTGACCCACATGTTGAAGCCGATGTAGTGCGCTTCCATCGGGTCATTGGTGACGCGCTTGGTGTCGCCGATGTAGTTGTGCCAGGCCTGGATGAAGGCTTCGTTTTCCGGAGTCTCTTCGCTCATGAAGTAGTTCCAGGCCGCCATGTGGCCGACCAGCGGAGCGGTGTCGATACCGGAGAGCTCTTCTTCACCAACCGAGAAGGCAACAACCGGGATGTCTTCAGCGGAAACGCCCTGGTTACCCAGTTCGCGGTAGAAGGGCACGTTGGCGTCACCGTTGATGGTGGATACCACGGCGGTCTTCTTGCCGGCGCTGCCAAAACGTTTGATCTCGGCCACGATGTTCTGCCAGTCAGCATGGCCGAACGGGGTGTAGTTGATCATGATGTCTTCTTCCGCCACGCCGTTGGCCTTCAGATAGGCTTCCAGAATGCGGTTGGTGGTACGCGGGTAAACGTAGTCGGTGCCGGCCAGAACCCAGCGCTCGATGCCCAGCTCGTCTTTCAGGTAATCAACCGCCGGAATGGCTTGCTGGTTCGGCGCGGCGCCGGTGTAGAACACGTTGCGGGAGGACTCTTCACCTTCGTACTGCACCGGGTAGAAGAGGATGCCGTTCAGCTCTTCAACCACCGGCAGAACGGATTTGCGGGATACGGAGGTCCAGCAACCGAAGATCGCATCGACGCCGTGTTGCTCCAGCAGCTCGCGGGTGCGCTCTGCGAACAGCGGCCAGTTGGAGGCAGGGTCTACAACGACTGGCTCAAGCTGCTTGCCGAGCAGGCCGCCCTTTTTGTTCTGCTCTTCGATCAGCATCAGCATGGTGTCTTTGAGCGTGGTTTCCGAGATGGCCATGGTGCCGGACAGCGAGTGCAGCACGCCGACCTTGATGGTTTCCTCGGCCTGTGCGCTCATCGCCCCAAGAGCCATGCCACAGGCAACGCCCAGCGCGCCGACCTGTTTGACGATCTTCTTCAGAGTCATGTTCCTTTCCTTCTCTGTTGTTGTCTGGAGTGCCGGCAGGTGTTTCGCCGCCTGCAGAGCAGAGAGCAGGTAACGTGCCAATGTTTGACAATGCGTGACAATGTCAGCTGCAAAGCCTGTTTCAGAGGGTCTGCGCAGGTTTGTGGGGAGGCGCTGGCGCCGGCTTCCCTGAATTGGTGCGCCCTTTTTTGGTGCGATGCCCCGCTGCGGTGCGGTGGCGTCGATTGGGCGTTCTCTGTCTATTTGTATATGATGCGCATTCTTATTTGCATTGAGGGCGCAGCATGTCAGGGCCGCTGGGACATATCCTGATTGTCGAAGATGACCGGCAGCTGAGCGGGCAGCTGGGCCAGTTGCTGGAGCATGCCGGCTACGGTGTGCAGTGCTGCGGTGATGGCAGTGCCGGGCTTGAGCTAGCGCTGCGCGAGCAGCACGACCTGTTGCTGCTGGACGTCAAGTTGCCGGGCTTGAACGGCTTCAGTCTGCTCAAGCGCTTGCGTCAGCACAGCCGCATGCCGGTGATCATGGTCACCGCCTCCAACGCTGAAGAAGAGCGTATTCGCGGCTTGCGTCATGGCGCGGACGACTATCTGGCCAAGCCCTACAGCCTGGAAGAACTGCAACTGCGCATTGATGCGGTGCTGCGTCGCGTGCGCCCCGTTGGTGCGCGGCAGGCCGAGCCGGAGCAACTGGCGGTTGGCTCGCTGCGGCTGGATCGCGCCCAGCAATGGGCCGAGGCGGGCGGTATGCGCCTTGATCTGACGCCCCTGCAGTTTCGCCTGCTTTGGCAACTGGTCGCGCAGCGTGGCGAGGTGCTGTCCAAACCTTACCTTTACCGCGTGGTGCTGGATCGCGAGTTCAGCCGCTATGACCGCAGCCTGGACATGCATATCAGCCGTATCCGGCGGCGCCTGATTGATGCGGGGCTGGGCGATGTGCTGCAAACCCAGCATGGCAGGGGATATCTGTTCGCATGAATCGGCGACTGTGGTGGAAGCTGTGTCTGACCCTGGTGGTGGGTATGCTGGTGCTGTTCTGGGCTATCTCCCAGTTGGCCCTGGAGACAGAAGAGGCGATGAGCTTCATCGATGAAGGCCACCAGCAAACCCTGCGCAGTTACGCGGCTCAGGCCGAGGCGTTGCACAACGCCGGCGACGAGCAGGCACTGGCGCGCTGGCTGGAAACGGTGCAACAGCAGGAGAACACCTGGGCCGGCGTGGTGCGCACCCAGCTGACGCCGCTGGGCGGCACAACCCTCCCTGCTGGTTATGATCAGGGCGTCGCGCTGGGGCGCGACCTGTCATGGAAGATCCACCTCTACTTTGCCGAAAACCCGGTGATGGATGTGCCCTTTGCCGATGGGCATACGCGCTTTCTTATCAAACTGCCGCAGCGCATGCGCCCCGGCAACTACTGGACCCACTCGCGCGTGCTGCTGCAGGTGGTGCTGCCCTTTATCGTACTGTTGATCATTTGCCTGCTGCTCTATCGTCATTTGATGCACCCACTGCGCAGGCTGGAGCAGGCGACCCGGCGTTTTCGTGATGGTGACTACAGTGCCCGCGTGGGCAATGAGCTGCGCGGGCGCAAGGATGAGCTGGCCGGTCTGGCCAAGGTTTTTGATGCGATGGCCGAGCGCACCGAAGACCTGATTCTGCATCAACGCCAGCGGCTGGCGGATATGTCCCACGAGCTGCGCACGCCGCTCACGCGGATTGAGATGGCCGTCAGCCTGGCGCGCCAGCAGGGCGGCGATGCGCTGTTGCTGGAGCGTATCCGCGGTGAATGCAACGGCATGCGTCAATTGGTGGAGGATGCCCTGACCCTGAGCTGGATTGAGCAGGAAGCGCCGGTGCTGCGTGACGAGTCGCTGGATCTGACCGAGCTGCTCGACAGCCTGATTGACGACGCCCGTTTCGAGTTTGTTGATCGCGAGCTGCAGGTCTCGCTGCCGCCGGTCGCGCCGCTGAGCCGCAGTAGCCATCGGGCACTGGGGCAGGCTATCGAAAATGTATTGCGCAATGCGCTGGACCACACGCCGGCAGGCGGTGTGGTGCAGTTGGCGCTGATTGAGCTGAACGACAGCTGGCAGTTGACCATCAGTGATCAGGGCAAGGGCGTTGCGGATGAGCTTTTGGAAGACATCTTTCAGCCGTTCTTCCGTGCTCCGCAAACGGCGCCCGGTGGGGCTGAGCGCGCAGGTTTTGGGCTGGGGCTGGCGCTGGCACGGCGGCAGATTATCGCAACCGGCGGCAGCATCGCGGCCTGTGCCGCGGATAACGGTGGCCTGTGCATGGTTATCCGCTTACCCAAGGGCTGAAAGGTAACAAATGTAAAAGCGGTTTGATTTTAGCCTCTGCTAAACAAGAATGTTGCGCAAATAAGAACATGTGCCAACAACTATGCAGAGGATGCAGTATGCACCGTTACCCCACAGCAGGTCGCGCTGGCCTGCCATTTCGTCTTTGTACTCTGGCGCTCGCGCTGGCGGCAGCCAGTGCCCAGGCCGAAGAGCCTGCCGAATTGCCCACTCTGGATGTGACCGGCCAGCATATTCAGCAGGCCGAGGTGACCAGCGAAACGTTGGAGCATTTTCAGGCCACTGATCTGGAAGACGTGTTTGCCTCCGAGCCGGAGGTCAGTGTCGGCGGCGGCCACAGTGTGGCGCAAAAGCTGTATCTGCGCGGCGTTGAAGACACCATGGTCAACATCAGCATTGATGGGGCTCAGCAGGTCGGTCAGACCTTTCACCACACCGGGCGTATCAATGTCGAGCCCGAGCTGCTGAAGGCGGTCGACGTCAAGGCAGGTACGCCCGACGCCTTAGCCGGGCCTGGCGCCCTGGGTGGTGCTATTCGCTTTGAGACCAAGGACCCGGAAGACCTGCTGCGTCCCGGCGAGTCTGCCGGTGCGCTGCTCAAGAGCACTTATTTCAGCAATGCTGAAGGCTTCAAGGGCAACGGCACCCTGTTTGGACGCCTGAACGACGCCTGGTCCGGCATGCTGATGGCGACCTATCAGGATCTGGATGACTACGAGGACGGCAACGGCGACACCGTGCCCGCGACCGGCGCGCGCCAGTCACTCGGCTTTGGCAAGGTGGTAGGGCATCTGACCGACGCCCAGACGGTGCGCTTGAGCTATGAGCGGCGCGAGGATACCGGGCTGCGCAATCAGCGCCCGCAGTGGGTCGCCAGCAGCTGGAACCCGAGCTACCCGCTGGAAAATGTACGTGAAACCTGGAATCTGGGCTACGAACTGGCGCCCAGCGATAACCCGCTGCTGCATCTGGAGGTGTCGGCCTATCACACCGAGAACCAGCTGGAGCAGAACGTTATCGGTCGCTGGGGCATCTACCGCGCGCAGACCCAGTCCTGGGGTGGTGATGTGCGCAATACCAGCCGCCTGGGCGGCCATGAGCTGACCTACGGCGTGGACTATCGGCGCGACAGCCTGACCGCCGGCCCGGGCAGCAACCCGGATGCGAACGAGCAGGAGGGCAAGGTTTACGGTGTCTTTGTGCAGGATTACTGGAGCCTGGGTGAGCGCTGGCTGCTGGGCCTGGGCGGGCGTTATGACCGCTACCAGCTCAATGGCAACCTGGGCGAGCGTTTCCGCGAAAGCGGCTTCAGCCCCAACGCCAGCCTGCGCTTTCAGGCCACCGATAACCTGGACCTGTGGGTGTCCCACGCGCGGGCCTTCCGTGGGCCGCAGATTCGTGACGGCTTCAAGGTCGACGTCGCGCCGCTGGACCCGACCCTCAAGCCCGAGAAGGCGCGCAGCAACGAGATCGGCTTCGATTACGTCAGTGGCGGCTGGTTGCTGTCCGGCAAGTACTACCGCTCGACCATTCAGGATGCCATCGGCGACCCCGAACCGCGCCCGCGCATTTATGAAAACGCCGGTGATCTGGAGTCCAGGGGCTACCTGCTGGAAACCGCCTACCACTGGAGTCAGCTCCGTGTCGGCATGAGCTACCATCATAACGACACTGACCTGAACGACGGCTACGACCTGAACATGTGGCAGCACAACGGCCTGGGTACCACCATAGGCGACACCTGGACACTGAGCGCGGACTATCGCTTCAGCGAATCGCTGGAAATGGGCTGGCAGGGCCGCTTTGTCGAGCAGGTGTCGGTGGATACGCTGGTGGGCGAAATCGACAAGGCCGGCTATGGCGTACAGGACGTCTATGCCAACTGGATGGTCCTCGACGATGAGCGCCTGACCCTGTCGCTGACGGTCAAGAACCTGTTCGACAAGCAGTACCTGGATCACGCCAGCAATGGCGACTTTGAGGCGATCCCCGGCTATGAAGGCGTGATTGGCGCTTACGAGCCAGGCCGGGAAATTCGTCTGGGCATGGCGATGCGGTTCTAGGTGTTTGCCGCTACGCAAAACGGCCAACCCGGGAGGGTTGGCCGTTTTTTTGTTTCTGCCGGATCAACTGGGAGAGGCTCCCTGTCGATCGACTGTTGCATAGTGCTGTATTCGAGTCAGCTTTTCGCCTTTCACGGCGAGCCAAGGGGGGCTGCTTGCCCAGCCCCCCCAAGGGAAGCACTAACCCATTTCACATGCCCTCTGGCGCTCAGGCCGGTCCGCAATCAAGGCGTGGTTTCGATGGCATGTCGGGACCTGTCGAGAAATCACAACGCAGGGTGCGGACCGGCCTGAGCGCCAGAGGGCGTGTGAAATGGGTTAGCGCCTCCCTAAATCCCCCGGGGCACCCGACTACGCGGCCCTTCGGGTTCGCTGCGTTGCTCGATTTATCGGGGTGGCCGGCGAGGTGAGTCATAAAACGCGGCTCTTCGAGCCTCAGACATCCTATGACTCTTTTTCCCGATAAATCTGCGCTACTCGCCCGCGTAAACGGGACGAACTCCATGTGCACACTTCACCATCGGTGCTTTCGGAAACAGCCTCAGACCAATTCGATGGCAACCGCCGTCGCCTCACCACCACCAATGCACAGCGAGGCGACCCCGCGCTTGCCGCCGGTCTGTTGCAGGGCGTTGATCAGGGTGATGATGATGCGCGAGCCGGTGGAGCCGACCGGGTGGCCCTGGGCGCAGGCGCCGCCGTAGATGTTGACCTTGGCGTGGTCCAGGCCGTGTTCACGCATCGCCAGCATGGCAACCATGGCAAAGGCTTCGTTGATTTCGAACAGGTCAACGTCGGCTGCGCTCCAGCCGGTTTTGTTGAACAGGTTGGTCATGGCGCCAATCGGGGCCAAGGTGAACTCGCTCGGGTCCTGGCTCTGGGTGGCGTGGGCAACGATGCGGGCGAGTGGCTTGAGGCCACGGCGCTCGGCCTCGGCTGCGGTCATCATGACCAGCGCGCTGGCGCCGTCGGAGATGGAGCTGGCGTTGGCGGCGGTGACGGTGCCGTCTTTTTTGAACGCGGGCTTCAGGCTGGGGATCTTGTCCAGGTTGGCATTGAGCGGCTGCTCGTCGTCTTTGACCACGACTTCGCCCTTGCGGGTCTTGACGGTCACCGGGACGATTTCGCTGGCCAGCGTGCCGTTCTCGATGGCGGCCTGGGCGCGCTTGAGCGACTCGATGGCGTAGGCGTCCATCTCTTCACGGGTCAGGCCGTACTGGTCGGCCGTGTCCTGGGCAAAGGAGCCCATCAGGCGGCCGGTGCGTGCGTCTTCCAGACCATCAAAGAACATGTGGTCCTTGATCTCGCCATGACCCATGCGCAGACCGCTGCGGGCCTTCTCAATAATGTACGGCGCGTTGGACATGCTCTCCATGCCGCCGGCAACCATGATGCTGTTGCTGCCGGCCTTGAGCGCGTCGTGGGCCTGCATCACGGCTTTCATGCCGGAGCCGCACAGCTTGTTGATAGTCGTGCAGCCAGTCGCCGCTGGCAGGCCTGCGTTCAGGCTCGCTTGGCGGGCCGGGCCTTGCTTCAGGCCGGCGGGCAGGACGCAGCCCATAATGACCTCGTCGACGTCAGTGGCGGCTATGCCGGCACGGGCAACCGCTTCACGGATGCTGATGGCGCCCAGATCAACAGCGCTGATGCTGGACAGGCTGCCCTGAAAACCACCCATGGGGGTACGTGCGCCCCCGACGATTACGATGCTTTGGTCCGACATGACAGCTCCTGATAGAGGTTGATTTTGCTTGTTTAGACTGTGGCGGGCGTTCTGGTCACAAAACGACTTTGTTTACAATTATACGCATGATGGTGCCAATGAAAATCCGTATGATGATTTCGCTTGCGCTTGGCGAATCAGTCTGCACACTTGAAGTGGCTGGTCGGCAGCGCTTTACGACCGCTTCCATGCCCTGACAATCCCAACAACAGTAGGTCATTCAATGCTCAATACTCGAATCCTCAAGCCGGCCGACGAGGCTCACTCCACTCCGCTGCTGATCAAGAACCTGTTGCTGACCGGCCAGCGTTACGAGCCGACGCAGGAGATCATCTACCGTGACCTGGTGCGCTACGATTACCGCACCTTTAATGAGCGTGTGTGCCGTGCTGCCGATGCTCTGACCAAAGCGGGCGTCAAGGCGGGTGATACGGTTGCGATGATGGACTGGGACAGCCACCGTTATCTGGAGTGCATGTTTGCCGTACCCATGATCGGCGCGGTGATGCACACCATCAACGTCCGTTTGTCCCCGGATCAGATTCTCTACACGATGAATCACGCCGAAGACATCGTGGTACTGATCAACAGCGAGTTCGTGCCGATCTACAAGGCCATCGAAGACCAACTGACCACCGTCACCACCACCATTCTGTTGACGGACGAAGCAGACAAGACCGCGGATCTGCCGGGCTTTGCCGGTGAGTATGAGCAACTGCTGGCCGCTGCTGAGCCGACCTACGACTTCCCGGACTTTGACGAGAACTCGGTCGCCACCACCTTCTACACCACTGGCACCACCGGCAACCCCAAGGGCGTGTATTTCACCCACCGTCAGCTGGTGCTGCACACTCTGGGTCAGGCAGCGTCGCTGGGCGCGCTGGACAGTGTGCGCCTGCTCGGTAACCGTGACGTGTACATGCCGATTACCCCGATGTTCCACGTTCACGCCTGGGGTATTCCCTATACCGCGACCATGCTGGGTATCAAGCAGGTCTATCCCGGCCGCTATGAGCCGGAGCGTCTGGTGCAGATGATCAAGGACCACAAGGTCACCTTCTCGCACTGCGTACCGACCATCCTGCAGATGGTGCTCAATGCCGAAGGCGCGAAAGATTTCGACTTTGGCGGCATGCGCGTGATCATCGGCGGCAGCGCCCTCAACCGCTCGCTGTACAACGCCGCGCAGGCCAAGGGCATGCAGCTGGGCGCCGCCTACGGCATGTCCGAGACTTGCCCGCTGATTTCTGCCGGCTATATCAACCTTGAGGATGAAGCCGCCAGCGAGGAGCAGCGCATTTCACAGCGCATTAAGGCTGGTGTACCTGGCCCGCTGGTTGAGGCACGACTCATGGCCGCTGACGGCAGCTTCCTGCCCAAGGACGGTACGACCCAGGGCGAGCTGGTACTGCGCGCACCCTGGCTGACCCAGGCCTACTTCCGTGAGCCGGAGAAGAGCCAGGAGCTGTGGGCGGGCGGTTGGCTGCACACCGGTGATGTGGCAACCATCAGCCCGGCAGGCACTATCGAAATCCGCGACCGCATCAAGGACGTGATCAAGACCGGTGGCGAGTGGCTGTCTTCCCTGGAACTGGAAGACCGTATCAGCCGCAGCCCGCTGGTAGCTGAGGTGGCTGTGGTTGGGATACCTGACCCGCGCTGGGACGAGCGCCCGTTTGCGCTGGTCGTGCCGGCTGCCGGCCAGACTGTCACCGCCCAGGCGATTTCCGATCACCTGATGCCGAGCGTCGAAGAAGGCCACATCAACAAGTGGGCAATTCCGCGCCAGATTGCGGTGGTGTCGGAAATTCCCAAGACCAGCGTGGGCAAACTCGACAAGAAGCGTATCCGCGGTGATATCGCCGGCTGGCTGGAGTCCGAGGCAAGCTGCATCTCCTCGCTGGACTAAGCTGGTTGCGCTGAGACAGGCCGCACCGGGCGTTGCCCGCTGCGGCCTTTTTTGTGCCTGCCGTGTGCTGCTCAGTGTGGTTCATCTATTAATAAATGTCTCAAACGATCGTTTGCACAAGATGTTGATTTTTATGCCGTAAGCGCTGATTTTGGTGGGTTGTTGCGTTATTCAGCTGGTTTATTGTCGTGTTTTGGCGGGACAGTCAGGCTTGATTAGCTCGCACTCAAGCAGTAGAGTCATGGCCCTCTCAAGTCTTATAAAAAACCTAATAAATCCGTCGCTGCTTACCCCGTTGTCTATGCTCTGGGTAATGCGGGCGATGTTGTGCGTCTGAAGGTCTGACGGCAGGCACCGCGTGTGCCCCTTGAGGGAATCACACCGGTCATGGTCGTTGCAGCTCTGCGCTGGGCCGGTTACCCCAAACAACTCCAAGCAGAACAGGGCGAATCAATGAAACCCACACATCTTGCATCTACACTCCTGGCCTCCGCGCTGCTGGCGCCGTCTGCCTTCGCCGCCGTGAGCGAGCAGGAAGCCGCCAAGCTGGGCGACAGCCTGACTCCGATCGGTGCAGAAACCGCAGGCAACGCAGCGGGCACCATCCCCGCCTGGACCGGCGGTTTGGCGACTGACGCCGCGCCCGTCGACGGCAATGGCTTCCTGTCCAACCCCTACAGTGGTGAGCAGCCGCTGTTTGTGATCACCGCCGCCAACTACGAGCAATACGCTGATAACCTGGCTCCGGGCCAGATCGCGATGTTCAAGCGCTACCCTGACACCTTCAAGATGCGTGTATTCCCCAGCCATCGCTCCGCTGCCTTCCCGCAGGCGGTATACGATGCGACTGCTGCCAATGCCACCAACACCACGCTGGTGCAGGGCGGCAACGGCCTGGAGAACTACCGCCTGGCCAACGCCTTCCCGATCCCGGCTGACGGCCTGGAAGTAGTCTGGAACCACGTTACCCGCTACCGTGGTGACTCCTTCCAGCGCACCGTTGTGCAAGCTACTCCGCAGGTCAACGGCAACTACAACGTTGTCCGTTTTGTCGAGGAGTACGCTGTTCCGGAAGGGCTGCAGGACTACCAGGCCGGCAGTGCGGCCGAGATGCTGTATTACTTCAAACAGCAGGTAACCGACCCGGCGCGTCTGGCCGGTAACGTGCTGCTGGTCCACGAGACCATCAACCAGGTAGCAACCCCGCGTATGGCGTGGATCTACAACGCTGGTCAGCGCCGCGTTCGTCGCGCTCCGCAGGTCTCCTACGACGGCCCAGGTACCGCTGCTGACGGCATGCGTACCTCCGACAACCTCGACCTGTACAACGGCGCTCCGGATCGTTACGACTGGGAGCTGGTGGGCAAGCGCGAGATGTTCATCTCCTACAACAACTACGAGCTGGGCTCGCCGCAGGTCAAGTACGACCAGATTTTCCAGGCTGGTCATATCAACCAGGATCTGGCGCGCTATGAGCTGCACCGCGTCTGGGAAGTGGTTGCCAACGTCAAGCCGACTGAGCGCCACATCTACGCCAAGCGTCACATGTTTATCGACGAGGACTCCTGGCAGGCCGCTCACATCGACCACTACGATGGTCGTGGCGAGCTGTGGCGTGTAGGCGAGGCGCACGCGATCCAGCGTTATGCTGACGGCGTGCTGGGCTACACCATGGAAACCCTGTACGACCTGATCGCCGGTCGTTACCTGGTCATGGGTGCCAACAACGAAGAGCGTAGCAACTACAGCTATGGCTATGAGTTGACCAGCGCCGAGTTCACTCCGACTGCCTTGCGTCAGTCTGGCGTGCGCTAAGCGTTCGTTGCAGTAACCAAAACGCCCGGCTTTGCCGGGCGTTTTGCGCTGTGCGGTAGCGCTGCTTTCAGCAGACCTGCGTGACCCAGTCGTTCAGGTTGTAGTAGTTGCTGATACGGGCGACCTTGCCGTCTTTGACTTCAAAGAACGCACCGGCCGGCAGCACGTATTTCTGGCCGTTGGCTAGCGGCAGGCCTTCGTCGTCGGCCAGGTATTCACCGTTGACGACAAACTCGGCAGCGGCGCGGCTGCCGTCGGCGCTGACCATGATGACCATATCGGTCAGCTGTTCACGGTAGCAGCGATTCATCTTGTCCATGAACTCGGCAAAGACCGCCTTGCCGACCTGGCGTTCGCCCTGATTGATGTCGTGCACCACATCGTCGCTGAGCAGGGCAAGAAAGGCTGGCATGTCGGCGGCATTGAAGGCGTCGTAGTAGGCCTGAATCAGATCTTGGGTGGTCACGGTTTTAGTGCTCCTGTTACGGGTTGGGCTGCAGGCATGATAAGTTGCCCGCAAGTGCCGGTACAGACGCCGGCGAGACAAATTGGCAACGAGTTTTGGCATGGACATTCAACTGCTCAGCGGGCAACAGATCGCGCCCTGGATTGATGCGCTGGCCGATCTGCGCATCCGCGTGTTTCGCGAGTTTCCCTATCTGTACGACGGCAGCCGCGAGTATGAAGCGCAGTACCTGTCTACTTATCTGCGTAGCCCCGACAGCCTGTGTGTGCTGGTGCAGGACCAAGGGCAGGTGGTTGGTGCGTCCACGGCCTTGCCGTTGGCAGATGAGACGGACGAGTTCAAGCAGCCCTTTGTCGAACAGGGTTGGGATTGCGGGCGCATCTTTTATTGCGCCGAATCCGTTGTGCTGCCTGAGTGGCGCGGCAAGGGGTTGGGCGTACGGTTTTTTTCCGAGCGCGAGGCGCATGCGCGGCGCCTCGGTCGCTTCGACTGGTCTGCGTTCTGTGCGGTACAGCGCCCGGCGGATCATCCGCGGCGGCCTGCTGACTACCAGCCGCTCGATGCCTTCTGGGCGCGCCGTGGCTACCAGCATCATCCTGAACTGGCGACGGTCTACCACTGGCGCGATCTGGATGAAACGGAAGACTCGGCCAAGCCGATGTCGTTCTGGCTCAAGGAGCTTGATTGATGATCACCCTCGCAGCTTGTCAGTACCACATTGATCTGCTGGAAACCTGGGACGCTTACGCCGAGCACCTGACCTCGTTGTGCCAGCGGGCAGCCGAGCAGGGGGCGCAGTTGCTGCTGTTGCCGGAATACGCCGGGCTGGTGCTGAGCGGCCAATTGCCCGCTGCCGAACGCAGCGACCTGCATGCCTCCATCGCCGGAATTCAGCCCTTGGTGCCCCGCTGGCTGGCGCTGTGCGAGCAGATCGCGCGGGACTGTAACGTCTACCTGCAGCCAGGCTCGATGCCGGTGCTGGACGACGACGGGCAATACCGCAACCGCGCCTGGTTGTTCGGTCCTGAGGGCTGTCTGGGCAGTCAGGACAAGCTGATGATGACCCGCTTCGAACTGGAGCAGTGGAACATCGCGGCTGGCACCGAGTTAACGGTGTTCGACACCGACCTAGGCAAACTCGGCATTTTGATCTGCTACGACAACGAATTCCCCATGCTGGCGCGGACGTTGGCTGAGCAGGGCGCTGACCTGATTCTCGCGCCGAGCTGTACGGATACCGTGGCGGGTTTTTACCGAGTACGTATCGGTGCGCAGGCGAGGGCGCTGGAAAACCAGATCGCGGTGCTGCAGTCGCCGACCGTTGGCATGGCTGATTGGTCGCCAGCGTTGGATGAAAACAACGGCCGTGCCACGCTCTATGTGCCGTCCGATTACGGCATGCCGCCCAGCGGCATCGTCGCGGAAAGCCCCGAGCTATGCCCGAGCAGTAGCCAGTGGCTGGTCTGTCAGCTGGATCTGGACGAGGTACGCAGGCTGCGGGACCACGGTCAGGTCTTTACCCGGCGCGACTGGCCGAAGCAGTTTGCGGTGGTCAGTGCAGGCGAGCGTTAGTCGAGTGCGCCGCATTCGACAGCGTCGATCACCTCTTTGACCAGCAGCAGCGCTGATTCAAGTCGCGCAGTGTCGAGCGAGCCCAGTGCCAGTCGGATTGCCTGCGGCCTGTGATCACCCACCGCGAACGGTGCTGCGCTGGATACCGACACGTTGCGCTGCAAGAGTGCGGAGACCACCTGCTCAGCGCGTACCGTCGCTGGAAGCGGCAACCAGAGAAAGTAGCTGTTCGGGTGCGCTTGCCAAGCCAGACCTTGCAGCACGCGTCGAGCACATTGCTGCCGCGCTGCCGCATCACGGCGTTTGGCCTGCTCTAGTTGCTGCACCGTGCCATCGGTTATCCAGTCGCAGGTGATGCGGGTCAGCATGGCGGGGGGATTCCAGGCTGTTGCCCTGATCGCACGTTCCAGATTGGCTACCCGGCTGACCGGCGCAACCAGGTACCCCACCCGCAGGCCGGTGGCTACGCTTTTGGAAAATCCCGAAACGTAGAGGGTACGTTCCGGCGCAAAGTTGTATAGCGGCGGTGGCGGATCTACCGCCAGGAAGGCATAGGCGGCGTCTTCGATCAGCAGCAAATCGTGCTTGCGCGCCAGCGCCGCCAGTTGTTTGCGTTGCCCACGGCCCATGACCCAGCCCAGTGGGTTGTGCAGCGTGGGCATGCAGTACAGGGCGCGTACCTTGCGGCGCTGGCACAGTGCGTCGACTGCCGCCAGATCCGGCCCGTTTTCGCCCGGCGCAAGTGGCAGTACTTCCAGCTGCAGCGCTTGAGCAATTGCCTTGAAGCCGGGGTAGGTCAGGGCGTCGGCAGCAATCACGTCACCCGCTTGCAGCAGGCTCATCAGGGCGACGGTCAGGCCGTGCTGAGCGCCGCTGACCAGCAAGACCTGCTCGGCGGTCACCGCCAGCCCGCGGGTGCTGAGATGCTCTGCGATGATCGCGCGTTCGTGGGGGCGCCCGGCATGGGGCTGGTAGCGCAGCAGGGCGTCCAGATCGCCTGCGCTGGTCAAGTTGCGCAGTGCGCTGCGCAGTAGCTCTGCCTGTTCCGGTAATTCCGGGTAGTTGAAATTCAGGTCCAACATGCCTGGCGCCGTCGGGCTTTGGTCAATGCCGTGTCCGGCAGGCACGCTGATTTCCCGTACAAAGGTACCGCGTCCCGTCTCGGCGCAGACCAGCCCCACCGATTCGAGCTCGGCGTACACCCGTGAGGCGGTGGCCAGGGCGAGTCTTTCCTGCTGCGCCAGTGAGCGGTGGGTGGGCAGGCGGGTACCGGGTAGCAGTGCGCCGGAGCGGATCTGCTGGGCAAAGCGCTCAACCAGTTGCTTGTAGCGCGCCGCAGGCATTGCTGTATCCATGACAATTAATTGATTGTCATGGTCTGTGATCTGATCCTGCGCGGCAACAGCAACGTACGCAGAGGTTGGCACGCCATGCACATCAGTATCCTGACGTTTGATGGATTTAACGAACTCGACTCCTTTATCGCCTACGGCATTCTTAATCGAGTGCGCCGTGACGGCTGGCGCGTGACCATCGCCAGTCCGGTTGAGCGCCCGCGTTCGATGAATGGGCTGGTGATGGATCGCCAAGTCTCGCTGGCAGAGGCGTGCAGTGCCGATGCGGTGCTGCTCGGCAGCGGCATGCAGACGCGGCAGATTGCCGATGATCGGGCGCTGATGGCGCTGCTGAGCCTCGACCCCGAGCGCCAGTTGCTGGCGGCGCAGTGCTCCGGCACGCTGCTGCTGGCCAAGCTTGGTCTGCTGAACGGCATGCCTGCCTGCACGGATCTGACGACCCGCCCCTGGGTGGTTGAGGCCGGCGTTGAGGTGCTGGAGCAGCCGTTGCACCAGCAGGGCAATATCGCCACCGCTGGTGGCTGTCTGGCGTCGGTTTATCTGGCCGCCTGGCTTATCTGCCGGTTGGCGGGGGAGGAAGCCGCCGCACAGGCGATTCACTACGTCGCGCCAGTAGGTGAGAAGGACGCGTTCGTGCAATCTGTGCTGGGGCAGCTGCGTTCCTTTGGCTAAGTCCCTGCTTGCCTTGGCGATGCACTGATCGCAGGATGAACTTGCAGGTGATGGTCTTGACGGAGGGCAGGAGGATGAACACCGTTTTCGGCGGCTGTCTTTGCGGCGCTGTGCGCTTGCGCGTGGAGGGTGAGCCGCTGCGCGTGGGTGTCTGCCATTGCATGGATTGCCGCAAGCATCATGGCGCGTTGTTTCATGCCTCGGCTATTTTCCCGGGTGCGGCAGTGCAGGTGACAGGTCAGGTCGCCGAGTACGCCGGACGATATTTCTGCCCGCTCTGCGGCTCGTCGGTTTATTCGCGCAGCGGTGATGAGATGGAAGTGCACCTAGGGGGGCTGGATGCGCCTGACCAGTTCGCACCAACCTACGAGCTGTGGACCTGTCGCCGCGAGGCCTGGCTGCCTGCCTTTGCTGGCGTGCAGGGGTATGAGCGAGATCGCGAAGGCTGACAGCGCGGCGGCTGGTCATTATTTGTTCATCTACTGATCCTAGGTTAAGGGGATGGCGCCTCACGCGCCGCCTTTCCCTTTCGATCACAGGATCAGGTCATGCAAGACTCCCCGGGCTCACTGAGCTGGCTTGAAGCCGAACTGGCTGATGCGTTCGATGAAGATCTGGAAATGGAAATTTCCGATCCGGAACTGTCGCTGGCGCTGCGCCGCATCTACAAATCCAACCATGCTCCTACGCTGGAGCGACGTCACTATTTTGAAGCGCTGCTGCCGCTGCAGTCCGAGCTGATCAAGCTGCAGGACTGGGTTGCCAGTACCGGGCAGAAGGTAGTGGTGGTGTTTGAAGGGCGTGATGCGGCGGGCAAGGGCGGGGTGATCAAACGTATTACCCAGCGTCTGAATCCGCGTGTCTGCCGGGTGGTGGCCTTGCCCAAGCCCACCGACCGGGAGCGTACCCAGTGGTACTTTCAGCGCTATGTGCCGCACCTGCCGGCAGCCGGTGAAATCGTTCTGTTTGACCGTTCCTGGTACAACCGCGCCGGGGTCGAACGGGTGATGGGCTTTGCCGACGAGGGTCAGGTGGAGCAGTTCTTCGAGGACGTGCCGGAGTTTGAGCGCATGCTGGTGCGCTCGGGGATCATCCTCATCAAGTACTGGTTCTCGATTACCGACGAAGAGCAGCAGATGCGCTTTCTCATGCGCATCCACGACCCGATGAAGCAGTGGAAGCTCTCGCCCATGGACCTGCAGTCGCGGGTGCGCTGGGAGAACTACACCCGCGCCAAGGAAGAGATGTTCGCGCGCACCAACATCCCCGAGGCGCCCTGGTACATCGTCGAGGGCAACGACAAGAAGCGGGCGCGGCTGGACTGCATCCACCATTTGCTTGACCACATACCCTACCAAACCGTGACCCAGGACAAGATCGAGCTGCCCGATCGGGTGTTTGATCCGGATTACGAGCGCCAGACCCTGCCCAGTGAGCTGTACGTACCCAAGCGTTACTGAGCCAGACGCCGTCATGCAGCTTGCCGGGCGTCACCGCTCTGTCATGCAGCGAGCTGATGATGGCCTTTTCTCAACGGAGGAGTTCCCATGAACAGCAACGCAGAAGCGTTACACGCGCCGCAGGCGGTCAGCGGCAACCGCTGGCCCCAGTGGCTGGCCGTACTGGGCCTGATCTATGTGCTGATCTGCGCGGTCAGCATGATCGGTTCCGGTTTCAAGGCGGCAACGGGAGGTCAGGCTCAGGAGCTGTTCTCCTTCGCCTCCAACCCCTATGTCGGGCTGGTTATCGGCATTGTTGCGACCGCCCTGATTCAGTCTTCTTCTACCGTCACCTCGCTGATCGTCGGCATGGTCGCAGGCGGGCTGCCGGTGGGTATCGCGATTCCCATGATCATGGGTTCCAACGTGGGTACCACTGTCACCAATACGCTGGTCAGCCTCGGCCACGTGCGCGACAAGAGCGAGTTTCGGCGGGCCTTTTCGGCGGCTACCGTGCATGATTTCTTCAACCTGATTGCCGTTGCCATCTTTCTGCCGCTGGAAATCATGTTCGGTCTGCTGGAGCGGGTATCGGCCTGGCTGGCAACGCTGCTGGTAGGTGCCGACAGTTACTCCATGTCTGACATGAACTTCATGAAGGCGCTGACCAAGCCCTTTGTGAATCTGGTCGACGGCGCTACCGGCATGTTGCCGGGTGCGATGGCGGGCGCGGCAATGGTGGTGATCGGGCTGGTGCTGATTTTTGTGGCTATCACCTACACCGGCAAGCTGCTCAAGGTGCTGATGGTCGGCAAGGCCAAGGAAGTGCTGCACTCAGCCATCGGTCGCGGCCCGGTTGCCGGCATTGCCTCCGGCGCACTGGTTACCACCTTTGTGCAATCGTCTTCTACCACCACCAGCCTGATGGTGCCGCTGGCGGGTTCTGGCACCTTCAGTCTGAGGCAGATCTACCCCTTCATGCTGGGTGCCAACATCGGCACCACGGTCACGGCCTTGCTGGCGGCCACGGCGGTTGGCGGGGCGGTGGCATCGTCCGCGCTGCAGATTGCGCTGGTGCACCTGATGTTCAACGTCTTCGCCGTGGTGGTGATTTTTGGCCTGCCGTTCCTGCGCGAATTGCCGCTCAAGGGCGCCGAGTGGCTGGCGGACATTGCCGCCGAGAAAAAGATCTTCGCCGCCATCTGGATGCTTGGCGTGTTTATCGTCCTGCCGCTGCTGTTGATCGCTGCGAGCATGGTGTTCTGATGTCCCAGGCTACTGATACCTCAATGGAAGGAAGCATCATGACCGATCTTGAGCATCTTTCGACCCAGGAGCTGAAAGCCATCCTGGACGAGACAGAGCAGCGCATCCATGAGATTCGCGCCGAGTTGGAAGAGCGCGAAGCCGATACCCAGCATACGCTGGTCGAGCGCATCGAGCTGAGCCCTGAGTGGACGCCGGTCAAGTGGGGGCAGGTCAAGGCCTTCTTCCAGCTGGTGCTGGACGAGCTGCGGAGCAAAAAGCCATGACACTGAGCGCTGTTCAACGTGTGTCCTTGTGCGGGCTGATTGCCGGGCTGCTGGCGTCCCCGGTGTTCGCCAGCGACGCCATCCTGGCTGATGGCTCCAGCACCGTATTCCCCATCACCCAGGAAGCGGCCAAGCGCAGCAAGCTGGCGGTCGACAACCGCTTCTCCGGTACCACTGCCGGATTTCGGCGCTTTTGCGCCGGTGAAACCGACATCAGCAATGCCTCGCGCCCCATCAACCGCGAGGAGATGGCGAGCTGTGAGGCCGCTGGCGTGCGGTATGTTGAGCTGCCTATCGCCTTTGACGCTATCGCCATTGTGGTCAACGGCAGTAACGACTGGGTGCGTGACATCACGACCGATGAGCTGAAAACGCTTTGGCAGCCACAGGCCCAGGGGCAGGAGATCACCTGGCAGGACTTGCGCGCCGAGTGGCCGGACCGGCCTGTCAGTTTGTTCGGTCGTGGCAGCAACTCCGGCACCTACGATTACTTCACCACCGTGATCAACGGCGAGACGCGCGCCAGTCGCAGCGACTACCTGGCCAGCGAGAACGAAGAGGAGCTGGTCAAGGCCATGCTGGCGGAGCCTGATGCACTGGGCTTCTTTGGTGTCGGCGCCTACTTCCGCCATTGGCAGGAGCTGCATGACGTGGCGGTGGATAGCGGTAAAGGACCGGTCTATCCCGCGTTGAATGAGGTGTTGGGCGGTGAGTATCAACCGCTGGCGCGGCCGCTGTTTCTGTATGTGAATGCTGGTGCGCTGGAGCAGAAGGCGACGTTACGTCCCTTTCTGCAAGGCTACCTGGATGGCGTGCGGCACTGGCTGCATGTGACCGGCTACATGCCGTTGTCGGTAGAGGCCTATGGCAAGGCGCAGCAGCGTCTGGCAGAGGGGCAAACCGGCACGCGCTTTGGCGGCGAACTGGCGGTGGGGCTGGGCCTGGACGCGTTGTGCCAGGACTAGACGAACAGCCGCCGGGCAGCAGCCCGGCGGCGTTCTGGTATCAGGCTGCCGGAATCGGCATGCTCGGATACCAGGCATCCTGCAGCGGGCTGACAGTGAAACTGGCCAGTTCGTCACGGCCCTTGAGCCAGTTTTCGACGGCGCTGCGCTGCTCTTCAGTAACCGAGCCACGCTTGGCCAGACAAATCAGGCCAAAGTCTTCTCCGCCTACGTAATCCAGACCGTTAGCGATGATCGCCTCGCGCAGGAATTGATTCAGGTAGCTGTCGATGGCGTCGTCGGACAGGTCTTGCTTGAATTCCAGATTCAGTTCGAAGCCCAGTTCCTGGAATTCGTCGACACAGAGCTTCTTGCGCAGGCGGCGCGAGCGGTTGGTAGCCATTAAATAGTCCTCTTGGCGGGTGAGTGCGCGGATTGTAACAGCTCGTAGATGACAGTCACTGCCGGTTGTCGCCTGGAGGCGCTGGTATACTCGGCTTATTCGCTGGCCGCGCAAGGTACGTGGCCTGACCCATCGCCTGACCTGGATTTGCCATGCACCAGACACCCAGCCTGATCCGTGAAACTTTCCCCGTTGGCCCGCTGCAGTGCAATTGCACGCTGATTGGTGACCCCGTCAGCAAAAAAGCCATCGTGGTGGACCCGGGCGGCGACCACCAGTTTATTCTCAAACGCCTGGACGAGCTGGGGCTCAAGCTGGTCAGCATTATTCACACCCACGCACACCTGGATCACTTTCTTGCCTCCGGCGAGCTGAAAAAGGCGACCGGTGCCACGCTGCACCTGCACAAGGAAGATCAGTTCCTCTGGGACAATCTGGAGATGCAGTGCAAGATGTTTGGCGTGCCTTACAAGCCGGTGCCGGCACCGGATCAGTGGCTCAGCGATGACGAAGAGCTGGTTTGCGGTTGCGGTGTGGCGCTGCATACCCCGGGGCACACACCGGGCTCGATGAGCTTCTGGTTTCCACAGGACAAACTGCTGATCGCGGGCGATACGCTGTTCCGGCGTGGTATTGGCCGCACCGATTTGTGGGGTGGTGATTACCGCCAGATTGAACAATCCATCCGTCAGCGACTCTATAGTCTTGATGAGGATGCGGTAGTCGTTACCGGGCATGGCCCGGACACCCGTATTGGAGACGAGATTCGCGAGAATCCGTTTATCCGCGGCTAACGCCGCGTTTGGGCAGGGTTGTGCCTCTGCCCGATGGTCTGGAACCAACGAAACAAGGGAATCATTATGAAAAGCCAAGGTTTGATTGTCGCCGGTGCCTGTGCACTGATGATTGCAGGTTGTACCAATAACCCCTACACCGGCGAAGAGCAGGCCGGCAAGTCGGCGACCTACGGCGGTATTGGCGCATTGGCAGGGGCCGCCATTGGCGCCGCCACCTCCAGCAGCGATGACCGTGCCAAGGGCGCGCTGATTGGCGCGGCAGTGGGCGGTGCAGCGGGCGGCGGCTACGGCTACTACGTCGACAAGCAGGAGCAGCGCCTGCGCCAGGAACTGACCGGCACCGGTGTGCAGGTCATCCGTAACGGCGACACCCTGCAACTGGTCATGCCGGGCAACATCACCTTTGCTTCCGGCTCCTCCGATATCGCCAGCAGCTTCTACCCGACGCTCAACTCCCTGGTGAAAGTGTTCAAGGAGTTTGACCAGAACGGTATCAACATTGTCGGCCACACCGACAGCACCGGCTCGCAGGAACTGAACATGCGCCTGTCGCGTGAGCGCGCTACCAGCGTAGCGTCCTACCTGTCCGGTCAGGGCGTAAGCGGCGCACGTATCAGCAGCGCCGGTGTTGGCCCCAGCCAGCCGATCGCCAGCAACGACACCGAAGCAGGTCGCGCTCAGAACCGCCGCGTTGAGATTACCCTGCGTCAGCTCTGATCTTTATACGTAAGCAGAAAGGCCAACCGGGCAACCGGTTGGCCTTTTTTGTGGTTTCGCGCCAGCAGAGTTCGCAATCGGCGTTACGCTCCGCAATGCGGTAGGGCGGATAAAGCCAGAGGTGTATCCGCGCCCCTTGCGCCTGCGGAGAGCGCCAACCTGGTGAAATGGCATATAACGTTTTACATTTCTCCGGAATGGTGCTGTTGTTGAAGCAATTTTTCGCCTTCACGGCGAGCCAAGGTGGGCTGCTTGCCCAGCCCCCCTTAGCGATCCCCCCGGGCACCCGACTACGCGGCCCTTCGGGTTCGCTGCGTTG
>MDSY01043498.1_pt1 | contig 23750 bp, 29 predicted proteins | sample 811131 | NCBI WGS metagenome assembly MDSY01 (sample SAMN05326643, study PRJNA326480) | marine metagenome | isolation source: seawater | place: Atlantic Ocean: South West | collected 2010 | reverse complement strand
CATTTCTTGGATCAGGGGTTCTCCTGTAGCTTTCTTCTCCACGATCACCGTTTCTGGGTCCCAGTATTTATACTGATCAAAAGCAACCATCTTAAGTTCTGGAAAATCATATCTACCTCGTAATGCATCTAATAATATCAATGCAGGTTTCATATCTTCAAAAGGTGTGAATACACCCCAAGTAGTTATAGCAGAATAGTCTGCAGTTTCTTTTTTAGAAAAAGCAGTATCATAACTTTGGATAACATGTTTTAATTCTGGTAAACCACCAGCTTCCCATGGTTGCCACCAATCTCTTTTCAGAATAGCCCCTTCTTCTGCAGTAGGATTTTGCATATACTGCGCATTCCATTTTGAAATAGGTATAGATGCTTTTGTTCCAAGCAGGGACTCCTTAGTCCAATACTCAGGCCAAACAGGTTGTTCATTCGGCAGGATAGCAGGGAATTCGATTACCTCCCATTTATCTGCACCTGGGTTCCGCTGTTCGCGAATCAGCTTACCTGTTAAATCATTTTGTGCCCAACGTGTCATTACTAAGACGATGGAACCACCTGGTTGCAGACGTTGACGTGGACCAGAGGTGTACCACTCAAAAGTCTTTTCTAAAGAATCCTTTGATCCTGTATTTTGTTCCGTATGCGGGTCATCTATAATTAATATATCCGCACCACGACCCGTGATGGAACCACCTACACCAGCAGCATAATACTCTCCTCCTTGATTCGTCTCCCAACGTCCAGCAGCTTTGGAATCCTGCGATAGAGTAACATTTTGAAAAATAGTTTTATATTCTTCTGAATCAACTAGATTTCTCACCTTCCGACCAAAACGCTGTGATAGTTCAGCATTATGTGAAACTTGCATAATCTTTGCTTTAGGATTTTTTCCTATAATCCAGGCAGGTAACAAATAAGATGCAAACTCAGATTTTGTATGACGAGGAGGCATATTTACAATTAATCTATTAATTTCCCCAGATGCTATTTTATCAAATTTATCTGCTATGATTTGATGATGTCCCCACTGAGTTTTATGTTTAGCTTTACGATATATAAAATCAGGCCAAACCTTTGTTACAAAATATAGAAAATCAGATCTACCTTTTAGTATTTTCTTGGCTTCTAATAATTTTTTATATTTTTCTAATTTTTCTCTTGGTAACTGATTTAAGTCCATAAGTATTTTTTACAAATTATATTTGTATATTTTGCATCTTAACTCTCTTTCCAAGTTACATCAACGTATTTCAGGGGGGTGGGGTTATAGATGGAAGGGCGTGGATTTTTGGATATAAAAAGAATTACTTTTGTGGATAAAAAAAAGGTGGCGATTGTTAAGTCGCCACCAATTGAACCCCTAACTTTTTTTTATTCAAATTTTTGGTAGGGTTGCTACCTTGAGGGGTATTACATTAGCTTGTTAGTTAATGTTCATTAAATTTGTCTATTAAGATTGAATTGTTCTGCAAGTTCTACAACTAACTCATTTGCAAACTTGCTAACAACTTCATTGTCTTTGTTCGCTTGTATAAATTCGAATATTTTTCCGTCTAAATAACAAGCTAACATTTGCCAATTAATTCTTTTCTCTTTATTTAATCTTTCAAGAAAAGACTTCAATCTTTCAACAATCTCATTGTTGTCTTTTGAAGTCATAACTAAAGACTTCAATTCAACTATTTGATTATTACTAGGCATAAGTTTTAATACTCCTTTCATATTTTAATATAGTCATAAGATTAGATAAGTCAAGATAAGATATATATTTATTTACAACTTATAGTTGCACCAATAGCAACACAGCTAAACCTGTGAAGAAGCACCTGCCACTTTTTTTAAAACACCAGCAAAATCGAATTTGTCTGAATCACGGGAACGGGAATCCTTGATTTACCTTACCTTTCTTGAACTAAAATCAGCAGCGCGCCCGCGGACAAAGATAGTAAAAAACCCAGTAAAACAGCAATTGCGTCTTTCACGGGAACGGGAAATCCTTATTTTATGTAGATTTTCGAACTGAATTTTCCGCCGGCGCCCGCGGACATTGGCTACTACATCTAGTATCCGTCCCCATTGTTTCCTCTACAACGGGAACGGGATTTTGTTTAGTTAGTTTGAGAAGGTGATTGTATTTGCTTGAACAGATTAGAGAACTTACCACGTCTATCATCACCCATATGTTCGATGTGTTCTTCTTTACCCAAATCATTATCGACAATATCAATATGCGTACCAAGTGTTTTAATTTGGTCACAAGTATGAATCATCATAATTTCCTTCCTATCAGGGTGGTCTGAAATTTTACCTTTCATACCCACACTCCCATCATCACTCCCCATTTTCAAAGAATATGCCTCAGTTATGAAAGTGTAGAAAGGTGCATTGAAATCATCAAGCATACCAGATATCACGGTGACTGCCAAACTTTTAGACAAATCACTTGTGAAATTACAACCTATCACCATTTCAGCAAATGGTGAGTCAGGCTTTGGGTCATGTAAGACTTCTGCTCTTTTACCCATTTGGATAAATTCATGTCCTCTTGCTGAAACCTGTCTTCTGTTGTAAGGAATAAAAAACAAGGCAGGTAGTTCTTGTTCATTTTTTCTATGAAATAAGAAAGCGTCTTTGCCATGATTTACCGAGTACTTGTGATACTCTTCCAAAGTCTTGTATTGTTCTTTCATTGGTCTTATTGCTGTAAACTGAACAGGAAAATTATTAAGAAATTTTTCTTTCAGTTCGTTTATTAGTTTTTCGTCCATACGACTCCTTTGTTATTTGTTATCTTATCAAGTCCCATTACTATGTCAAGAAATAAAAATAATAAAGAGAAAGATTTAATCCAATCAAAAATAGGCAGCGGCCCAGGCCAGATGCTAAGACAGCTATCAAACCAACAATCATCATTGCTTTTAACACGGGAACGGGATTCTCCTTTCATTGTTAATATAGTTCAGGTCTTGCGTCCGAAGACGCACACTAGACCCTAAGGCAGCCCACTGAAGAACAGGAGCCATATCACAGTTGTGTATGAATCTACAATGAGCTACCAGCTCCGGTATACAGCTTCCCCACCCGAAGTCAAGCTTTTTCTTCAGGGACCAGCTGCAGGATCTGCTGCTGGGCTCGCGATCCAGTGATCATAGTAAGCGCCTCCTTCATCGCTATTTTCCTGACCAACGGGAACTAAAGCTTCACAGGTTTAACACAGCTGCCTGGATGGCCAGCTCCTGATTGTTATTAACAAAAACCACAACCTAATGTGTCTGACCAAGAAACGGGAAACTATATCCTGTGATCCAGCTTGAAGAAGAACTCGCGGGGACGCTGCCGATGCTATAGTAAAAACCCAGCAAACCAGCAAGTTCCTGAAAAACGGGAACGGGATTTTGTGCAATCATTAGCCTTTCTGAGCGTCAGGTTTTCGCCGGCGCCCGCGGGAAATGGTAGTAGGAATAACGAATCAATTAATCGAGTTGCTCGACAACGGGAACGGGATTTCAGGATCAGCGTCACCGGCAGGTCCCAGCAGCCTATAAAATTTTAACCAGTCACCTGGGTCGTGTATCCATAGAACGGGAAAACGGGATTCCGGTCCCTGGATCGCGTTACTACCTTCGAAAACTTTAATGACCGAACCCGAGAGGGGTCGGGCCAACACAAAAACTTTACCTCCAACTCTAGTTCTTTCGTAAATCCAAGCTTTTTGAAACTTAGACAGCTGAAGTGAGTTACCTTTTATTACCTTAAGTTCTAACCAAAACTCTATTCCATTGTAACAGCCATTTACATCAGGTACACCAGGTAAAGATCTATTTTCTATTCTTACCAAGTGTGCGTCTTTTAACGCTTTTTTTACGTCTTGCCATAACTTTGCCTCTGGACCTTTTGCCATTTAACTCTCCATTAATAAGTTCATTAAGATAAGGTAAGAACCATTTGTTATCTCTGATAACTTGTACTAATAAATTAGTCAAAGAATTTACAATAAGCTCTTCTTTTTTTACATTAGTAATTGGACCACCATCCGAGCTGAGTCCTGAATAATCTAATCCGGCATGTAAAACTTCATGAAGGAACGTATTGCCTTTTTCAATACTTTTAAGATTTTTTTCCAAAAGGATTTGTTTATTTTGCGCATCATATTCTCCTTGAGTTGTATTATCTTTAAAAATAGTATTCTTAATCTGCAGATTGTCGTAACCAATTTTAATTTTTCTTCGCATTTATTTTTACTTCTCCCACATGAGCTTTTATATATTCATCGTTATTTATAAAATTTAAAACAGCTAAAAAGTCAGAAAATTTATTTGTCTTCTTTGCCTTCGCCATCAATGACTTCAATTTCATCTGCTGAAACCTCGATAGTTTTTGTCTCGCCAAGCTCATTATTCAGTTCCTTAATTGATTTAATTAAATCTTCCTTACTCATTGCAGATAAGTTCTGCGTTTTAATTTCTTTTCTATCAATATAGAAACCAGCTGCTTGACCAAGTCTAAATTCAGAATTGATTGCTGCTGCCATCTGACCCTTATCCTCAGCTTTTTTAGATAAGCCATCGAGTCTTTTTAAATGCCTCAAAAAATCTTTAAAATGAGCTATGCCTTTTTCCCTCATTTCTTCAATGTAAGATACTACATGAGGTGATTTTTCAGGATTAGTTAAAACAGATCCCCATTTTTCACAAGTAGGCTCAGCATATCCAGCTTGTTTAGCCGCTTCTTTTTTTGTAATGTTAGGGTAATTGGCTACATAAACCTCTGCAAAAGTTCTTTGCTTTGGGGTTAGATTCAAATATGTTTTCTTACTATTACGTAATGTTAAACCTGTTCTATCCACTTTTAGCTCCTGTATAAGATTATCTAGAGTTAATATATATCAGTTATACCAAAAGATAGCCAGTCCTTTAGTACCATGAAATTCTGTGTACATTCTGGGTACTACTATGACAAAATAAGTGTTGATATTGCTTATTAATATTAGTTTTTCTGTAAGTCTGTGTACTATTGATGTAAAAAATATTTTTAGAAGTATTTACTCTCAAGTATCTATATAGGATAAGAAAAGTTTCACGTGAAACATAGGGCCCAGGATGTGGTGTGGTGGATCCTGAACCCAAGTTATAACTAACTCATTAAGGTTAGATAGTCAAGGGTAGGTTCACTCTCGCTTGCCTACCCCGACCATAGAAAGGAGTTTCGAATGATTTCGAAAACTTCTTAATCTATATCTGAATTTCTATTTAAGATCAAATAAATTATTACACAAGCAATAGCTATACATATCACTCCAACTAATAACATACCTAATCCTTGTACTATTGTCATGGATTCCTAAATATTACTATCATTAAAGGCTTAATATAACCGATTCTATTGTTATCTTCACTGCCATCATCATGGCCAAATCTAAATCCTCTTACAGGTTTTCTTAAGAACCTTATTTCACAATTAGGATTCGTATAAATAAAATCATGAAAATACTTCGTATGCACAGCTGCCGGTAACAAAAATACACCAGTAAAGTTTTTAGTGTAGTAAGCTTTCTGTACAAATTTAGGTATTTTAATATCGAATAGAGGGTGTATGTAGGCTACTTCTCCACTCCAATCTTTAGTCAATGCATCATTTTCTTTTGTATAGTACCTGGGCAATAAATGATTTCTATCTGATGCACAACAATCAATAGTAAATTTAAATTCTTTACTAAGATCTGCCCAAATTTCTTTTGGTGTTCTCAACCATTTCATCTCTTTTGCAGAGAAGGTTAGTTCTGATTTATTATGTTTCACTTGTTTTTTGCAGAATAGTTTTTCTCTCACCATTTGACATAAACTCAAAACCAAATTCTTTGGCAGCATCTTTTATGACTGTTATGTTATATGTTTTCCAATCGTCATATATAAACACAGCTCCAGGTGCAGCTCGCCTTGCAAAAAATATAGTCTCGGTTAATACATCAGTGGTTTTGTGTGGTCCATCAAAGTGAACGAGTGCATATCTATTAAGAACATATTGTTTCGACTCATAAAAAAATTCTACACCATAGTAGTATTTCTCAAAAAAAATATCATCGGGCATATTTAATAAGTTAAATCTAGGTTCTTCAGCAAAATCTTTTTTTACTTCAGCAAACATTTTTTCATCATAGTCCATCTTTGTTGGTTTAGATTTATCATAGTGTCTGTAAATCATATCACCATATGGATCTATGCCGACATGAAAATGTAATCCTGAGTAATTTGGTCGGATATAGTTCATTATTAATTTAGTTGCCAAACCTTTTCTTACACCAATCTCAGCTGTCAACATTATTTCTTCTTTTTTCTTACTAAAATCCTTAGCAGTTTTTTCTGCCCAAGATGCTAAAATATCATACTCTCTAGAATCGCCTTCTATGGTCATGTAAATACCTCTCCCTTTGTTTTAAATAAGTTATTTGTGGTTGTGTGTACTGATATTCTTTTTTCTTTTTCATATTTAAGAATTTGTCGAACACATATTCAGGTTGATAGTCTGCGAACCAACATACGTGATTGAAGTCAAAGCCCCTCCTTGAAAACCATTTTCTACTTTCGGATTTCGCAACGACCAAGGAATGTTCGATCCCGCGATAAAACAAGTCATCCAAAGCTCTCCACAAAACTGCTTTCCATAATCTTGTCTCTGATGATACAGCTGATGATTCGTATTCTGTGTGCATATCCCCTGTTTTTGACAGGAGACAGATCCTTGGAAGATCGATGATGGTAACTCATTGATGAAGCTGCCTCCTATCATTTAAATTCCGTCACTGGTCCGTTGTCCGTGTTTGCAGCGTTTTGTACAACGCATATAGGACAATTCATATAGTTATCACCATCTAATTGCAAGACATTTTCAGGTAGCACCTTCTCTACATAATGATTGCCATTACAGGTTGGACAGCTTTTATAAAATGTAGACTCATTTGCGTCTGCCATTTTTACCTCCATTCTTCTCCATGTCTTTCATTATTTTAGCCTCGTAGGCTTCAGGAGATATCCCTCTTTCTTTAGCTCTTCTAACCACTTCTTTATCGATTAAAAGTTCAATGTACTCTGCCGGCTTTCGATACTCTTTTAAACAAAGCGCTTGCAACAGGGTATGAGATTTTTTTCTCACGGCCACTGATTTCCATTTATTTATGTCCATATTCCTCCATTACATAAAATACCATAATGTGCATACTAAAACTAATAAACTAAATCGTGGTAAGAATATGCCTATACATAAACTTATTAACAAAATAGTTTTTATAATTCCAACAGCAATCATGATGTTAGTTTATTTTTATCTCTTCGAAGTAAATCAGCTTTAATAGTTTGATTTGCTATATCTGTATCAAAAAAAGCAATACCTCGATCACCACCCTCAGGTTCAAAGATAGTATTATTTAACCTTTTCACTGCATATGCCCAACGATAATCTTCAGGTGTCAACATTCTACCTTCCGAATCATAAGTTGGTACATCCTTGATTATGTTATGAATAGATTTTGAAAACACAACCCAGTTGCAGTGATATTCTTTATCCCCATCTCTCCTGCTCATTAGTCCGTCCTCAATCCTGTCACATTTGCAGAAACATAATTGTCTTTTTTATTTCTGTACTCTATGTGATATTTTTTATCTGGATCTAGTTTACGTCTTAACTTTTTAAAAGACATAGCTTCCATTTGTTTCGGTGCCATGACTTCTACATGCACTTCGTTTGTTTTAGGATCTGCCACCTCAGGACCTAACTCAAATACTTTGTATGTGTATCTCATTAGTTATCCTTCTTGTCATCAAGTGCATTCCAACTAGCAAACTGATCTTTTGTTTGCATAAGTAATTGCTCAAACTTAATAGCTGCAGCATTAGATTGATGTCTGTTTTTAAGTTCACCATCTACTAAAAATTCAATCGTATCATCTTCTTCATGAATTTTAATTGTAAATGATTGAGCTGACCAAGATTTAACACCACGACTTGGATGTGGATCTGATCCAGCTACACCTTGAGATCCTTGAGCTGCTATTCCAGGAGATCCTTGACCTGCTGTACCTTGATATTCTTGAGCTGCTATTCCAATTGCTCCAGTAGTTATACCAGGAGAAAATATTTCTCCAGACTCTTTAAGACCTTTTATTTGTCCTTCTGTATACAACATTTCGACAAGTATATTGATCTTAGAGATTATTTCTTTTTTGTTCATAAGTTACCATCCTTTGTTTATCCCATTATAATACAATATCCCCATCAACAATCAAGACTTATTTACATTAAGTTATAAAAAGTATATGGTGAGTAATGGAGTTCATATTAACAGTTATAATGTGTAGTGCGCAGGCAGGTGTTTGTTTGGAGCCTTACTCATTTCCAAATGTTTACCCTACAAGTTATGAGTGTATGGTAGACGGCTATCAAAAATCAGGCGAAAAAATCATCGAAATAGGGCCAGATGATGTCAATCAACATAGAATTTACATAAAATTTGAGTGTAATGAGATCATAATTCCGCCACAAAAACCCAAGGTTGAGACTTGACAGGACAAGATAAAAGTGCATATAATCTACCCACGAAAGCTTATCGTATACAAATAAGGCATAAAGGTATGTATTACGATGAGGTAATATGCGGACAAAACGATGAAGATTCTATAAAAAATTTCTTCGTTAAAGGTTTTGAAGGTAAAATACAACCTAAAGACCGAGATCCAATATATACACCGGATCGTTTTTTCTGCACAATTGAAGAGGTAAATTATGAGCTTGCAAAACTTAGTTCAAAAGAAACTCAAATTGGAGCATCAGTGGGCGCAACAGGCACTGAATCAAAAAAAAGTAACACCTGATATGAAGTGGATGGACATTGATATAAAAAAATTGAAAGTCGCCATTAATGATCAATGTGTAACTGATGCAAAAAAAGAATTAAAAGTAGAAGATTAAAACTCCTGGTCTAAGATAATACCTGGAAGATCAACTTCAGTATAGACTACCTTTCCGTTTATTTTTTGCTCGACAACTTCAAGGCATAAAGTGCAACTAAAATATTTTTTATTTTTGGTTGGATTGAAATGAGTGTGCTCATTACATTTTGGACATTGCCCAATATTTAATCTTTCATTAATTTTAATGTTCATCTGTATGACCCCAGTTGTCTCCAACAACTATATCTACTTTTGAAGGGACTTTCAATGTGGGTATACAATTTTCCATAATTGTTTTTATTTCGTTCATGGCAGGTTCTGAATTTTCGCGTGGAAGGCTAAAACATAATTCATCATGTATTTGAATAAGTGGATAAAAATTCTTTTTTGCACAATCAATCATTGCTTGTTTTACTTGATCTGCTGCAGATCCTTGTATTAACCTGTTTAATGCTTTGTACGTGCCGGCTCTTTTAATTCCATTTTTTCCATATTTATTAACTGCGTCTTCAAAATTTGTAGATTTATGTAACCCAAAAGAGCTTGGTTCCCATTGTTCAAACCTACATTTTCTACCTTTAAGAGTCCATATTGCACCATTTTTATCTGCAGAATCTGCAGCTCTATTAGCGAGCTGTTTTACAAAAGGCACTTTAGCGTTGTATTCTTTCAAAATTAATTCGGCTTGATCTTTATCAATACCTAATTCACGTGATAATTTATTTTTTCCCATTCCATAAAATATACCTAAATTAATTGTTTTAGCTTGGGATCTAGGAATTCCTGCCATGTCTGCAACTGTCTGGTGGAAGTCTGCATTTTCATTCTTATAGGCCTCTACGAGCTCCTCAGAGCCATTAAACCCTATACTTGAGGCGTAATGAGCTACCAATCTAGGTTCTTGTTGTGAGTAATCAAAAGAGCCCCATTTACATAGCTTATCAGGTAAAAACAACGATCGGATCCTGGGTCCGAGTTCTTTGTTCCTAGCTGGTATTTGCTGTAAATTAGGGTGAGCATAAGAGAGCCTGCCTGAAACAGTACCTCCTAAGTCACCCTTTAACTGATTTATTTCCGCATGTATCCTCCCATTATGTTCAAATTTAAATATTGAATCGATGAAAGTAGAGTGAAATTTATTAACTTCTCTCGCTTCACGAATCAAACCAGCTATGGGTGCCTCACAATTAGTCAACCAATTCTGAGTAAAAGATGGTTCTTTAGCCTTCTCTGTTAAAGGATAAGATATCTTCAACTTATCAAAAGCCTTAGCGATTGATCTAGCTGCCCATATATCTACTTCTATACCCGCAGCTTTTTTAATTTTCAACAGAGCTGTCTTCTCTCTTTCTAAAAATTCTTTTTTTAATTTTTCAGCACCATTTAAATCTACTCTCACTCCATGTGCTCTCATGTGTATTAAGATAGGTAACAATTCCATTTCCATTTCCCAAACATCAGTGAGATCTTGTTTAGTAATTTCTGATTTAAATCTTTGCCAAAGTTTTAGAGTAAGTGATGCGTCTTGCTCTGCATATGGTCCAACAAATTTTGCAGGTAGTTTAAACATCTCAGCTTTTGCATCGATACCCCAATCTTGCGCAGCTTCTTTTAAGCCTGCCTCTGATTTTAATTCAGATATATAATCAACAGACAAAGCGTTAAGACTATAAAATCTTCTATTCTCATCAATTAATGCAGCAGCAATCATTGTGTCTGCTACTTTACCATACACAACAACACCCATAGATCTTAACCAACCTATGTCATACACTGCATTGTGAAAAACTTTTAAGGCATCAGTTCTACAAATATCCTGGACCCATTTTAAAGTCATCATCATATCCATGTTACCACCAGCTTCATGTGCTACAGGAAAGTAACCTTTAAAATTGTCTGTTGCTACTGCAATACCTATAATGTTACCATTATTAGTAGGCCACCCAGGTCCTTTTGTTTTTATATCAGGATCTTTAGTTTCTAAATCTATAGCTATTTCTTTTGCATTTCTTAAATCTGGAAAACTTGTTGGTGGTACCCAATCTGAATCTTGAAATGTAAAATTAATTTGATTTGTCATCTAATTCAATTCCAAGTTTTGCATAATGTATTATTTTATTATATCTTTGCTTAGCTGTTTCGCCTGGCTTTCTTCTAGTTGCGTATTTAATTATATTAGAGTCTATTGTATTTAATTTGTTTTTCATACAATAAACAACAGGTTGAATAGCATGTTGAACGTAATGCTTTCCGCCTTCTTGATACTCTAAAGCTTTCTTTTTAGACCCCACACATCCCTTCACATTCATTGTTAAATAAATCTAATTGATCTTCAGGTTTTTTCTTTTTCTTTAATAATGTTTCAAAATCGATTGTACGTAAAGGCACACCTTTTCTATGTAAGTATCTTTCGATGTCAGGATCACGTCCAGTTTTTCTTATCATATCATCAAGTCTACAGGCTTCCTCAAACTCTTCAGGTGTGTCGACTTTAATTTCGTTCCATAAAGTATTATCATGATAAGGACAACCAATACAAGAACTTTTTGCCGGTCGTCTATAATTTTTGCCCTCGTACCAATCTAAACAATCTTGTCTTGACATTTTTTTATCTATCAAAGGCCAAATGTTTTGTATCCATTTTTCTCTAGATGGTTTCATACGCATAGCTTCATCGGTTGATATACCAACCATAACTTCTACCCACATAGATCTTGGAAATCTTTGTCTATCTTTTAATCCTATCAACTGCCTGATTCGTCTATTGATTGGAGTTATTTTGTAATTTCGGGTGCATTGACGTGGACCAATACCAATCTTACCTGTTTTAATATTTTTAGCAAAGAAAGGTAACATGATATATCCATTGCCTTTTGCTGCATCTTCTAAATCTTGTTTAATACTTCCAGACTTTAAATGATTTTTTGTAATTATTACCGGGTAACTTAGCTGTGTCTCTAACCATTTTAAATGATCATAAACTTTTTTCGGCTCCCAACCTGTATCTGCAAAAATAGCATAATCTGGTTTGCGGCCAAAAGCTCCCTCATTAGCCATGAGCGCCATCGTAGAAGATTGAACGCCAGCTCCCAAAGATAGAATCCTAAGTTTAGGTTCTCCCGAATAATCCCAATTGCCTTTAGCCACTACCATAATTATCCCTTATAAACTGATTATGTAGTCTTGCCAATGGGAAGAAATACTCGTGATATGACCTTAAAATGTGTAAAGTCTCTCTAGCCCTTGTAACTCCAACATACCAAACTCTAGCCTCTGCACTTCTTGCAAGACCTACTTTGTGTCCAAAATGTGCTGGCCAATTAGATTTTTCATATACGCATACATGATCTGCCTCTCCACCCTTGATAGAATGTATTGTATCTATAGTTACTCTTGATGATAAATCCAAATCTATTTTTTTTTCTAAAATTTTTTCAAAATAAAATTTATCTTTTTCAGGGAAATTTTTGTTAAACACTTGCTGCCAGGGTCCTGGATTAGCTACTAAACCTGCAAAGGTTCTTAAGAAATCTAAGTTCATCTTTTTAGAACTATCTAAGTTCATCCATCTTTTGCTTTCAATGGATCTCCACCCAAACGCGATCTCATTAACATAAGCGTATACTATACCAGCTTCCTCTTTATTTACAAGACCATTATTCATTAACCTATTCCAATATTTTATAGCGTTCCATTTGTTTAAATCGAAAGATGTTTTACCTTTTGTGTTTTGAAAAAAAATACCAGCTTGTCTGGCCATGTCTTCTAACTCTTTTACAATTTCTTGAGTCCTACCAAGTATAAGCCAGTCACCATCTGATTGACTAATCATATCAGATATGTCTATGAATGAAGAATGAGTTTTTATATATCCTTTTTTATTAGAAGGTAAAAATTCTTTTGTAACTCTTGGTTTAATCATGTCAGATATATAAGAACTAAACTCATGTACAACTTTAGGTATCCTGTGAGATTGTGTTAAAATATGATTACGACCAGGAAAAGATATGTAGTCATTTACATCTGCTCCATTCCATTCAAATATAGCTTGGTCATCATCTCCTGCTATGTAAATTCTATCAGAATTTTTTTGTAGTTTAGTAACCATCCTCCATTGCAAAGGAGTAAGATCTTGTGCTTCATCTATAATTAAAATTTTTAATTTAGGAGCTTCTTCATGTTCTATGAAATGAGTTATCATGTCTGTAAAATCAACTCTGTGATCTTGTTTAAATATTTCGTATTGTTGATAAATTAATTGAAACCTAGGTAATGTTGCACGTTTAATAGTCTCTGAAACAAATTGTTGTTCTGGGCTAATTAATTTATTCCTAGATTTATCATAAACTCTTAAGGACCAATCATTAAAAACTTGCACACCATTGTAACTTTCATATGCAGGTTTAGCCATACCTAAGTTTTGTGCAAACTCAACCATATCTATTTCAGGATCTATAACAGGAACTTGTTTTCTAAACTTACGACAGAAACTATGTATAGTTCTAAAGTTACCAAGATCCTCGTCATCACACTCAGGAAATTTTTTATTAGCTCTTTTTCTAGCTTCGTTCACAGCTTTGTTTGTAAAAGATAGATATGCAATTTCTCTTGGCATAATACCTCTGTTAAACCATTTGTCTAACCTATTTAATAGCGTGGTTGTTTTACCTGTGCCTGGAGGACCAAATATTTTAACTGTTTTGTTTCTCAAAAGGAGCCTGCTTTCTTTTAAAGACAATATTAGATCTTTCTATGACTGGCCCATCTATTTTGTTACATAGCCACACATATTTTAATTTAAGTTTATCGTAGTAATCATGTTTAGTGCAACCATTCTTTTTTAACATACTAATAATTTCAAATTTTTTAGCTGCCTTATCTGATTTTTTTATAAATCGTTCAAATGTTCTGTATTTAAATACAATTACTTTTTCATGTAAGAACCACATCTCAGCTTCTACTTGTGAAGGATTATCTGCTTGTTGAGTCTCTTGTGTAAATTGAATCATAGTATCTTTAAATTCTTCTTCTGCTTCATTACTTTCATCATAACCCTCAATAGGTTGTTGCATAGATTTTAACTTATTTAAAAACACTCTGTAATCTTTATCTTTCACTTTTTGCCAAACAATATCTGCTTGATCAAATAATTGTTCAGACAATAGCTGTTGTTGGTTAAGTTGTTTACCAGTCAGCTCAACTGTTTTTTTATCTATTGTTAAAAAATATATAGGTGGTTTAGTTTTTAAAACTTGAAATGAATCAATCGTAGGTAAGTAATCGACACTATCAATACCATACTTTAGTTCTTTACATATTGCAGAGTTACAATGATTTTTTAATGGTGCATCTGTGCATTTATATTGATATTCTTTTCTTTCATATTGTGTAATTAATGCTTGCACTTCTCTAGCAGGTAAAGGCTCGTTAAAACTTTCATTACGTTCCCAAACTTCTTTTTGCCAGCCCTCAGGATTTCTCTTTTTTGCTAGAGTTGCAAAACCTGTAAGTGCATTGTTTCTAAATCCATCAGCACATCCATTTCTAATTAAAGCTTGTAGGCACGGAGGAAATTGATCGAACTCTTCTTCAAGAGGAAACCCATCACTTGCTATTTTAATATCTTCAAAAGTTTTTTTTGTAATTCTATATTTTTGCACCCAATCATAAAACTCATGTATAGCTATACCCATACCATTATCTTGTATTGCATATCGAGTGGTCCTGGCTGCTTGTTGGTAAGGTATGTTTAACCAATTACCCAAATCATTTTTATGCACCATTATTTTTCTCTGTTTTGGAAAAATTTCACAACCAGATAAACCAAGATCTGCAGCAATCTCATGTAGCTTATCAATCATGTTAGATGCAGTTACAGGTTCTGATGTATGTATAAATAAATGTAAACCACCAGATTTAGATCTGTATGGAACTAAAGGGTATTGTTTTTTTCTAAATTGCTTAATTAATAATTTGTAGTCTAAATCATATTTGTCGACATCAATACAACCCCAAGTACAAGTGTTATCTGATCGAATAGGTATGATACCTAGATTAATTTCTCCATTAAGATGTCTTTGAAATAATTCATCAGTGACAGGGCCACGTTTAGTTGTGGCCCTACCTTTTTCTTTTCCGGTCTTGTTGTCTCTTTCACCGTTGAGATAATACTCTCCGTAAGCAACATCAAGTCCGCTGAACAGCTCCTTGAATCTTTCCAACATTAGAATGGTCGACCAGTAGGTTTACCTTCTTGTTGTACAGGATTCGCTCCTGGGTTCGTGTTCGCAGATTCTTGTTCGTACTTCACATTAACATTGCCTTTTAAGCAACTATCATAGAATCCCATTGCAGCATCAAGTGTTATTTGATTCTGAACAGCACCAATGTGAGAAATTTTCCAACCATACCAAGTGCCCTTTGCATTTTTTTCAAGCACAGTAGTTAGTAAATATCTTTGTGTGAACATGGCAGGAGTATAAAAACCCTTACCATCTGATCTTTTCTCCTTTACACTTCTCATCATAGAATTCCACATCTTAGATTTTTTTCTTTGAGTGGCTTTCATACTCATGAGAGCAGACTCTTGAGGGATACCCTCTGATACACGTATCACAAAATGTGATGCAGTTTCTTGCACATAATTACCATTTGGTAATCTATCCAAGTTCTGATCATCTCTTGTAGTCTGAGCAAGAATATTTGAATCAGCCGAGTGAGTAGCAGCTGGTGCATTAGCACCTTCCTGCCTATCAGGCCATTCTAAATATTCAAGCTTGTAGTAACAAGGAACAACTTCAATACCTTTTTGCCCATCAAACAGATCTTGTGTTACACTATTAAAGATCATACCAGGTCTTGCTTCAGGTATAAAAGCTGGATCGCCTTGTGTCACTTGTGGAGACAATTGACCTAGCACCTTAAGAAAAGGTAGCGCTAAATCTTTTGCACCCATTTGTTCAAACCCCTTGTCTGCAAGATTTTCTCCTACAGAAGCTATCGAGAAGTTTGGCTTTGCTTGTACGTTTCCGTTTTTCGCTTTCGTCATTATATTTTCTCTTTCGTTTTTATTTTTGTTCTATTAGCCACATAGATACTAAACAAATCGGCAGGTAATGTTACACCCTTTTCCGTTTGTTCCCTTACAAACTGCTTAAGTTGCATGGCGTTCACTTCTTGTTTTTGAACGGGTCTATAGTTTGCTTTCTTCAAAAGCTCCAGAACATGTTGAGCTTTTGCATCGTCACCAGCTGTGAATGATACACCCACATTATTACGAATCAAATCCGCATGACCCTCAGTACGAAGCCATTGAAAAGCTTCTTCTTGACGATCTTTGGATATTCTCGCACCATAATATGGAGTTACTTTAACTGATGTGCCGTCAGCCAAATCAATAGACGAAACACCTGCTTCTGTGAGTAGATTAGGAATTGTTTCTTCAGATAGATGTAAATGTTTCTTTTTAACATTCTTCAATCGTTGTTCGATTTCATCGATCTCTTTTTCTGTTTCCTGAAGCTCTATACACTTCGCAGATATCGTTTTGATTTGTTCGTCTGATGCTTTCATAAAGTCACCAGACACTTTTTGTATGTCTAATTGTTTTACCATAAACGACCTCCGCGGATGAAAATAAACTATTGATTTTTAATGTCAAGTATTTTATTAACGTGGGAGATGGTAACAAAATATAATTTTAAAACTGAGCCTTTTACTCATCAAAGGGAGGCTTTAGAAAAAAGCTGGGATCAAAAAACATATGCATTATTTATGGAAATGGGGACTGGCAAAACTAAAGTTTTGTTAGATAATATAGGTGTTTTAAGATGCCAAAGATTAATAGATGGTGCTTTAATTATAGCTCCTAAGTCGGTTTATACAGTTTGGTATCACAATGAAATACCTAAACATTTAAATGTTGAATACGATATTATGTTGTGGAAAAGCACTATTTCTAGGCAAAAAATGATTGATTTTATTAATAAACCATCAATAAAACTTAAGATTTTTGTAATGAATGTAGAAGCAATGTCTGGAGATAAAGGCTCATTTTGGGCAGAAACATTCTGTATACAACACAGAACTTTAGTGGCAGTTGACGAATCAACTTGTGTAAAAAATTATCAAGCCAAAAGAACTAGAAATATTCTTAAATTACGTAAGCATTCACAGTTTAGAAGGATTCTAAGTGGCTTTCCCACACCTAAAAATCCTTTAGATTTGTACACACAATGCAATTTTCTAGATCCAAAACATTTAGGTTTTAAATCTATTGTTGCATTTAGAAATAGATATTGTTTTTTTGAAACATTGTATTTAAGCGGTAGACAAATAAATGTTCCAGTTGGTTTTACAAATCTTGCAGAGATTGAAGCAAAATTAAAAGACTTTGCTTATCGTAAAACAAAAAAAGAATGTTTAGATCTACCTGAAAAAATTTATACAAAAAGAACTATTGCATTAAGTGATGAACAACAGAAACTTTACGATGACATAAGAATACAAGCAAGAGCATTTTTAAATGGCCAGGAGCTGACTGTTGCAAATGTTATTACAGAAATTTTAAGATTACATCAAATAACTTGCGGTTATTTTAAAAGCAGAGAGGGTGAGATTCAAGATGTCCCCAATAAAAGATTAGAAGCTCTTTTAGAAATATGCGATGACACTGACCAAAAAATAATTATATGGGCTACTTATGTTCATAACATAGAAAAAATTAACAGAGAATTAATTAAAAAGTTTGGAGCAGAATCAGTTGTTACATTTTATGGTAATACAAGTTCAGAACAAAGAACAGAGGCAATAGACAGATTTCAAAATGATCCTAAATGTAGATTTTTTATTGGTAATCCAGCTACTGGAGGTATGGGTATAACTTTGACAAAAGCTGGAGTAGTTGTTTACTACTCAAATAGTTATAATGCAGAGCATCGGGTACAGTCGGAAGATAGAGCGCATCGAATTGGGCAAGATCAGAAGGTAACTTACATTGATTTTGTTTCTGAAAAAACAGTTGATGAAAAAATATTAAAGGCTCTAGATACAAAATTTAAACTTTCTGCAAAGACTCTTGGCGAGGTTGTGCGTGATTGGTTTTAAAATCTTCTAATCTTTTCCACCACTTATCTTTATATTCTAATAATCTATCTCCTGATAATTCAAACTCTTGAAAAACTAAACCTTTTGATGCCATTAAAATTGTGCCTGCCTGCATTTCTCCATAAACTTTTTCATGAGCACAAATATATGCAGTTAGTTGTAGATAATAGTCCTCTATCCACTCTTCTCTCTTAGGTTTATTTGTTTGTTTGAAATCAATTATTGTAGGTTTTTTCTTATATAATCCTATGCAATCAATTGTACCTGCATATTCATTAGGATAAGCTATATTTTGCTCTACACCCCATACTTCATCTAAATATATAAAACCTTTAGATATAATTAAATTAGCCATTTTATGGGCGATAGGAGCATCGTGGGCAGGTGTATCGAAGTTATTTGAGTGAATGTACCTTTCAATCATTTCATGCATTATAGTGCCTCTATCGGCTGCCTCTTTCATAATTCTTTTAGATTCAGCCTCACCGACTCTTTCTCTCCATGCCTTTATTCCGTCAGATTCTATCTTAGTTTTTGACAAAATTGTGGTAACTGAGGGAAGCTTAATTTTACCATCTAAATAAACCCTTCGTCCCTGGTCCGTTGTCCGAGTGTATTGTTTATAGTTGTATTTGTTTATTACCTTCACAGGTTTTCCAATATTGTGATATTCTTCAAGATCTTCTTGTTCCATCATCAATAGATGACTATCATATAGATGTGTTAAGTAAAGAAAAAACTAAGGTACAAAGACCTATTATGACACCTCCAGCAATACCTATTAATATTCTTTCAATTCTCGTAACCTGAGATTGTAAATCAGTTATCTTATCATGAGTTTGTTTCTGCATGATTCGACATAATTTTTCATGACTATCAATTCTATTATGAGCTAATTCTGCTGTTTTTGCCATTATGATTGCCCCCTTCTCGCTGCTATTAGATTACCTACTGGATCAAATGGAAATAATGAACCATAATCAATTGGTTGCACACCAGGTCCTGGTATTCTTAAACCTTGTTGTCTAGGTAAAGTAGTTGGTGTAATTCTTTGATTTGTAGGCATTTCATTTACAGCTCTAGCCATCATTGCCTCCTCTTCCATGTTAGCTGGTAAACCACCTATTTGTTCAGTCAAGTATTCTATATCCGGTAGAGTATCAATCGCTTTTATACCCTGCTCTTCATTTAAACCAAGATACATATTATCTTCGTCTTTTTTATTCATGTTTAAATTACTCATAGGCTCAACAGGAGATTTAGTTTCATCTAAAATTTTAAATATTTCTTGCATAGATGCATCGCTTTCATCAAACTTAAAATCCTCTGGAACATAATCATTAAGGGTAGCATTTGCTATTTTTGCTAAATGAAATCTTGAAAAACTTGAAAGACCACCAAAAGCACCTGGTCGTTCTAAAAAACTTTTAAAAGCAGAATTTATTGTTTCAGCTGCTTTTGGATTAGATAAAATTCGATTTGCTCTGTTACCTAAAAATAAAGTAACAGCCATTGGAAAAAATCCCATTCCGTACGCACCAGCACCAACTGCAACATTAGGTCCAGATAAAACCATTCTTCTGGCTAAAAAAGTTGATGCTTCAGGAACCACATAAGATTTAACTGCATCCATGTAACTTAACAAATCATCATAACTTCTTAATAATTGATCCGCTTTCTCTTTTCCAAAAATAACTCTCATTTGAGTTGCGGCAGCTTCATTAGGTAAAACAATTTTTCTAAAAATATCTGGATCAAAATAAACATTACCACCTCCTAAATTTTTTGCAGGTAGACCATTTGGCATCAACATTTCATCAACAGTTTTATATGGCTGACCTAATAAAGCTTTTCTTTGTTCAGATTGTAAATAAGTTTCAATCCAATCACCCATAGCATTTTTATCTATTGGTCTAAAAGACATTTGATAAGCATTACCCACGTGTGCTCCCCAAAGTTTTTGTAAACTCTCATTACCCTCTTTAGAACCCTTACTAACTAAATCAGTTTTAAAAGCTGTGTTGCCAGCAGCGTCAGTAAAAGGAGATACTTTATAGACATCAGCGTCTAATAACTTTTGTAAATCACTTATGGCGTTAAAACTCAGATTATTTTTTGTTTGAAAAATATTTCTACTTACTGTTTGTAACATTTGATCTTTATAAATATTTCCTTGTTTTTGAAAATTTATCATTTGTTTATAACTTAATGCATTCTGGTCAAATGCTGCTAATTTTCTGGCTGTTAAAGACTCAAATGTTTTAATATTATTTGCATAAAATTCAAATGCATGTTCTATATTTTCTTTTAATTCTTTCTTTTTAGCTTGGGTTAATCCTGTCTCTCCAACTGTAGTTTTTACTTCAGCTTGGACAACATTACCACCAGACTCAATCATATCTTTTGTTACGACATTTTCTCTTAATGTAATATTTCTAGCTGGAGATAAATCCATTTTAGCAAAATCCTCCTCTAATGCTTTTTGCAATTGAGTATATATCATTTGACTAGGTTCATTTTTTGATAATTGAGCAGTAGATCTATTTAACATTGTTCTTAAAAAAGCATATTCTGATATAGATATGGGTCTACCATTAGCTGCCATTTGTTTATAAGCTGCAATAAATTGACCGAAAGGTGTTTGTAAATCTTGCTCTTGTAAAAATTGTTTTAATTCTGGAGGTGCCGTTGTATCTCTTTGTAAAGCTTTAAAATAATTATCAACACTTTTTAAATCTATTACTCTTGGGTCTCCAAAAGCTCTTGATTGATTTAAAAATCTATTAAAATTAATACTATTAATATTCATAAATCTCTCATAAGTTCTTAAAACTTGACCTGCTGCCCTTTCAGATGCTTGAGCTGCAATGGCTAAATGCATACCAGGTTGTAATTCAAATATTTTAGATGAGATATCGTTAAATTGCTTAATGGCACCTAATTGAGCTTCTTTGGCAGGACCTCCGATGTAAGGTAATTGACCAAAAATTCTATTAATACCTTTTAAAATTTTACCACCCATTGTGTTTGGGTCGGCTGCCATAATGTATGTTAGTTTTAAATTATTTTTTTTTGCTATATCTGCCATCGCTCTTGCATAAGGAGTTTCAAGACCAAATATTTTTCTTAAACCATACATACTGCTTGCCGTAAGTGGACCTAACAATTCAGCTCCTGCGTTGAAAGTGAGCCCAACTCTAAAATCATCTAAAGTTCTTAATAAAGGATTTTTATTTAAATAATCTTTATAAGTTTTATCTCCAACTTTTACTTTAATATCATTTAAATCTCTCACAATATCATCAGCTATATCATACGCTATTGAGCCAGTAGCGTAACCTGCTGATCCAAATAAAGCTGCTCTCATAGCTGCAGTGGCTGCTTGTGTTCCTCCCATTCCTGCAGCTGTTGCCCCAACTTGTTTGACACCTTGCACTAAATTATTTAATCTTTTATTTTTAAATGTTGATTTTATTTGATTTATTTGACCCATAAATTTTTTTGGATTTAAAATGGCACCAGCTAATCTTTTTCTATCGTATAACATGGAAGCCATTAAAAAACCTATGTCTGTATACATCGCTACATTATCTCTATTCAAATAATCAGATGTCATATCAGCTATTGGATCTGCCGCTCTTTGTTTCTGTTTAGCAACAACTTTTGCAGCTTCGTTTTGTCTATATTCCATTACATTTAAAGGAGGTACATCAATTACGCCTCTTTTTTGTAAGGTATCTATAAATATTTTTTGTTGATCATTCATAGATCTTAGATCTAATCTATTAGATTGTAATAAAGATTCTAATTCTTTAATGTCCATTATTCTGTCTCTCCTACTATTTTGATATTACCAAATAAAACATCAGCAACTTTACTTAACTCATCTGGGTTAGCTTCGATAATTTTTGTTATGTTATCTTCAAATTGTTTATTCTGCTGTCCAATTTTAACTTTTGATAAATCCGCTATTGCATCATAATTAGCAATGTCATCAGTTAAAATTCCAATAGATTCTGCAACTTTTAAATCGTCTTGTATAGATTGTTCTAATTCTTTTTTAATAACAAGGTATTGAGATATTACCGCAGTTGGAGATTTAAATAACCCAAATTGATTTGTTAATTTTTCAGCTCTTTCGATGTCTCTTACAGCTAATCTATCTTTGTCTTTCAATATATTTGCCAATGCGTAAGACGTTAATAATTCTGTAGCTTTTAAAGCTGCTTGTTGTTGAAGGGTTGTTGAACTTTTTTTATCACTCATAATGTTCATTTGATCTGCAAGTCTATCAAAAAAACCACCTTCAGCATTAACAGAAGCCATTTCTGCTTCGCCTTCTTCTTTTGTTAATTCGCCTGACTCAACTCTTGCATTTATTTCACTTTGAAGATGTGCTTTGTACTCTCTATTACCTTTACTAATGTCATCATAAGTGCTTTTTCCAAAATAAGATTGTAAGATATCACCTGCTTGTAAAAAAACAGACTGAAGTGTACCTGGCGAACCTATTAATTGAGGATCATTCATCGTTAATTCTAGTGCATTATTAAGACCTCTAAGAGCCCTTGCTTTTACAGATATACTCTTATTAATTCTTTCAATGTCTTTAGCTTCAGGAGCATCTAACATTTTATAATCATAATTTGTTACATCTACATAAGCACTCTCTCCCTCAGCAGCATTTGGAATTTTAATTTCTACTCTTCCTTCTTTTGATGTTCTTGCTCTAAAAGGTTTATATTCGGTTTTACCGGGAAATCTTACTTTTACTATTTTATCATCTGCAGAATATTCTGAAAGTTTTTTATTATTGTTTGCTAATATTGCTTTTTTTAATTCAGTTTCATCTTTTCTTCTTTCATCTTCTAAAGCTAACGCCATAGGTATTACGTTTTGTCCTGCCTGACCTAACACATCTAAAAATCCTTTAAACCCTGGTTGATCTGTTCTACCTGATATTAAATTAGCAGCTAATTGTAACAATAACAATTTGTTTGATCTTTTATCCTCTCCCATAATATCGTCAACTGCATTATCTAATTGTAATGCTAAAAGACTTTTTCGATTGTCTCCTGAATTTAAAAAATCCATTTGATTTTCAAAATAAAATTGTTTTGCTTTTCTTTTTTGTGTTTCTCGATTATCAATCTCATTTATTATTTCTTCATCAGACATTATTACAGTGTCGGTTTCATCTATTTCTGGTTTTTTTTCATTTGGACCATCTGGTTTTTTTACATCTGCACCATCAAGTTGATTTTTTTCAATTGTTTGATTTATTACTTCTCCTACTTCATTTGGATTTATTTCAATACCAGAGTCTTGTTCTGATTTATTAATTTGATCTATGATCTCAGAACCAGACATTCCTGGAAAATCTTTTTCTAGATTTGATAATTCTTTTGGAGGAGGTGCATCTTGACTTATATTTACATCATCAAAATAACCAAACCCACCTTGAGCTCTAGCTTTTTCTTTCATAGCTTCATACTCTTCAGGTGTGTTTGTTGCTCTAGCTATTTGATCAAACCCAGCTCCAATTAATTGCCCAGCAAAAATAGGACCTAACACTCTGCCTCCTGCTAAACCAGCAGTTTTGTTGAGAGGTGTTCTAATAAAACCAGGTAATCCTTGATATCTTTGTTGTAAACCTTTTAAAGAAAATAAAGGTGCTTGATTGTAAACAGCAGGTACATTTGGTG
>MDSY01076856.1_pt1 | contig 23751 bp, 20 predicted proteins | sample 811131 | NCBI WGS metagenome assembly MDSY01 (sample SAMN05326643, study PRJNA326480) | marine metagenome | isolation source: seawater | place: Atlantic Ocean: South West | collected 2010 | reverse complement strand
ACATGGAGAAGAACTTTCTAAAGCATATAATTCTGCATATAATTTATCTCTAAAATAACTTAATTCCTAATCACCAATAAATCATAACTATATATTATTTGATGAGCGCTTGAATTAATTCGTCACACAGACATTTTCTGAATCTTCTAAAAAAAATTAATTTTGGAGTTAATCAAATGATAAACAATACTCACACCAAAAAAGACTCAAAAAAAGTATTGTTGAATGTGAATGAATTAACAAAAGGCTTCGGTTCTGGGCGAAATAGGCTCGAAGTTTTGAAAGGCATCAATCTTGAAATGAATGACGGAGAATTAGTTGCTTTAATGGGGCCTTCTGGGTGTGGTAAATCTACTTTATTGAATATTATAGGTGGAATCTTGCATGCCGATGGTGGATCAATTTCCTTAGATAAATTTAGTTATGGGACCGAATCTCCAAGTAAGGTAGTAGATGTAAGGAGAAAAGGTGTAGGTTGGATATTCCAAGATTTTCATTTAATAGATAGACTGTCGGCTTTAGATAATGTTATCTTCGCACTCGAATTAGCCGGTATACCTTCAAAAGAAGCACATTTTAAAGCAGAAGAAGCATTAATTAAAGTTAATCTAGAAGACCGTATGGATTTCATCCCAGATCAATTATCTGGCGGACAACAACAAAGGGTCGCTATAGCGAGAGCGATTGCTGGTAACCGCCCCCTTTTATTGGCAGATGAGCCTACGGGTAATTTAGATGTAAAAAGTGGTGAAGAAATAATGGATTTATTTAAGGAATTATGTAAAGAAGGAGTTTCTATATTGATGGTAACTCACGATCCTATGTTGGCATCTAAGGCAGATAGAATGCTTTTATTGAAAGATGGTTTAACTGCTGCTTCGGATATACGTTCTGCTTGGGGAACTGATTCAGGAGTTGAAGAAGAATGACTAATTTTGATGAAATCATTCCATCTGATTCTTCTGATAAAAATAAATTTATAGAATATATTAAATCTCGTTCATTATCTATTACAAATAGAATAATATCTTTCCCAGATAATCTCCTTATGGCTGCTAAGAGTTCTTGGAGAGGCCGTGAGAGAGTTTTAGCAGCCTTTGCTGGAGTATTCTTGGCATCTTTGGTAATTACTACCGTCCTTGCTTACTCAGTAGGTTTATCCACAGCATTTCTACAAGAGTCTTTAAAAAATGAAAATTTCGATGCACAAATCACTTTTGATAAAGATCCAGGAAAAGACTTCAGAACAAATAACTCTGTATTATGGGAATCATTATGTGATGAATTAGTAGGTATGGATGAATTCTCTGACTGTGGAATTGTTTATGGAAGACAAGGGATTAGGGCCGATAGTATATTTGATAGTGACAATATCAGAGCCCAACCACTTGTAGTTGATTCAGTTACTGGAACATTTGGTGATTGGATAAATGTAAGTTGGAAATATCCTGAAGCAGCAGAACAAGGCCCTCCAATAAATTCTAATAGGCCAATTAGATTCTATGGTGATGGCATATGGGATGGAGAATTAGGGGAGCGTCATGCACAAGATGCTATTTATGGAAATTGGCCTAGTAGTCATATCGATGCAGAAATTAATAGGAGCATAATCCTTCCTTCACAAATTGCTAGTAGGGCAGGCGTTTCAGTAAATGAAACAATTGAATCATTGACATTTACATTCGTCTCTGATGCCAGAGGTGGAGATAATGTAGACCAAATGTCTTCATGTCAAGGTGAAATCGAAACAAATTTTGAATCTGGTTTCCAATTTTGTAGAGAAAAGCTTACTGTTTATAATTTAACAATTTCAGCCATATATCAAGAACAATTTGGCAATCCAACTTTATTATTCAACCCTTTAATGGTTTCAGATTCAGTACTTAACGATTCACAAAAATTAATTTTGATGAATAATGATCATGGATATCTCGGAGTTTCAATTGATAGAAATTTATTACCAACATCTTCAACTTCAGCAGCTACTTCATGGCTTAACGATTTAGAGAAAACTATAGAAGATAAAAATTATACTGTGAATGACGGCTCTGTTATTCAAATTCGATATAATGATGTAATTTCTGGTACAATAACATTTTTGAATATATTTTTGGGAATTATTCAAGTGTTTGATTATATTTTAATGATTCCAATAATAATTCTATCATTTTCAGTATTAATATATGGACTTGTATTATCTCTAGAACAACGTAAAAGAGAAATATCAATACAACGTGTAATTGGTGGTACTGAAAGTAATTTAACTGGCATGATTTTATTGGAGTTATCTGTTTTAGGATTCGCTGGCTGGTTTACTGGATATATATTGGCATTGCTTTCTGTTCCATTGGTATTGGATGCAGTAGGATTCATGTCATTCAGATCTTCAGGTGCAAGTGTTAATCCAACACTTTCGTTTGGTACAACCTTTTTCATCATCCTTACTACTGTTGGCCTAACTTGGTTATTTGGAAGAAGCAGAGTTAAAGATTTCCTTAGAATTGAGATTGATGAAGGAGTCAGAAGAGTAGCATCTGAAAAGAAGTCAAGATTCTGGTTACATATGTTAATTTTTATAATTGGATTTTTATCATTTTTTGAAAGTTGGATACAAAGTAATGGAGGATGGGGGCCATTTAACTCAAGTGGAATAATCTCCAATTTTATTGTCAATGCTCTATTATTATTATTTGGGCCTTTTATGTTGTGGATAGGTGGTGCACTTGTTCTAGGGCGATTAGGTGCAGCTGGGCCAAAAATTTTCACACTATTATTGGGATGGTCACCTTTAGTAACGGATATTCGCAGAGGACTTAGAGGATCAGGTTCAAGTGACTCAGTAAATAGATTGGCGGTAATAATGCTACTAACGCTATCTATAGTAACTTTAGCCGCCGTTCAAGGATATACTGGTACAATTGTGGATGAAAGAACAACTTCTGCAGATAATGGGGCCGATATTCAAGTACAGTTTAGTACTTCTATATCTGAAAAAGAAGCAAGAGATGCAGTTCAACTAGCAATTGGAAAAATTGACAACTCTAATATTGAAAATATTGATTCAATGACATCCATTGGAGATGTTTTCACCAATCTTCAGGGAGAAGGCACGCGACTACGGACTTGGATATTATTTGACAATCATGAAGATACACTCTTATGGGATACTCAAGCAATACCCGGCACAAGTATAAGTGATGTTTCTACAGAATGGAGGAATGGTGGATTTACTGCTGGAGAAATCGCTAATCAACTTGACATATCCGGTGGAGATTTTATCACAATTGAATATACTAGTTATAATTTTTCATTAGGTTCAGAAGGATTGGAAATAACATCAACTGTAACCGAAGCCGACATTCAATACATGGGGCGCCATAGATGGGTTCCAGGACTTGAATCATCTCAATCTTTACAGGTTATAGTGATAGGAGAATCAACCTATAGAGATTTAGTAGGAAATCAAACTGCTGACTCATACGCCTCGAATAAATGGTTCTTTGAATTATGTGATCAAAAAGATAAGGGTTGTTCAGATGCTTTACGTAAATTGAATACAGAAATATCAAATTTAGTAGGAGTTACATCTTCTACAGATTGGCCAACAGTCCACGAGGAAAATGAACGTAAAGGGGGATTGATATTTGGTACACCTGGCCTTCTGAGTTTACAATTTGTTGTCGCCTCTCTTGCGTCTGTAGCATCTGCTTTCGTTTTCTTGTCACTTGTATTGACACAGAGAAAGCGTGAACTAGCTATTCTTCAAGCAATAGGAGCAAGCCCAAACCAAGTAATACGCCTGGTATTATTCGAGATTATGTCCATACTCTTGGTAAGTATGGGCTTGGGAGTCATATTGGGGTTAGCAATAGCCGAATCTTTCAATGGTTTCTTTGGAATATTTGGTTTTATATTCCAAATATTTTTAGGAGAATCAGCACCCATAGATAGGGAATTAATTTGGCCGTGGCTTGATTTAGCAATAGTCAATAGTTCAGTATTAATTGCAGTTGTGATGGCATTACTCTACACAACGCGCAAAGCTCTAAAAGCAGACTTAGCAATTGTATTGAAGGGGGAATAAACATGGTGATTGATGATAATGTTATTCTAAACGCAGATGGCTTATTTCATATTTATGAATCCAAGGCAGAAGATGGAAATGTCGTTGCCCTAAGGGGAATTCATGTATCTATAAAAGAGGGAGAAGCAGTTGCTGTCGTTGGGCCTTCTGGTTCAGGAAAGTCAACTTTACTAAAATGCCTCGGCGGCCTAATGAAACCCTCTGCTGGAAATGTTTCTTTAGCAGGAAAACGCATGACTCGACTAACTGGCCAAGAATTAGTTAATCTACGTCAAAAAACAATTTCATTTATTTTTCAAGACTCAAATTTACTCCCTCACATGAATGCTCTCGATAATGTCGCCCAACCACTTAGGCATCAGGGTATATTGCCTAAAGCTGCAAGATTGAAGGCCCAAAATTTACTCAATAAATTAGGTGTTGGCCAAAGATCCAAAGGTTTACCAGAACAACTTTCCGGAGGAGAACAACAGAGAGTAGCAATTGCTAGGGCATTAATTACTGATCCAAAATTGATACTTGCTGATGAGCCAACAGGGGCACTGGATCCTATTACTAGCAGAGAGGTTCTAGAGTTATTTTCAAGTTTAAATAAGGAATTTGGTGTTGCCTTTTTGTTAGTTACGCACAATCGTGAAGTCGCCTCATTTTGCGATCGTTCTTTAGAATTACGGGAAGGTAGATTTATTGCACAACATGGAACTAATGTAGATATATCAGCTTTATCTGAAACTAGGGAGTTATTGATTGATGACTCAGGGACAGTCACTCTTCCGCCCGATGTTTTATTAAAAATTGGAGGATCTGGAAGGTTCGAAATTCCTGTTAATGAAAAAGACATAATTCATTTAGAAAGGGTAGAAGAAGACAAGGTGGAATTAAGTTCGAGTGGTAAATTAGTTCTCTCTGCAACTTGTCCCGCATGCCTTCATGATTATTCAGATAGTATGATTCAATTATGTCCTAAATGTGGCTCTACAAGGCCAATGATATAGAATTAATCAAAAGCAGCCGACTTAAAAGGGTAATCATTATACCGTTTTATTAAAATGATATTGCTATTACGGAGTTTTTATGAAGAACCTCTTATCTTCGATTCGTCGACCGCTATCTGTTGGTATTTTTCTATTAATTTTACTGCCGACCTTGACTACTGCATTACCAGTAGACTCTAATATCGACGAAGTCCAAGAACAAGATAAATTCTGGTGGGAAGAAACCTCGATGGACCTAGATAGAGATGGCGTCCATGATGCAATTTGGTTAGCAATACAAAGTGATCTTCACACATGGTTTGATAGTGATTACAGGATTAGCGTGATTGTAGATTTTGACCATTTACCAACTCATTTTGATCAAATAATGTTAGAAGATGAAATTGATTTTGAAACCCAATTTAGATATCATTTGATTCATAGCATAGCAGGTACTGTTAGTATAACAAAAATTGAACTTTTATCAAATTTACCAGGTGTGGTGATGGTAGAACTTGATGGTATTTTGTCAGTCCAAATGGCTGAAGTCAATGATGTTCATGGAATTCCAATGATTTGGGATGAAACAGGTTACACTGGTGCAGGAAGTGTAGTTTCTATTATCGATACTGGAATTGATTCCGATCATGTTGGCTTAGATGATTTAGATGATGATAATTCAACAAATGATGCTAAAGTAATTGCATTTTATGATGCTGTTAATTCTCCAGAATTAACTAATGGAACTGAAGTAAAGGCATATGATGATCAAGGCCATGGTACTCATTGTGCAGGAATAACTGCAGGAACCGGTGCTCCAACTTATGAATATGTAGGAGTAGCGCCTCAAGCACAATTGGTAGGTGTCAAAGTACTAGATTCAGGAGGTTCTGGTTCATTTGCAACCGTTATGGCCGGAATGGAATGGACTGTTGATAAAAGACATGATTTTAATATTCGTGCTGCTAGTATGAGCTTGGGCGGACCTGGAGTAATTGAATGGACTTCTTCAGAGGAAGAATCAGTTAATAGAATGGCAAACGAAATGATGAGATCAGGAATTGCATTATTTATTGCAGCAGGAAACTCTGCTGTATCTGCTCAGATTGGTACGCCTGGTTCTGCTGAAGATGTTATTACTGTAGGATCATTAGATAAAAATACGGCAATTGCAATTTATTCAAGTCAAGGACCTACTGAAGAGGGGAGAGTAAAGCCAAATATTGCATTCGTTGGTTCAGATGTAATGGCTCCAGATTTTAATACGGGCGACGGATATACGCCAAAGTCCGGTACAAGTATGGCAACTCCAGGTGCAGCAGGTCTAGCTGCTCTAATGTATCAAGCAAATCCTGATTTATCTCCATTTGATATTAGAAATATAATGCAAGAGACATCCATCTATCGTGAATGTCATTTTATGGGTGCCAATGAACCATGTGCAGAAGATTTAATTCCTAAAAATAGACAGAATAATGTCTATGGTCACGGACAAGTTGACGGATACCCAGCACTTCTAGAGGCGGCAAATAGTATTTATTCACTTTCTTTATCTCTAAACTTAACTACTATCAATGAAGTATCTGAAGATAATCGAATCTATATTGCTTCAGGAGATAAAATAGAAATTGCAGTTGATGGAAATCCTTCTAATATACAATGGAGAACTTGGGATATGAGGGATAATTGGATGAATCATCCAGATTTCAATCAAGGTAATGGAATTGTTGAGGTCTCACATTCTATGTTTGCAGATAGGCTACAATATCTTCCTGGAAATCAAATAGAAGGAAATCAAACATTAATGGTTCGTGCAATTTTAGAAGACTCTTCTTCTACTAATCTTATTGTACATTTATTTATTTCTGAAAGTGAAATATCTGCTGAATCATCTGATTCTGGTTCAAGTAATGTAATAATAATTCTGGGACTTATAATATTATCTTTATTAATTACTATTTCAATTCTTGTAATGCGAAATCAATATGAATTTACAGATGAGAGTTTAGATATTAACGCCGATGTATCAAATGATGAAAATATTTGAGATATTTAATTAATAACAACTCCTTAGATATGCCATGCTACCATCATTCAATGTACTAGGTACAGATTTGAAAGAATGCTCTATGGATCCAATAACTGGTTGGTTTAGAGATGGTTGTTGCAATACAGATAGAAATGATGTATCATTACATACTGTATGTTGCATTGTTACTGATGAATTTTTACAATTCGCACTTTCAAAAGGAAATAATCTAATAACTCCGGCTCCTCAATTTAATTTTCCAGGTTTAAAGTCCGGAGACCAATGGTGTGTATGCGCTCATACATGGCAAGATGCGTATGAACATGGTGTTGCTTGTCCAGTAGTATTGGAATCAACTCATGAAGAAACTCTTCAAATTGTGTCATTGGATAATTTAAAGCAATTTAATAAATAAATAGCTAAATTATTATTAGAAACAGTCTTTAGATTCGCCACTATTTGTGCCATCGGGGCATATTGTGTAGTACCATTGTATTCCCATCCAAACAGTATTTCTATCAAATACTGCACCAGTTAAATCTGCGAATTGTAAATCTGTAAAGCCTAAATCTGTACCATTTAGATTGGTACCGATTAACTTAGTACCAGCCATATATGAGTCCCTAAGGTTACTATTGCTAAGGTCAGAATATGAAAAATCAACATATGATAAATTTGATTTACTCATCTCAACATTGGTCAAAATAGCCTCTTTAACAATTGAAGAAAATAGATTAGTACTAGAAAAATCAGATTCAGTAAAATCTGAATTACTGATATCAGAATTCATCAAATTCGTATTACTCATATCTGATTCAAATGCCGAAACAAATGATAAATTTGCAAAATTTAATTGCGCATAATGAAAATTTGCAGAGAACATTCTAGAATTCGATAAATCTGAGTTGTTAAGATTCGCGGCTAAAAATAAAGTTTCTCTTAAATCTGTACCTCTAAAGTCAACATATTCTAAATTAGCTAAAATAAAGTCTGAATTATACAAATTTGCTCCTTGTAAATTTGCACCACTCCAATTTGTACGATCAAAATTAGTTCCAGCAAGATATAACCCTGATAAATCTAAATTCTGAAAGTTTCCAGTTTCAATTGCATTTTTTACTTTGGGGTCAATCTCAACAGAACTAGTGCAGCCAGACAAAGAAGTTAATAAAATAAATAAGGTTAGCAACACTGGTACCCTACTCATTAAAAAATCCTGATTGATGTGTTAATTAAACATTATTATTTAAAAATAATTTTTTTATTCAAAATAATTCTTAAAGTAAACTGCTCACGGGGAAGTAAGTGTGTCGTATGACACTAAGTAATATTTTTTCAATTATTTTGGAATTAAAATAAAAAATGAGGTAATATAATGAAATATAAATCAAATCAGACATTTACTATTCTACTAATATTTATGATGCTATTTGCTGGTTGTACTGGTAACGAAGATATGATCGAACCAATGGAAGAAAATATTCTTGGATGCACGGACGTTTCTGCCACTAATTATGATTCAAATGCAATGACTGATGATGGTAGTTGTGAATTTAATAAAGATGATAATACTTCCAATGAATTCTTTTTAGAAATTCCTCATACGGATGGGTGCGATAATACCAATCCTATACATTGCATGCTTCCATTTCCTTCAGATGCTTTTTTGATAGATGATGATTCTACTGCTACAGGTAAAAGAATATCATATTTACCTTCAACAATACCTGGATCTGGAACCGTCGATGAAGTTTATGCTCCGATTCTCAATCAAATAGACGGAGCTAGTCCTAATACGCAAATTATGACAGCATTCTATGTTGAGCCAGATGTCTCTGCGTTAGCAGGTCAATTTACGATCGGCAAAAGCCTTGACCCAAATCATCTAACAATGATAATTAACCAAGAAACAGGAATTTTAGTTCCACATTGGGTCGAATTAGATCTTAGATCAGAATCAGACCAGCCAACTATACTTCATATTAGAACAATTGAAGCATTAGATCATAATACTACTTATGTTGTATTGATGAATGGACTGGTAGATTCTAATAATGACAAAATAGTCGCTCCTGATGGATTTTCTGCCCTCAGAGATGGCGTCATAACTACATCCCCAGATATCGAAAATCGTAGACCTTATTTTGAAAATTTATTCGCATGGATAAGTGACAATACAAATCGCCAAATTTCGGAATTACAGACTGCATGGAGCTTTAATACTGCTTCTACAGAATCTCTAATTGGACCACTACTCTCTATGAGGGACGATGCATTAGATAGAATAGGTCCGGGGGGATTAGGTTGTACAGTAGAATCTAATACAGAAATAATGACCGAAGATGGCAACAGAAGCCACTGGTTAATCACAGGTACATACACCGCTCCACAGTACACAGAATCATTTTATCCTCCAACATTATTACGTAGGGCATCTGATACAGACAGGACTCCTGTTTTTGTTGAAAATAGGGAAATACCATTTTGGCTAGTAATTCCCGGAACTGCAACTGTCAAAGGGCCCGCTGACTTGACTATATGGGGGCACGGATTCCTTGGAAATGGTAATACATCAGGACTTAACAGTTGGGCCAATCAAAATAATGCTGCAATGCTTGGTACTAGTTTTTATGGTTGGTCTGATGATGATTTTACTAGTATTGAATATGCAGTTTTGAATATGAATTATTTTCAACATCAAGCAGAAAGATTGGAACAAGCTATGATAAATCAAGTTGTAATGATTAAATCATTTAAGGGCATTTGTTCAGAATTGCCGGACCTTTATCTAAATAATACTAAATTAATTGATGTTACCAACCCTACTTATACAGGATATTCTAACGGTGCAATACGCGGGCCCTCAATAGTCGGTTTATCTCCTGATTTAAATCGAGGAGTCCTATGGGCCGGTGGATCTTCCTTTACACATATAATTGAGAGATGCACTCAATACGATAAATTTCATTTTATATTCTCAAGTGACTTTGGCTATTCAAATCAATTAGATAGAGCGGTTGCAATATCTATTATGCAATCTTTCTGGGATCCTGTTGAAGCTGATACATTTTTGTATCTTAGAGAAGAAGGATATAAGGACAAAATACAACCTTATGAATTAATGACATTATTTTCAATTACAGATTTACAAATTTCTAATATTTCTTCTGCAAGGATGATGAGGACAGGAGGAATACCACTTCTAGACTCCTCTACAATCATACCTTATGGTTTTGAAGGTCCAAATATAGTATCCACTGGATACAATGGTTCTGTCGGAGTTTTCTTTGATGGGGGATATGAACATGCTCCAGATGGTAATATCTATGGGCAAGAGCCACATTCAGCACATAATGCAATCGGGGGACTTATGATTGCAAAATCTATGGCTTTTACTTTCCTTAAAACAGGTGTGGTTCTTGACACATGTGAAGGATTTTGCTCATTTACAGATGAAGATGTAAATTGGAATTAAAAAAATATTATTTTTAATTCTCACTATCTCTTTTATCCTTTAAAAATGAAACCAAAGCCTCAATACTTGGAAATTCAATTGTAACTACACTTATGTGTTTACAATCTTGACAAATAAATCTCTTTCCAGTTTCATAACCCATATATGGAGATATTCTAGGACTAAAGCAGTTAGAACAAACTTCAATTATCTTTTCAGTTTCATGTTGTTCCATAACTCAATCTAGAAGATGTACCTATTTAATAGATTGTAATAATTATATAAATTCTATAAATCCGGAGGTAACTCTAAATGAAGGCCCTTATATGAATAAGCATGGAAGGGTATCCTAAAAAAACAGTTTTGAATTCAGATTCTGATGCATCAATGTATGGATTTTATGCCTCTTTAGCAACAGGAGGATTTCTGTTAGCATATGCAATTTATTATGTAACAATTGTAAATGTAACAACAGATTATGCTTACCTGACACTAGGAATAAGTACTGCAGTTATGGCAGTAATGGCAATCATATTTCACGAATGGTCCCTTAAAAATAAAGGGCAAAAAAGAGATGAGAATGCGATTGAAGAATACGTTGCAGGTACTGCTGTTTTAATGGGTGCACTTTCAGCAATTTGGCTTTCACGTTTTATGGTTTATTATTTGGGAAAAGAAAATAGTTTGATAGAAATCCAAGAAGGCGTAATATGGATTCCAATTTGGCTTTCTTTACTTCAAACAATTTCGTTAATATTTGTCATGGAAATTTCAACTAGGATGATCGAAAGACATTCATTAGGTACGTTACCAAGAACCATAGTTATATTAGCACCCATTAGTTTAGCATTCAGTGCAATCTCAATTTGGTTAGATTATTCAAATGGGCAATTAGAAATTTTTCTCACCACTTCATTCTTGTTACTATTAAGTAGTTCAATCATATATTCTCTTCGCTTAAATCGTTCTGCATTATATTTATTATCTTCAGGAATAAGTGTCGCACTTCCAATTTATCTATCCATTAATAATCCTGAACATGCTAGCCTTCTTGTTCCAATTGTAATATTAATTGGAATTACTGCCACAGACAGAAGCCTGTCTAGAGATATGATCGAAAGGGGCTCTGGAGTAGTTGTAGCTGCAATTTTATTTACTCAAATTTTGGCTTCTACAGATAATACTCCTTATGTATTTGCTAATATTTTCGTAAGTCCAGATCCTTTTAATCTTGTTTTCTGGCTCTGGGCTGCGCTACTAATTGGATGGTTCGTTCCAACAGCAATGGTACGAACTCCTGCAATGCCAATAGCGTTGGCCCTTTCATTAGCATTACTGTCCAATCAAGCTGCACTAATTGGATGGTTAATTGGAATATGTGCTTTCATATACTTAGAAACGAGACCTCAGGCTAGAAGTTGGGTTGTCCGTTTTACTTATATCGCCCTACTCATTTCTTGGTATATTTCAGGTGCAATAGGCGCTGAACTAGATAGTACTTTACTGTCATTCAATAATTTTTCATTAGATGCCGTAACATGCTCTTCACTAGTACTATTTCCCATATTATTAATAATTGGTTTTTGGGGTGAAAAAAGAGGAACATTTGGCTTTTACGAGGGCCCTAATCTCCTTTTATTATTAGCTTCATTAAATATATTGCTAATTGGAGAAACAATTCTCATTTATCCCTTATTAATAATATTAGCGTCCTTATTTCAAGCTTATAATTATACATTGAATAAATTTGGTCAAGAGATAGAAAAAGACCTATTAGCAGTCCTTTTATTACCTATTATTTTTGTTATTTTATTTTATAATAATAATGAAACAAATTTGATTTTCTCATTAATATTAATATCAGCATCACTGTTCCAATTTTATATCTTTTATAAAAATAATAATAGAATTGGTGGAGATAAAAATATATTATCTATTTCTTTATTACTTCCAATTATTATTGTAGCCATATTTGATAATAATAGCTTTACAATTTTTGATATTAAACCCTTACCAATTGCTTCTGGTTTAGCCATCTTACTAATATCTCATATTAATAGAAAAGATGATGAAAATCTAATACTAAAATCAGAATTTTTAATATCATTCATATTATTCACTATATTTTTCATTCAAAATTTTGATTCATGGTCCGATTCAGGAATAATAGTTAATGCGACATTAATTTCTTTGTGTTTAATTGTAACTTTATTATTATTAGAAGGAGGAGCAATTCGTAACTCTAATCCTATTGAAAGACTAGTTGGCATATGCTATCTTTTACCTATTGCAGGTGTTTCATCATTGATATTAACTCAGGAAAGTGAAAGTATATATTCGCTCTTAATACATGATCTTTTAATTCTTATTCCTCCGTTAATTGTCAGTATTAGGCTGAAAGTTCTTACAGATTTATCTCAGGAAGCAAGGGATTATGGGTCCCTAACTCTCTTTTTATTACTATTAATTGGTTTAACTGATATTTCGGGAGGACTATTGGCAATCCCAGTTTTTGGACTTACAGTACAACGGGCATCCAAACATGTTTCATCGCCAATACTCATTTCTCTACCAATATTTGCAATAGGTTATGCAACTTTATTTTCATTCGACGCTTCAGAAGATGCAATACTTTGGCCTTGGCTAGATAGTTTTTCATATATTGGAGATAAATCAGAATTATTGGGTTTTCAAACACCCCGTTGGTCCGCTTTGTTGTTATCCACAATTCCTGCCATGGTGTTATATTATTTACCAGATGAAAAAAAGAGACTAGATGGATCTAGATATGGTCCAGAGCAGATTTTTGGGCCCTTTTTAGCAACTTTATTTGCTATCTCTTTCTTATTGCCAGATGAGCGTCTTGCACCAATTTTTATTGTTTCCACTCTTACTTATGGTTCATGGAAGTATGGTATTTTGGGTTGGTTTTGGTTAACTCCCATTGCTACTTTTTGGGCTTCATTAAATTTAATTTCATTAATTGAAAGAAATGAGGGTATACTAAATACAAATATAGAATATGCTGCATTTTTTGGGGGTATTGTTGGTTTATTACAATATTTACTAATACGTAATGAAATTATTTATTCCAATGTCAAAAATCTTGAATTACTAGATTCTTCATATGATTATTTGGGCCTGAGTTCTAGATTGATGGCATATGCTTTATTCTTTATAGCAGGTGATATTTCCGATATTATACCATTTATAACCAGTATTATGATAGGAATAGATACTTTACGTAACAGCAAACCTATACTATTCAATATATCAATAGTGTTACAGTATTATACTCTATATTTATTCAATGACGACTATCAAACCAGTGCATTATGGCCTGTTTTAATTGGTATAGTGATGTTATCTTTATCATGGCTTAAGTATAATCCATTTCCTGAAAAAACTAATCAAAACAGTGTTGAAAGTATCAGTTATGATGCAGCCTCAAATACTTATCAGAACTTATCCAATATACAATCTAACATAGATTTTGATTTTGAAAAGAACTTAGGATTGGTCGGGTCAATACTTGCCCTTATTTTTATGCTTCCATTTTCCTTATCGTTAGCTGTTGAAACTGCAAATCAATCATTGTTTGGTTTAACATTGATCTCAATATCTGCACATCATATGATTTTAGGATTTCAACGTGATCAAGGTTGGAGACGAGTGTTTAGCCTCGTAGGATTACCATTAGGGCTAATTTATACTGGTATAGTATTCGAAGGATTAATACTAGTTCTAATGTTATTTTTATCGGCTTTAACTCTTATTGGGCAGTCATTGCTTTATTCTTCAAAAGGAGGTCTAGAGATAGGAAGTACTCTAGAAGGTTCGGAATCAATAGTCTCAAAAATTGGCCTCCCTGATCCTAATATGATTGAATCCGAATTAAAACAAAATAATGAAGAATTATCTGAGCCTAACAACAATCAGAATATTGAAGTCGTTGAAAATCAATTAAGAAAAGAAATAGATAATATTTCTAAGTCATTATTTACTTCAGATATCCTTGATTTTAAGATAAAGTTAGATGAGACATTGATTTCCAAAACTCAAATTAACATAAATACGGCATATGAATCTCACGATGCTTCAGTATGGCTACCAATTTTAGTAATTAACTCAGAAGGAACGTTATTATTGGAATGGGAAAAAAGAATATAATTTAATTAATTAATTTAAATTATGATACTAATTACTTATTATAATGCGAAAGTATCAGATGCTAGTTTTATTACCGTAGGACATGACAACAACTTGGGTAGTAGATTCAAATGCTTTTATTCATCTTGGATCGTTGTCTCCTATGGGATTAATTGAGTCCTTAGAAAATGCGTTGAAAGATAATGGAATCAAATTACATGTAACATCTGGAGTACATGATGAAGTTAGAAATGTCCGATTTCAAAAATGGGACGGTAGGCCAAATTTACTTTCAACAATTAGTCATTTACTTACTACTGTAACTATCGGCGAAGGGGAAATAAGGGCGATAGCCCAAAAGATTGGTGAAAAAGCTGCTCCACAAGATGTAGACTTGTCGCTAATGGTTCTTGCAGCAAGATATGAGTTAGAAGGGCGGAAAGTAGTATTAGTTACTGACGATTTTAAGATGACTACTACCAAGGTAAAAGCCGGTTTCGGATTTGAAACATGCCCACCGTCAACATTTATCAATAGGCTTTCAGAATCTGCTTCAAATAAACATACTACGGTATTACGAACTTTATCTAGACATATTAGAGCGGCAGAGATGAGATATGCAATTAGTAGAAATGCTGAATATGATATACAAGCAAAATTAACCTGGCTTGTAGATAGTCTTCTAACTAGCAGACCTCAAACCAAAGTACAAGAAAATTCAAAAATTTCAGACGAAGACTCTATGGTACTTACATTAATGTCCTATATGAGGGGCGAAAAAATAAAGAAAAGCCGTTTAAAAAAACTTGGAAGACTTCCTGAAATTTGTAATTCTGTATCTGAAATAGATTCCCAACTTGCGACGTTATTAGATGAAAAGGATATGTCTGATATTTCTATTATTTATGAGCAATTTTTAGAAATTCTTAGAATAACTTTGGAAAATACGGGAGTAGGACTTTCACCGCTTGAAGATTCTATTTCAGTAATCGCTCATCGTGCAATGGCAGGCCCAATTAGTCGTTTGGAAACAGTTTTAGGATTAATGGCTAATCTGATAGGTAGAGATCAAATTGCACGTTTGCACTTTACAAGGGCATTACATCAAGCCAGCCTTAGTAATGATAATTCTGCAGAAATTAGGACATTACACCATTTAGGATTATTGGCATTAGCAGAAGGAAATTTCCAAAGATCAGCTGAACTTTTTGAAGCAGCAGATTTACAAGCCCAAGTTAAGGGTGCACCAAGATTGAGGCACGTCATTGCAGCAGGGCTGTCAAGACATTTATCTGGAGATGACACTAATGCTAAATCTCTAATTCAGAGTGCTAATGACATAATAGAAGGTAATGAAAATTTAGCCATAGAGCCATTATTAATCTTGGGTCGTTCATTAATGGGAATAGATAGGCCATGGTTGGCAATGGAAATTTTTGATGAAGCATTAGAATGTGCTATTGAAGCAGAATTACCAAACGAAATCTCTCGTATACAGGGATTACTTCTACTCGTAAGTACTGCTGCAGCAGGACAAGATAATGAAGAAAATATTGCTATCAGGGGCCTTTTAGATCGACTCAATACTACTGATGTCAAAACAGATAAGGAAGTTAACCAAGTCATCTCAACAGTGGAAAAAATATCAAAAGAACATCTTAAGCCACTTGAGGATACATGGAAAGAGTGGCGACCTGCATCAGATTTATTCGCAAACGAAAGGAAATTAGATGTCCTAAGATCAATATCTGATTCTGAAGGTCAAACACTTGTAATAGTTCACCATAATATCTTAGGGGGTCTTGGCCTTTGGATGCCAGCAAATACTCCTGAATTTGCACCAAATCAGCATATTGTAATATCGGGAACGAGAATAAAAGTTGCCGATGCAACTGCGGAATTGGCAGATAAGCATAATATCAGAGGCGTTATTGCTATTGAAGATCCTGATGAATTAGATGTTTCAGTAGATATTGTTGAAGCAATTATTGAAGAAGAGAATAATTGATAATCAATAAATAGAATCTAACTTTCGTAGTGCCAATTCAATGAATATAGATATATTATGCTATTAATTTTTGAAATCTATGAATGGATACTATAATTTCCTAAGGGCTCTTCCAGAGGCCAATGAGAGGTAAGGCTTTACTAATTATTTTGATTATGTTAATGGTTCCATTTTCAGGTTGTTTGAACTTTGAGGAGGATGAGAAGATTATTCCAAGCGAAGAAGTATATTCCAATGGATTATTTACTACTAACTCGAAAGGAATAGGAATTGACGTACCAACAATCGTTTTGGATTTCTTCTTCAGTAATGTGGGTGAAGATGGTCCTGAACCAAGTATAGGGATTACCTCAACAGGATGTATTTTCTTTATTGCAATGGAAAAACCAATGCGTTCATGTGATTATGGTTTGACGTGGGAAAACTCTCGAGATATAACTCAGGCACCTTTTACTAGTGATCCATATGGGTGGGTAGATCCAGTAACTGATAGGGTATTCAATATCCATATGATGGGTCTCGAGTCAACTTGGATTGGATGGTCAGATAATGATGGTGAAAGTTGGTTAGGAAATCCACATGATTCAGGAACTACTCCTCTAAATGATCATATTAAGTTGGCAACAGGACCTTGGGTTAGTGATGGATATGGAATCCCCGGTGCGCTGTCGCCTATTTATGAAGAAGCAGTTTATTTCTGTTATAATAAGGGCCTAGGAATTTTTTGTTTTACTAGTTTTGACGGAGGCGCTACCTTCGAAGTAGGTGGCCAGATATACGGTTTAGCTACAAGTGATGGTGGACTACATGGTGCGATTACTACGGCCCCAGATGGTACTGTATACGTTACTCCTAGAGTAGAAACTCCTGCCGTAATTTTTTCAAAAGATAATGGATATTCATGGGAAACTCGTGAAATGGGTAATGATGTCGGTACTCCAAATCCACGAAAAAATTCTGAAGTAGCAACAGATACAGATTCTAATGCTTATCATATTTGGACAGGTGCAGATTTTGGAGTTTATATGTCTAGAAGTACAGATTCAGGAGAGTCATGGGAACAATCTAGTATTCGAATTAGTCCTGTTGAAGTAATTTCAACTACGTTTCCACAAATCGATGCTGGAGATCCTGGGCGTATTGCAATAACATATCTTGGAAGTGAAAATAACTCTCAACTTCTTAGTACTGACATAGATGGAGAGGAATGGAATGGAAATCCTCACTATGCTAATAGTAATGTAAGTTATTATCTTTACATAACTTATAGTTTAAACGCTTTAGATGAAGAGCCTATATTTCATACTGTTAGAGTTTCACCTGACCCAGTTCAGATAGGTAGCATTTGTCTTAATAGCGGAGATTGTCGAGATATAGGGGGCTCAAATAGAAATCTCCTCGATTTTAATGATCTACATATAGATAGAGACGGCCGAGTATATGTTGCATTTGCAGATGGCTGTACTGAAACTTGCGCTACTGATGCCAACTCAACTGCTGAAGATTCTAGAAGTAAAACTGGTTCTGTATATTATCTGAGTAATGGACCTAGTCTGTATGAATCCGTAGGAGAACTATCAGAATTAACTTTTTCCGAGTAAACTATTCAAGTCTCCAATATACTTGGTGGAACATGAAGATAGCGCGACATACACTTGAGGCAGAAAACTTATCAGATCTTTTTGTATTGATTGATGCTGTTGTAAACAAGACCAAATTGGAATTCCCCAAACTCCAAGTCATATTTGATGATCATATAACTAGTGTTTACAAGGGCTTTAATCCTAAATATACTCATGACGAGGGATGGATTACTTCTATTATTCTAACTCAAATAACAGAATCTAGATGATGATTAAATATGTTTTTATTAGAAAAATCTATTCTTTCTCCTAAAGATTACATGTCCATAAGGGCCTCAGCAGGCATGGCTAAAAGATCATTGAAAGGTGCGCAAAAAGGTCTAGGTAATGAAATCTATTCAGTAGTAATTAAGATTAAAAAAACCAATGAAGTAATTGGGATGGGAAGAATTATTGGAGATGAAGGTACTGTTTTTCAAATATGTGATATGGCTGTAAAAAGTGAATGGCAAAATAAAGGTGCTGGGACAATGATTATGGACGATATGATGAAGTATATTGAAGAAAATGCTGAAGAAAATGCTTATATTAATCTATTAGCAGATGTCAATGGATTTTATGAAAAATGGGGATTTAAACTAACTGCTCCAAATTCAGTTGGTATGTTCTATAAAAAAACAAATGATTGAAAAATAACTATGCCAACCTCTTCATATGTTAAATGCAGATGGTGATGGTAATTGTATTGTCTGCGGCTGTGAAATGATAGAGTCAGAGGGCATGAATCAAGCTTGTTCAAGTTGTGGCTGCGAAGATTGTGGAAAGGCCCTACTAACTGATGAAGAAATCAGTATACAACTTTGCAAATCTTGTGATATCAATTCATTGATAAAAATCCAAAATGAAGAAAAAGAAGCAAACAGAAAGGGCCTTTGCCAGCAATGTTATCCTTACAAAGATGCCAAAGCTTCACGCGAAATACTAGTAATTGATGGTATGAAATCAGTTTGTCAAGATTGTTATAATAGCCACATAGAAACTAATGCAATACAAAATGTGCTTGTCATAGAAAATGAATTTGAATCAAGTATTAATGAAATTTTAGAATCCGCCGGAATAAAAAATGAATTTATGGAAGATGAAAATTGATATAATATGCCTATTGTTGCCCATTGATGAAAATTCAAGAAATATGAATTAATTTTGAAAACAAATGGCCATTTTCAGATAATTTTGCCGATTTAGTTAAAACACAACCTACTCACGGGTAATCATGACTTTAGCACCAATTGATTATGATTACGGGATAGAAGCAAACTATTTTTTTGCTACGACGATAACTTGCGATAATGAAGAAGCACGTAAAATGTATGTCCGTGCTTTTGGACACATGTTGAATTATAATCACGAAGAAGCAATTGCATGTTTTTCAGAATGTGCTGAATTAGATCCTAATTGCGCTATGGCATGGTGGGGAATTGCATATTGCGTCTCTTCAAACTATAACTGGGCTCCTGGCCTTGGTTCCGGACACGATTCTATCCAAAAAGCAATTACTCTCAAAGATGGATGCTCAGAACTAGAAAAAGACCTCATTGATGCACTAGCAGAGCGCCACTCAGCAGAAGCACGTGACGCAGCAGATCCGTCCGTCCTTAATATGGGAAATAGCCCTGAATTAAATGTTGCATTTGCCCATGCTATGGCACCTCTTTACGTGAAATATAGCGGAAACTTGGATGTTACTGCAATCTATGTAGAAGCACTCATGAATCTAAAAGCATGGCAACTATGGGATAAGAATACAACAACTGGAGAAATTACTCCTGCAGATGATAATACTCTACTTTTGGTTAAAATTCTAGAAGATGCCTTTGAAGGTAGTGAAGAAGCCAAGAGTCATGTAGCACTTTGTCATTTGTATTGTCACGCTTTGGAACTTTCACCATTCCCAGAGAGGGCTTTACCTCAGGCCGACGTACTTCGTACTTTAATGCCAGGATTAGGCCATTTAGTTCACATGCCATCACATATCGATGCTTGGGTAGGGCAGTGGAAAGAAGCTATGGATTGCAATATTGCCGCCGTGGATGCAGATGATCGTTATGTTGAAATTACTGGTAATGAGTCCCAATTTTATAAATTTTATAGGATGCATAATCACCACTTCGTGGTCTGGTGTGCTATGTTCGAAGGGCAATATGAAACTGCACTAAAATATGCACGTAAAGCTGTTAGCACACTTCCAGCAGGAGATGCTGAATCTGGTGTTCAATTCATGTTAGCAGGAATAATCCCAATGGGAGCAATTTTCCTTGAATCATATGTTACAATGCCTTGGCATGTTATGATTAGATTCGGTAAGTGGGACGAAATTCTAAATGAACCACTTCATACAGATGCAGCTGTTTTCCCTGCTGCAATTGCAACACAGCATTATGCTAGAGGAGTTGCTTATGCTTCAAAGGGCATGGTGTCAGAAGCAGAAGCAGAACAGGTTTTATTCAAAGAAGCAATAAAAAATCCTGCTCTTGCAGGACGAGTACTTCACAATAATTTGATGTATCAAGATCCAAGTGATGGGCCCTGTATTCTTTTGGTAAATGATGCTATACTTGACGGTGAAATAGAATACCGCAGACAGTTCCTAGCAAAGGAAAACGGAAATTCCTCTGACTTCACTGTAGCATTTGATCATCTACGCCGTGGAGTAGATCTTTCACTTAATCTTGCATATAACGAACCATGGGGGCAAATGCAACCAGTACGTCATATTCTCGGTGCACTTCTTCATGAACAAGGAGAAATCGAAGAAGCAGAAGCAGTTTACCGTGCTGATATCAAACTATGGAAGGATAATATGTGGGGATTACTAGGTCTCAAACTTTGTCTAGAAGGCCGTGGAGATGCACCTGAGGAACTCGCTGAAGTGACCGCTTTGTTCAATGAACGCAGTTCCCGTGCTGATATTAAACCCGCAAAAACTTGCTTCTGTGCCCAAGATAGCATAGATGAGAGTTGCTGCTAATATTATAGTTTGAATATTTAGTTGACTGTAGAAAGCATATTGCCCCAGTTCATCGGGGTAATATCCGATTACGGTTAGTTTACTTCGCAAACTAATATCAATGGAATAAATTTCAGGATGCGTTCGGCCAATAAAGATTCAATAATATGACAACTAGTTTTTTTTTAAAACTAAGATAAAGTGTATTAGTTGTCTTTATTCGCTACCAACGAGTTTGTAATCATCAGAAAGTGGAGTTGCACCAGTTTCCATAGAGATGATTTTACCATCCCTGAATCGAATGAAAGACATTACTGCTTCAGAAGTAGATCCATTTGCAAAATGCACTACGGAGTGAGCCATACCAACCTCATCATTTTCGAATAGAACTCTATTGTTTTCAGAGCGAACAGAATCATTACCAGCAAATCCCATCATATCGGATTTACTCATTGTTACTCCGCCTATATGTGGATTAAAAACAAATTCATCATGAATCACTTCATCAAGCTCTTCTAAGTTTCCATTTTTCCAGGCTTCATTGTATGCTGCTATAATCGACATGCCTTTCTCTCTCTATCGATATTTAAAAATGTCATGGTTGCAACTTCTAATACACTTGATTTAATACTATACCGATTTTCATCAAGAATAGAACGAATACTAGGTTCAAAAAAATAAATACATGATATAATTATAGACTTTAATATATGTATAAATTCTACCCTCTAAAATAGAATTGTTTTTGTACTAATTATTATCGTTGTTAGATTATTATGAAGAAGCAACGAGACTTTCCAGTTACTTTTTATAGAATTCTATTGTATTTATCTAGAATGCGAACTAATTCCGCATCTGCGAAACAATTAGTAAGGATTGAAAGAGCAACCGGAATAGATAGAAAAGAATTAAAAAATTTGTTAATTAAGTTAGAAAAAATGGAATTAATAGATAAATTTGACTCTGGTAATATAGGCCGAGGAGGGCATGCAATAGTTCATTGGGAAGTTACTGAGAATGGACGAATGTGGCGATCAGATATTGGAAGGTTCATTCAATTAGGCCAAAGAATGGAGATATATCCTAGTGAATTCTTTTACCTTCCCTCGGACGATATGAAAATATAAATAATTAATATAGGTGTTTAATTAACCCCCTATGATGTACCTCCGAATATTATATGCAAGCTAACTATGCCATAGTCATGTCTGGGCCGAAACCTGTGGATAAAGTCACAAAAGGACTTAATGCATTAGTTGATGAATTTTCTTCAGCAGTAAAAGAATTAGTTAACGCAGGGGAAGAAACAGTAGTCCATCTGGCCGTTGGCGGTGGACGAGCAATAAGTGCGATTATAGATGCTACAGGCGAAGTTACCAAAGTAACTGTAGAAACTGCTGGTAATGTTGTGGGAACAATAGGCGATAGCGCATCCCGTATTGTAAAAGGAAGTAAGAAAGACAAGCAAGAAGAGGAGAATTAGGCATGATATGGAAAATATATGGATTAGTAATGACATGCATTTTAATTGGAGGAACTACGGCAATAGTAGGAGCATCAGTAAGTAGTTTTAGACACTATGCAGGATGGGAAGATGATCTAAATGAGGATTTAACAAACATAAAAGAAATTAATAAATCAAAAGAAAAGAGGAAAAAATAATGATTAGAGAATTAACAATTATTGGAGCCTTTGGTCTTGCAGTAACGGCATCAAATTATATGGCATATGCGGGTTCCGCAGGAGCAGGATATAAATTTGGAAGAGAATGGGGAACTAAAATATGTAATTTTAATGATGGCTTTTTTGATACTGTTTTTGCAAAATTAAAACAAACAGAAAATTAAAACTTATTATCCCTGTTACTACGAGCACTGTTTAATCTTTAATTTGATGTGGTTGCCATGATAATTGATTTATTACCATCTTTTCCCCCACAAAATCTGAAAGATTGGACATTTATTGTATTATTCGTGTCTCTTTTATTAAGAATTATATTGGTATTAAGGCCAATTAAAGAAATTTCAAATTTTTTTGATGGAAAGCCAACTGTTGGATTACAATTAATTCGAGAATTAGAAATCAAGGGACTAAATCAATTTGTAATTACTGAAATTGCATTAGCTATATTTCCAGCATTACTAGGTATTCCAATAATGTATTATTTTGGTGTTGATGAAGTTCAGATTGTAGAAATGAATGCATTATTACTTGGTGTTTTTATTATCGGAATGATTTCATGGTTATATTTTGATTTCAAAAACTCAAGTGCTACAAATAAAAAATTATTATTTGCAATAAATGAATTAGATTCCATAGCAAATTCACTAGATACCTTGAAGAGAATGTCAGGATTAGATAAATTGAACATTCTGGTACAGGCAAGAAAGGGGCTTATAAAATTGAAAAATATGACCAATTCCAAATTACCTGACAAAATTCAAGAAGTAGGCGCTAGTTCTT
>MDSY01015498.1_pt1 | contig 23752 bp, 21 predicted proteins | sample 811131 | NCBI WGS metagenome assembly MDSY01 (sample SAMN05326643, study PRJNA326480) | marine metagenome | isolation source: seawater | place: Atlantic Ocean: South West | collected 2010 | reverse complement strand
TTGTGGGTTGAGAGTACCTGCTGCGCCTCTTGCAACTCATGTGACAACTGCGTCAGCTCAGCCCCGCAACTCTGTGCGTCACCTGCGTCGCCGACCACGTCCGTCCCTCCGTCTCCAACCTTGCCCTCCAGCAGCAAAGAAGCCTTCTCAATTTCGCGAGACAACGCTTCTCTCATCGCGAACGACAAAGCCACGGTGTGCTCTCCACTCGAGCCCTGCGGCTGAAACTGTTCAAGCCACGCGCTATTCTCTGGTAAAAGCAAAGGCGCGACACCATGGTTATCTCTCATCCATAACATCAAGTCCTTCAACACGAGTTCAGCACTGACCTCGGAAATGCTGTTGTCGTCTCCCGTTCCACCCAGATCGTTGTCGTCACCCGCGGCAGTTTCAGCAGAGCACGTCACAAACCCCAACACCAGAAACATGCACGTCATGAAAGCCGCACACCGAGCCCTGCGAGGTCCCATGCTCATCGGGGGGACAAGCATGCACTACGCCGGCTCCCGGCTAAATGGTGAACTGGCGAATTTCCGAGTCAATTAAAGTGGAATGGTTTGGCACGGGAGTAAACAAATCATTGTCGGCGGCGGCGGTGAAGTGCTGTGTCAGCGCTCGAGGTACGAGGTACGTGGCGTGCTACGTGACGTGCTACGCGTGCGTGTCCGTGAGCGACGAAAGCCGCGCGCGATGAAGCAAGCGGCTTTACCATGGATGCGGCGGCCGACTGCGTTCCCGGCTGTGAAACCAATCGCGCTCGATGATGTGTCGGGCCTCGATGAAAGGTTGAAGACCAGCCTGCAATCCCTGGACGTGACGAGATTGTTCGGCGTGCAATCTGCGGTGTGGAAACACACCGGCGGGGGTTTGCGATTTGACCGAGACTTGTGCGTGTGCGCGCCTACGGGCAGCGGTAAGACCCTGGCGTACGCCCTTCCCGTGGTCCAGGGTTTGTCGGGATCGAAAACCACAAACAATTTAAGAGCGTTGATTGTTGTGCCCACCGGCGACTTGGCGTTTCAAGTCGCCAAGGTGTTCGAGCCGCTGTGTGAAGCTGTGGGCTTGCGAGTCGGGGTGAACCACGTGGTTGGTGACGATGAGAAAGACACGCAGATGCCGTGCGTTTTCGACACGACGAGTTCAAGTGAACAATCGAAACAACGCGTAGTGGACGTTTTGGTAACGCCACCCGGCCGTCTCGTCGCGGCGCTGCGCGAGACCAAATCCGAATTCTCTTTACACAACCTTCAGTACTTAGTCGTGGATGAAGCGGATCGTATTTTGCGGCAAACGTACCAAGGCTGGCTCCCGCAAGTCATGTCCGCTGTGGGCACTCGGCCGCCTCGAACATACATCGGCGAACGCAGCGTCTCGCGCAAAAGGCTGAAGAAGATTTTAATCTCCGCGACGCTTACCCGAGACCCGGTGCGCTTAGCGGGGATGCACCTGCATGCGCCTCGGATGCTCACCGCAGCGTCGAATGAAAACAATACAGACGATAACAACACAGCTGCTCGGTACCTTCTTCCCGAGACGCTGTCCGAGTTCATCGTCCCAACCGATAGCGACGATAAGCCTTTGAAGCTCGTGAAGTTGCTCAACCAACTAGGCAACACGCCCGTCATCGTGTTCACCGCGTCCGTGGAAGCCACGCACCGTTTGTTTTTGTTACTCTCGGCGATGCGCGACCTTCCCTGTGTGCCGGTGGAGTACAGTTCCTTCGCGCCTCAGCAAACAAGAGCTGAGGCGCTGAGGGCGTTCAAAACAGGCAAGAGTAGTACGCTAATCGCTTCAGACGCAGCGACAAGAGGGCTTGACGTTTCAAACGTCGGCGCCGTGATTTCCTACGACGCCCCGAACCACTTGAAGACGTACGTGCACCGCGTAGGGCGCACGGCGCGCGCGGGACGCACTGGGGTGGCGTACACGCTGTGTCGCTCCTCCGAGGAAAAGGCGTTCAACCAAATGCTCCGCAAGGTGAATGACGCGCAGAACAGAAACCCGCCAGAAACCTTTGACGTTTCAGAATCAGAAATGGCCGAGTACCAATGCGACTTCAGGAGCGCGCTCGTCGCGGTGAAGCTTCACCTCGAGTCGGATTCGAAAAATGTGGCGGGAAACGACGCGGGAGAGGAAGACCAGGTAGGGCTGACAGCCGCGGCGCGAGTAGCCGCCGCGCTGGCGTGTCATTTTTTTCGGCGAGGGACGAGTGTCGTGTGAGACGTTAGCGAGTGTTGTAATCTAACTTTGTATTTCATCTATCTATTCACGCCAGCGCGCGTTGCAGGGAGGCGAATACCATGTCTGCGAAGCCTTGCACGTGCGAGCGCACGGCGACTTTCACTTCCTGCGCTCCAGGCGCAAACACCACCTGCACCAAAAGAGTTTGCTCGCGTTCCGGTCCGGGCATTTTCCCAGATACGTAAATCGCGGTGTACAGCGTCCCAGGCATGGCTTGCTGCGTGACGAGGTGCCACTTCAGGTTTTGCAGTCGGCTGGTCGCCGCGGCGACGTTGCTCATCGCACACGGGATCTGCCGCGAAATTTCCGGGATCCATTGCCACTGCTGCGAGAAGACGTCGGCGGCGACCACGGCGTCGGGCAACAGAAGCGACTCCAAGGGAAGCACATCGCTGAAGTAAAACACGGCGTTGTTCTGTGACGGGGACTTCACCGCGACTTGCAAAACGTGGCTCGCGGCGCTTCCCGAGGACTGTCCGGTGTTCGCTAACTGCAACGAGCACCGCGCGCTTCCGCCCGGCGCCACGACGCCCACGGCAGGTTGTTGCGCCGGCACTAAGGAAAACGCGTTTTTGTTGAACTGCAGCTGGAACCCTTCAAGAGGCGTCTGTGTTTGGTTAGTGAACGTCAAGTCATAAACTGGCGAACCAGCAGGGCCGGCGATGACCACGCCTGAGATTTGTAACCCGTCGCCCTTCTCCGCGGTGAGCAAAAGGTTTTGCGCGGGGCCCGCAACGGGAGCGCTCTGCGAAGAAACGCCCACCCCCATGTCGAACGCGTCCAAAACACTGGTGGATGCCACTGGTGCTGGTGCGTTCGTCACCGCAGTGCCTCCCATCAAATCAGCGAGAAGGTCAACACCAGAAGTCGCGGGCGCGGCCACGGGGTTTGATCCCAGTTGCCCGACGTCCACCAACGACCCTGAGGTTTCTTGAATTCCGTTTCCGTTGTCCAGTCCAACTCCGTCCGTGCTGGTTTCGCCGCCTGAAGAGTGGTGCACGCGCGTGTTCGGCACGAACGTCGAAGGTAGCTTATGGTACACCGACGAAAGCGTGCTAATTTGCCGAAGCAGCTCTTGTAGCAAATCCGGGTCGAGCAAGTTCCTGTCGTCTTTGATCGTGGGCTTCGTCGCTAAAACCACGTCCTTCGCCGCTTCGGGGTCTGACGATAACAAGCGCCAGTACACATACGCTCGGTCTCTTAAATCAGGATCGTCTGTTTCCGCGGTGGCTTGGTTCAAAACGGTTTGAATCAAGGCTTGAGGCCCGGACGATGGCTTTTTAAGAAACAGCTTCACCGTCGCGGTGAGTAGCTGTAACTGCACTTCAGGCGCTTCCTCTAAAAACGTATCCAGAAACGCCTCTAAAAGTTCCTCCGCGTTGTCGATGCGCTCCGCGTACTCGCCGATAATCCACACCATCGAGGCTTTGGCTTCAGGTTCATCTAACGTGTCCAATGAGTCGCAAAGCACGCCGATGACGCCTTCGTATTGGTTCGGGTACCGTCTGAAAATATCCTTGATCACCACGATCGCTTCCTGTACCACGTAGTTGACTTTCGTGCCGATGAGCTCGAGCAAAATTGAAACGCACCGCTCGGCGGCGGCTTCGATGGAAATAGCGCACCGTCCGATCGCCCGTACAGATTTCCGCACGAAATCAACATCAACCTCCGTGGCGTACTCCTTGAACTCCAACAGCACCATGTCGATGTTCTGCTCGCACGCCAGCTTGACCATCGTCTCGAGCTTTTCCTGCTTAACGTAAATCGGGTCGTTGTACTTGCAAAAGAAAACCTTGATTTCGCCGGTGAGCATGTTCGGGTATTTCTGCGTGATGAGGTTGATGTTCCTCAGTGCGACGTATTGGATTTCGCTTTCGGCTGATAACAGGGTAACCAACGGCGGCGCGAGTTTTTTAATCAGCCCTTTCGTGGTTTCCTCGTTTCCAATGAAACTCATCTGGGAAATAATAACCTTCACCGCGCTTAGGACGACGGCGCAGTTCGCATGTTGCAGTCGAGGGGTGACACGCTCGATCACGCTGGACGCGTCTTGTTCATCGGAAGGCTTGTACGACGCCAGTGAGTCCAAAATGAACACCTGGCCCCACTCCGTACACTCGTTCAGCGCGGCTAACAGCTTGTACACGTTGTTCGTGTTGAGGTTGAATATGTTGCCGGGCGACGCCGACGCGTCGCGAATCTCAGTCAGCGCCGCGACGGCGTTCGCGACGACCATCGGGTTGCTATCCGCGAGAAGCTCTTTGAGCTGGTCAATAAAACCGCGGTCCTCCACCAGTTCCGGGTTGATGTCGTGCAGCTTTGCAACACAGATCGCCGCGGTTTTGCGTACGTACGGGTCTTCATCCACCAACGTGCGTTGTAAAGGATCGCACAGGTATTCCGTGATTTTTTCCACGCGAATGCATCCCATGGTTCGCACCGCGAGGGCGCGGATCAGCGGGTTCGGGTCCGCGCTGTCCTTCACGAACGTGTTCACCGCGAGAATCGTGAGCTCGGGCTGGCTTCTGGCGTAGTTCAGAAGGTACAGGTACACAAGTTTCTTCAGCTCAACGTCGTTCGTTTGTGCTCTGTTCACCACGTCCGGGAACAACATGCTCACATCCTTGCCTATGCTCATGTTGGCGATAATTCGCTTGATGGCATTCTTCTGCACATCCTTGTCAGTGCTGTTGATCTCTTCGCGCCATTCAGCAACCTCGCCCCTTTTGTGAGAGGTGAAGAACTTGGCGTCGCCTCCGGACATCGTGACGTCCGTGCAGCCCAAGGCCTGGCAACAGGGAGACGCGGGGAGATCTGCGGGGCGGATCCAACCAAGTCAACGATTATTTCTCTCCTGTTTCGAGCGGCCGATGTAAAAATGTGCAAGTCTGTCACTGTTTTTTCACTTCGCAGCGCACGAGTGTACATTGCCGTAGTGTGAGACAGTAGGTATCTATTCTAAAAACTACTTGCTAAGCTGCTACTTCACTACCCTGATCCCCGCCGATTTCGCCGTGGCTATGACGCTCTGGCACAGCTCTTTCAGCGGAGTTTGTGCACCCGCGTCTTGTTTTTTTATTTTCGCAATTTCGTACACGTGCTTCAGCGAAATGGTTCCCTTGACTTCGTGCCCCGGTCTTTGCCCCCCCCCTCCCACGTTCGCGGCTTTCTTCACGAAATAAGTCACCGGCGGCGATCGCATCTCCCACTCGAACGACTTGTCCTTGTACGCGGTGATCACGACTGGGATAGGCGCGTCGCTGATGAAATCAGCCGTCTTCGCGTTGAAGGCTTTGCAAAACTCCATGATGTTCAGACCGTGTTGCCCCAGCGCGGGACCCACGGGTGGCGCGGGTTTCGCCGCGCCCGCGGAGATCATCAGCTTGATCTTCGCCAGGATAGGGCGAGACATGGTGCCTGTCAAACTCGAATCGAGATCTGTGTTCTGTCTGCTGCCGATCAGTGCGGGTCGATGTGGTTGGATGGTAGGGTTCGGTGAAAAAATATTGGGTCGAGTCGAGTTTCCGCGAGAAACGCATCCCAAAAAGCAACTAACTCCGACGCGCCCTTCAGACAGCGCTGACGCTCCCGTGTTGAGTCAGTGGCGGGAGTCAAATGGCTGTGGTAGATGATGGGGAGACAATACAGCTGTTCGCACGCGCCAAGGGTCCTGTGGTTGACACCCGCAAGGCTGCGGCGCCCAAGCGGGGTAGGGTTGTTGATGAAAGCGACGGTGAGGACGAAATCGACCGGCGAGCACGTGACATGGCGGTGGACCCCAGCGTGATTAAAAGCCAAGCCCCGATGCTTCAGGTCAAATTGCAAGCGCTCCAGCGTGAACAGTTGAAAGCATCCACAAAGGACAAAGCTGGTACAACCAAATCGGTACCGAAACAACCTGTTCACAACCACAAAGCGAAGGGTCCCGATGTGCAAACGAAAAAAATAGAGACGAAGGTTTCCGACGGGCCGACGAAGAAAAGAAAGCTCGGCAAGAAGGAACGCGAAAAGAAAGCAAGAGCGGAAGCAGCAGAGGCAGCAGCTGCAGCTGCAAAAGCGAGCGCTGAATAGATACTAGTCTACAAATATAACATTAGAAATGATAGCTATACTAGCTAGGATTTTGCTTTATGCGTCCCGCCACCCATCGCTTTCGCTTTGCGACTACTTCCAAATTCCTGGAGGTCATAAGCCTTCGATATCCTGCTGCCGAACTGAATCGCGCGCTTGGTTCGTGCAGCACATCTGTGTAGCCCTAGACGCACCGCAGCGGCTCTGATTAAAATTTTGTCCCCGGGAAAGGCACCGTACTGGCAAATACCCTCATTCTCCAGATGCGCGACGTGCGACAAGTTCATACTCAAAACGCACGCCACGACGCCTTCGTCGAGAAACGGAAACCGACCTTCCCGGCTGTGATCGGAAATTAAACGGTCATCCCGCCCAAGGTTGCGCTGCCACAAACGACACATGTCCTGTTGTAATTCGGAGTTCAAGGCTTGCCAGTTTTTATTTCTATTGGGAGGAAGAGTGTCATTATTTGTATGCGTCGTAGTCTCATCACTGTCCAACGATGATCTCAAAAACGTCGCGCGGTGTCTTTTGTACCCCGCGCACTGCTCGTCCGCGCCTTGCCCTAAGAGAAGCACCTTGGCTTTCGATTTGTATTTTACTTTTTGGGCACTGGGTCCATTGCCTGTCTCGGTAACCTTCTCAATCCAACCCTCCCCTTGCGCGGCGAACCAAAGCGCGGCGCCGATGTTCACGTCCATCACCGTGTTGGACGGGTGCAGGGTTTGATTTAGTCGAACAGACACGTCGTCCACGTCTTGCATCGTCGCTTCGATTTCTATGAGTCGCCATTTTCTACTTGGAAACACAGTTTTCAGCTCACGCAAGCCATCAAGCGCGGCGAGTCGGTCAGGAGACGTGCCACCCGCGAAACACACCGTGCATAGGTCGATTACAGCTGAAGGAGGTACGTGTTTGTGCGCGACCGCGGCGAGCAAAGCGCTGTCCACGCCTCCCGAAAATAAAATACCTAAAAAAGCAGGCGGTTCGCTGGAGTTTTCCACGTCGTCATTTGATTTCAATGAGTCACTCCTCACGTTGTTGATGCTCAGCGTGACTCGTTTTTCCACGGCGGAGGAAAGCGCGGCGATGAAGCCGTCAATCGCGGTGTCCTGAACTGTGTTGTAGGAAGAACTGTATGTTGTTCCCTCGGTTCTTTCAACCGTAGGTTGCACGAGCTCCGGCGCTCGGTCGTACAGACGCAAACAGTTCGTCGTTACATCGCGCCATGCGTGGTTTTTAATTGTAATACGCTGTGCACTCAAGTCAACACTGTACAACCCAGGCTGGATTTCGGACCAGAAAGCACTATCCTCGTTTTCACTTTCATTTTCGCTGACAAAAGAAGCTTGCGATGATAATATGAATCTCCCATCGCGCTCAGTTGCTTCGTGTATTAACAAACTCCGCCGGCCGAACACGTCTCGGCCGAACCACAGTTTTTTACTCGCTTCGTGCCAATACACCAACGACCACGGGCCTTGAATTTTTGAAACCAAGTCGATGAATGCATTGGTATTGGTCGTTGTTTCAAAAATCGTTTCAAACTTGGAAAGCAACGCAGACGTGTCGCTTTCGCAAACGTTCAATCCAGGAAAGCCACCGAAAACCTCTCCTGAAAACGCCAGGACGTTTCCCCTGCCATCCACCGCGGGAGAAACCCCGGGTTCTTGTCCTCTTAGCTGCAAAAGCGAGCCTAGAATATGCACGTCCCAATCATGCGTGACATCAGAAGTCGAGGTGGTATCGTTGGACCCTACGCGGACACGTCTGTGCCACGCTCCTACGCCATCGGGTCCGCGTCTTTTCAGGCCTGGCAGTTGTTCGGGTGTTTTAGGGCACGATGCGGGCCCGTCGCTGGCTGACAGGAAAACAAGTATCCCACACAGCGTGTCTGTCGTGTGACCAAGGCTAGTCCCGTTTGATGTCCACTGAAGCAGAAAGCGTGGAGCGTGGAAAGCGGTGGGGGGTGAACGTGCCGCCAGAGAGTGCCGATGCGAGTGACAAAAAGCTATGTTTCTTTTATAATTCTAGGTGTTCAAAAAAAGTCTGGGGAATGTCCCTTCGTCCGCGAAGTAATACACGAACACGCCTAGGAGAAGAAGTGCTCCGAAATCAGGCACTGTGTTTAGTAACGTCCTCCTTTGATTTCCCGACGAAAGCAGCTTGTGTTGCACCGCGCCTGTGTACCCCCGTGCTGACACCGCGTCGGCGACGGCAGTTGACGTGACGAACAGCGATTCCAGCGCTCGCGAAAGTAACGACGTGAACACGTTGATGGCGCCTCGAAACCCAAGCCCGTTCCAATCAACGCCCCGCGCGGCGAGCCCCAGGGAGATATTCCTAACTTCCTCAAACACGATCGACGTGAACCGTAACGACAGTAACAACGTGAACACGATTTCATCCACAGGCGCGCGAAAAACCCGCAGCGGGCGCAAATACCAGCGCAACCCGGCGGCCATCGCCTCTGGCGTGGTGACGCACAACACGAGGTGCGCGGATTGCAACACCGTGAAGGTGAGGCACGCGCTTGACACGGCTAATCTAACGCCTTTCCGGGTGATTTGCGCAGGACCAAAGTGGAACAACACGTAGTTGTAGCTGCTTTCCAATGGGGGGAGGGTGAGGAGCCCCGAGTCCATTGACAAAGGTTCTCGTGGTTGCACCACGGGCGCGATTGAATCGGCGCCCGCGACCATCAGCGCGAAAAGAATCACGCACAACAACGACAGGGATTTCAACTGCGGGCGCCACACCCGTGTGGGCAGCGCCATCGCGGTGACCAACCCGAGCACCACACACACCGTGATTTTCTCCTCGGGCGTGCCGTTGGGGGGGAGCAGCAGCAACGCCACGAGCCACGCTTGTTTTACTCGTGGATCGAGGAAGTGGAACCACGACTGGGGGGTGGAAACGTACGACCCGATTGGTACGGCGGGAAGCTCTAGAAATCCCGACAACGCGCGTTGGGCCATGGGCACGTCATCTTTTTTAGTGTTGGGAAACGCATTGCGTGTTACGGTGGCGCCGCGCGTTTGGCGCACCACGTGAGGTTTGAACGAGAAACACTTTACATCTCGCCGAAGGTTTTCGTGCCCACTGCAACTGGGCGATGCTCCCGTGGTCCCAGGCTTAGTAGTTCGCGATCGGGTACCACGGTCACTGGCGTGTGCGCGAGTCACGACAGGACATGCGTACGTGGTGTGGGCTATTGGAAAGACCATCACACAGGCCGGAGACCTTCCGGCGCGGCAGCATCTGGGGAAGATGGAAAACTGACTCGTTTGGTTGGAGCTTTCATTTTTCAGCAATCGCTCCCCAAGGAAAGGATTTCGACAGCCCATCACCACTGAGCTTTTAGTCGCAAGTTCTTGTCCAGGCTGCCAAACAGTCAAAAAAATATCACTACGATTGGTGATCAAGACACGGCGCAAGACCGGGCCGCGCCGCGACGAGCAGCAAACCCACGAGGGTTAAGTGTTCGACGATGTCTGGATTCCAACGCACGTCCGCGTTGCTTAGGACGCTGCGCAACGCGAATGTGACGAGCACCCCTGTGACGTGCGTACTGATTAGACTAGACGTTCCCCCTCTGCACTGCACAAACCCTGTTCGATACGATTTCGCCCATCGGATGGGCCGGAGTTCGGAGCTAGCACGGCGCGCGACTCGATTTCTTCACTGTACTTCGCAGTCCCTGACCCGTATCCCGTCCCTTATACAATCACAGGTACATCCCTTCGGGAACGCGTTCCGTTTCGTTACAGATCGTGGCGCAGCGCATGAAGTCCGTCGGTAACATTCAGAAGATCACCGCGGCGATGAAGATGGTCGCGGCGTCGCGGTTGAAAGGCGCGCAGACTAAAATGGAAAAGTCCCGCGGGTTAGTGGCGCCTCTTGTCAGGATGCTGGGTGACCAGCCTGGCGTTGAGTGCGAGAAAACCATGGTCGTCCCCGTTTCTTCGGACAAAGGCTTGTGCGGCGGTATCAACACCACGGTGGTGAAGTACTCGAAGGTTGTTTCTGGTCTTTCGCCTGAAGCGGGTACCACGATGTCGATCGTCGGGGAAAAAGCCAGAGCGCAGCTGGCGAAGGGCAACACGGATGCGGTGAACATGGTGATCAACGACCTTTCCAAGATCCCCCTTACGTTTGCTACTGCGAGCCTCGTGACCGACACGATCATGGCGGAGGGTGCGCAGAAGCACGCCATCATCTTTAACCGATTCCAATCCGTGATTTCCTTCAAACCCACGGTGGCGACGGTGTACTCCTCAGACGAGTACGAAAAAGCCGCGGAAGCGGGGATGATTAAGTTCGACGAGTACGAGATGGAGGGGCCGGAACGGTCCGAGTTCTTGCTTGACTTGGCGGAGTTCAACGCGGGTGTGGTGATGTACAACGCGCTCCTGGAGAACTCCACCTCCGAGCTCGGGTCTCGCATGCAGTCAATGGAAAACTCGACGAAAAACGCAAAGGATATGCTGGGGAAACTCACGTTGCTTTACAACAGAACGCGCCAGGCCTCGATCACCACGGAACTCATTGAGATCATCTCAGGCGCGTCCGCGCTCGAGGCGAAGAAGTAAGAGGGTGGGAATGAACGGGTGGGAGAGTGACCGCCGAGAGTGTAGTACTATGTCAGCAATGTTGCCAGATAAAATCGCAGCTAATGAAAAAAAACATCATCGTGATTAAACATCATCTCTTGTGAAGCGCAGTCAAGTTTGAATAAGCGTATGTACAAGCGTACATAGCATAAGATTATTTAAGCTTCTCGGTTGCATTACAACACTCTCTAAATCCAACGCAACACCCCCAAAACCCCACCGCTTAACGGTACCTCTTGAGCGAGATCTTCTGGTTCCTCTTCCAGGTTCCGCGCTTTGAGGGGCGCGCTTTGTTGTAGTTGTGCCCCTTGCCGCCGAGACCGCGGTACTTGCGACCGGCGGAGGTGAGACCACGGATTTCACGGTGCTTGTGCACGGGGTTGCAGATCCAATTGATTCGGGGGTCGTTGCGCACGACCTTGTGCATGGGGTCAACCATGATCACTTCGTAGTACTTGTACACGGAATCTTCATTGAGCCAGTACGAGTTCAGGACGCGCAGGGCGCCGCAGCGGCGAGCGGCGCGCTCTTCAGCCACGGAGCGCAAGTTGCGCGCGAATTTCAGCTTCTTCACACCCTGGTGAACGGGCTTACCGTAGCGGATACCCTTGTTCACGGGTCTCTTGCGGCCGCCGCGACGCACGCGCGCGCGGTAGATGCAAAAGCCCTGCTTGGACTTGTACCCGAGGCGCCTGGCCTTGTCGGGGCGCGTGGGGCGCGTGACGCGCACCACGGAGGGGAGCTGGCGGTACTCCCACACGCGCACGCGCTGAAGGAAGCGGAGTACATCGCTCTGCTTCTTCTTCCAAAGTTCCTCAACGTACTTGTAAGCCTGGAGAGGGTGGGAGAGGACGGGAGAAATGGTCAGTAACAGTGTGGAGGGTTTCGTAGATTTTGCGGCTCATGCAAGGTGCACGTCGTCCGGCCTCGGTGCCTGGTCGAGCCCCGGGTTTGTTTAGAGACCCGGTACGTGCGAGACAGTGCGCGTGCCACGCGATCGCACGTCCGTGAGCAGGCTTCCTGATGCTTCTGGCGCCGAGCGCTCGACCTCGCCGGCGGTCTCGACGCGGGAAAAAAAGCATTGCCGATGCCGAGAAAACATCCGCCATCGCCCCGGCATCGGCAGCGAAGACGCGACATCGAGACGCGTGGAGCATCACGGGATAGCGTCGCGCATCGCGATCGGGCTAGTAAACAGGGATCAAAACTCACCCCCATAGTTGCTGTTGCTGCGGCGTTGCGCGGCTGTAAAAGGTATGGCACTGCCGATGGCGAAACGTGAAAACATCGACTAGGGTTTTCTTCTTCCATTTTTTTTGGCAATTTTGCCAAAAAAACAGCCGATGAGTTTCACCTTTGAGAACCCGCACCTCCCAATCACCCGCACCGATCGTTTCAAAAACATTTGGCCATTTGCCTTTCATGGAGCTCAAAGCCGAACTCGCCATCGGATTGGCTGACGGACGTCACCTCAAAAGAGTCGGCGGGGCCGCGCCTGTGAAACGTTTTGGCCCGCGGCTTCGATTGCACACCTGCTTTGCGCACGCACGCATCACTGGATTCGAAACAACATGTTTCGCAAAACGCTCCTCCGGAGCCTTGCCGGTACGTCCCAACTCCCTGCTCCGCGTCTGGTTTTCTCTTGATCCCACCAGCGCGACACGCGGCGACCCCGATCGCCAATCGACGATCGTCGAAAGCTGTCGTCTGTCGGATTGTCGATCGGAACCGTCGCGATCTCGACGCGACCCGAGTTCCGCATCCCACTCACACACCCCGCCCACCCAATCCTCTCCACAGTCTTCGTGATTTGCGCGATCGCGGGCTCCGCGTTCGCGGAAGAGCAAGAACAGCTCGGCACCGTGATCGGTATCGACCTCGGCACGACGTACTCCTGCGTCGGCGTTTACGTCAATGGAAAGGTTGAGATCATCGCGAACGACCAAGGTAACCGCATCACGCCTTCCTACGTCGCGTTCACCGATACCGAGCGCCTTATCGGCGACGCGGCGAAGAACCAAGCCACGAACAACCCCACCAGGACTGTTTTCGATGCCAAGCGTTTGATCGGCCGCAAGTTTTCGGACAAGGAAGTCCAGCGTGATACGAAGATGTTCCCCTTCAAAGTCGTGGAGAAGGATTCAAAGCCGTGCATTGAAGTGGAGTTGAAGGAAGGCAAGAAGGTTTTCCAGGCTGAGGAAATCTCCGCCATGATTCTGGTGAAGATGAAGGAAACCGCGGAGGCGTATTTAGGCCGCGATATCAAAAACGCGGTCGTCACCGTCCCCGCGTACTTCAACGACGCGCAGCGCCAAGCCACGAAGGACGCCGGCACGATTTCCGGCCTCAACGTCGCGCGCATCATCAACGAACCCACCGCCGCCGCGATCGCGTACGGCCTGGACAAGAAGGGCGAGAAGAACATTCTCGTTTTCGACCTCGGGGGCGGTACCTTCGATGTTTCCATTTTAACCATCGACAACGGCGTGTTCGAAGTCGTCTCCACCAATGGTGACACGCACCTCGGCGGTGAAGATTTCGACCAACGTATCATGGAGTACTTCATGAAACTCATCAAGCGCAAAAACGGCGTGGACGTGTCTGGTGACGTCAAGGCGGTGCAAAAGCTGCGCCGCGAAGCCGAACGCGCCAAGCGCTCGCTTTCCAACCAGCACCAAGTCCGCGTCGAGATCGAATCTCTGTTCGACGGCGTTGACTTCTCCGAACCCCTGACCCGCGCCAGGTTCGAGGAATTGAACAACGACTTGTTCAGAAAGACCATGGGCCCCGTAAAGAAAGCGATGGAGGACGCCGGGATGAAGAAGAGCCAGATTGATGAGATCGTCCTGGTTGGTGGCTCCACCAGGATCCCCAAGGTCCAAAGCCTGCTGAAGGAGTACTTCGACGGCAAGGAACCCAACAAGGGCGTGAACCCTGACGAAGCCGTGGCGTTCGGCGCCGCCGTGCAAGGCGGGATCCTGTCAGGCGAAGGCGGCGACGAAACCAAAGACATTCTTCTTCTGGACGTCGCGCCCCTTACGCAGGGCATCGAGACCGTGGGTGGCGTGATGACCAAGCTCATCCCCCGTAACACCGTGATCCCCACCAAGAAATCGCAAACCTTCACCACGTACCAGGACAACCAACAGACTGTGATGATCCAGGTGTTCGAAGGCGAGCGCGCGATGACCAAGGACAACCACTTGCTCGGCAAATTCGAGCTCACCTCGATTCCCCCTGCCCCCCGAGGCGTGCCCCAAATCGAAGTCACCTTCGAAATTGATGCCAACGGCATCCTGAACGTCGGTGCCGAGGACAAGGGCACCGGCAAAGCGGAGAAGATCACCATCACCAACGACAAGGGCCGCCTTTCCCAGGAAGAGATCGAGCGCATGGTTGAGGAAGCCGAGGAGTTTGCGGAAGAAGACAGGAAAATCAAGGAGCGCGTCGACGCGCGCAACTCCCTTGAAACGTACGCGTACAACATGAAGAACACCATTTCCGATTCCGACAAGCTCGCGGACAAGCTCGAGGAAGATGACAAGTCCTCCATCGAAGAAGCCATCAAGGACGTCCTCGAGTGGCTCGACGACAACCAAGACGCCGAGAAGGAGGAGTACGAAGAAAAGCTGAAAGAAGTGGAAGGCGTTTGCAACCCCATCGTCTCGAAGGTGTACCAGCAGGGTGGCGACGACGACGCCGACTCCTACGGCGACGACGACGATGATGATGACCACGATGAGCTGTAAGCTCGTTGTTGGTGGTGGTTGAAAAATAATAATAACCCGAAGTGTGAGTGATTCATCACTCACCGACGAGACGCGCGAAGCCAAAAATAACTTTACACATTGTGATTAAAAAGCAACCGCGTTACCTTTGACTATCTAATCTATTCACTTAAGTGATTTTCTAAAGCGATTATGTGCTCTATCGTGCTCGTATCTCCCCTACCTGTGTTATTGTTTCCATCACCGCCCACTAGCACTACGCGACATGTTAGGCCCGCCACTCTCAGCGCGCCGTCGTTTAGATCCACGTGCACGTGCGGATCGATTTGTTTGATGGCCGATATCAAGCCTTTACGTGTCGAGACGTGCACTACGGGGACGTTTTCGTTTTCTGGTGAGGACACCCACAAGTCATCGTGCGAACCCACGGTCTCCACCAGGTGCAGGTCGAATTTCTGGGACAGGTCGTGTAGGGAGAACGTCCGGGAGGGTAAACACGAGGTGTTGATCGTTACTCTTCGCCTCGGTCGTGATTTCAGATTGTTTCCGGATCGGACTGAGTGCACCGGTCTTTGGTTTCCATTTTCGCCTCCACCGCGAAACAGGATGAACAGAATAAAGAACCCTAGCACGAGCCACGTTAACATGTTACCGTCTCGTACTCATTCGACACGCAACGCGTTTGGTGTAACTGAGGTCGATATCGATCGGGGGTGCTTTTCAGGATTAGTGAAAAAGTTTTCCGTGATTTTAGAATCTCTTTACGCGGTCCGAAAAGCAGTGGAAGTCGTGTGCGTCGTGCTTCGAAGCGAAATGAGCGAAATGGGGCATCAATAGTACATAGTATCTAGTCTAGCTTTCCTTAGATATGCCCCAGCCATAAAAAATAAGACAAAGGATTACCCTCCCTTGACTTCATCCAAGAACGCGTCCAATCCGAATGGGTCACCTCCGCCTCCGCCTCCGCCTCCCCCGTCGTGTATTTGGAACTCCACTGGTCCTTGCGCGCCTCGCGCGCCGTCCTCGTCGCCCGCCTGCGCGGTGGGTTTGTAGACCCCGCCACCCTTGTCGTTGAACAGGGGTTTGTCATACACGTCGTACGCGTCGTCACCGTGGAACCCGCTTCCTATTCCCGCTTCTTGGTCAAACAACCGCTGGTCGTACGCGGCTTCGCCTGTTTTCGTGGCGACGTTGCTTTGTCCCAACGCTATTTGTTCGCTCACGTCTCTGTCCCTGTCTCTTGTGAGTTTCGTTTTTTTAGTCACGCGGCCATCTTCACCCTCCAACCGTCGTTCCTTCTCACGCTCGCGCCTGCGCTCGTCGCGAATCTCGTCGCGTTTGCGCCGCTCGTCGTCGTCGTTGTCGACGAGTTCGTCGTATTGACGCGAAGGTCCACTGTCGCGTGCGTGTGTGTTATCGATTCTCCCACGGTCATCACCACGGTCGTCAACCGGCTCTCTGTCGTCGAAATTCCGTGAGACGTCGATCCCCGCGCGTTCCACGCGCGCGCGCTGCGCCAACTCGCGCAGCTCGTCCTCCTTTGCCGCTTTTTCGTTGTTCAGGATTTCGTGTTGTATCCGCGCCCGGGTTTCCACCGCCTCCCTGGCTTTCTGCTCCGCGAGGTACAGCGCCTCTGAGAGGCGCGCAAAGTTATCGTTGATTTGCACTTCCTGTAACCCCCGGCCGTCCGCGGCTAAACGTTTGTCTAACGGAATAGTGTATCCCTTTGGGTTTTTCCAGTTACTAATGGATGGGGGAATTTTCCAATCGCCTTGCTCCTGCGTGGTGATGGACCGCGGGGGGGAGTGCATAACAGGCACTGGAGGGGATCCTGGACCTCTCGGTACTTTCTTGTGCCGAAACTTGGGAGGCTCAAGCGGATCGCTTTGCGTTTGGTGCATCTTGATCAAACGGTGCGAAGCGCCCGACGCGTGCGCCGTGGATTGATTTGAAGGCGTGTACTTGATGTACTCCGGGGTGAGTTGGTTCGACGCTGTGGTGAGCGACGCTTTCCCGGTCTTCTTATCTACCCGGCCTAGAATCGTGTTTTTGGTTTTATCAAGCGTGGCTTGAATCTCATCCTCGGAAGGGCGCGCGAACGACTCAAGCGGCTTCGGGATGAGCTCGTTGTGTGTGGTGTGCATTTCTTTCTTGGGATCGATCGTGCTCGTGACAATAGCGTCGTAGTTGGCTTCGCCGTTGGCGGACATCGTGACCTGGAGACCGCCGGTTTTCGTAGCGCCCTTGGCGCCGAAACCGGCGGGGTACTGCACTTGGTGCACTTCAGGGTACGCCCCGCCGTCGGCAAAGTCATCCGCAGACTTGGGCGAAAATTTGCCCCCCCCTCGATTTCCGTATTTCCAAGCGCTGGTGTGTACGCGCGGGGGCGCCACCTCGCTCGCGTGCGGGCGAGCGACGCGCGCATCGCTTGCGTGTGACGGCTGCGGTAGAGAATCCCGAAGACTCGCCATCGCGACAAACGCACGGCTTCACGACCGCGCGGTGGAGAGTGGTGAGGGCGGGAGATTCGTTTGGCTGCCTGGCGGCTGTTTGGCCACTGAAATCGCGACCTCGACTTTCTGACTGGCGGCGGTGCGTGCTGAGATTTCTGTTGGCGGCGGTGCGGCCGACTCTTCCGTCACTTCGTCGACCGCCTCACCGCGTATGCTGCTGTCTGCTTCCTCTCAGTGAGACGTACTTGAGAGGTCAGGATGGCGGACGCGGTGAACCTCTCCCTTGAGAACTCCGTGGAGGAGGCTGAGCAGCTGTTGAAGTGCTCAACCTTTTCATCGCGCGAGGTGCAGATGATTTTCCAGCACCGAACTCGGTTCGAGTACATGTTTCGAAGGCGACGGGTTCCCGCCAGCAGGTTCATGAGCGCCATACGGTTCGAAACCGACCTGCACAAACTACACTCCATTCGAAAGGTAAGGAACAAAGGGGTTTGAGTAGTCATTGAGCGCGGGGGACGGACACATCTTGAACACTCACCTGACCTATACACTCCCCCACATCGTTTCATTCACAGCGCCAAACCGCCGGCGGTAGCTCCGCCCTCGCGAACACCGTGGGCCACGCTTTTATTCGAAAAATACACACCCTGTACCAACGCGTGTTACGCAAGTACCCCGGGAACGTGGGTTTGTGGCTCGACTTTGCGTCGTTTTGCTTTTCGCACGGCAACGCGAGGCTGCTAAGTGAAGTCGTGAGCCAAGGCCTTTTACTAAACCCGCAGTGCGCCGGGCTTTGGTGTTTCGCCGCGAACTGGGAGTACAAGCACAAAGGCGATATCAGCGCAGCGAGGCATTTACTCTTGAGAGGCCTTCGAAACTGCGGGCAATCAAAAATTCTGTGGCAGGTGTATTTCAGGTTTGAACTCAAGTACGCTGGCGACGTACACAAGCGAAACGAAATTCTCAGAATCTCTACGGTTCCGTCTGGGGAGCACGTCGGGGCGGTGGCACAGTGCGTGTTTGAAGCCGCGATGAGGGTGCACCCCACGGACACGGTGTTCCACACGCAGTTCGTATACGTCACCGCGTCGTTCCCGTGGGCGAAGGAGCTGAAGGAAAATATGATTGAAGTGTTGACACGACAGTTTGAAGATGAACGCGACGGAGACGATGAAAATAAAAAGGGCGACGCCGCGTTGTACAAACGACTTTTATCCAGCGCCAGCAACAGCGACGGCGTGGTGTCGTCGTGCGGTGCGCTCGTTTCGGAAGCGGTCACGCACTTGATCTCTAGTAGTGACCATGACTCAGACCGAACTGAAAACGTAATCAACCTGACCAACGAGGTTTTCGGCGAGACGACCGGATCGAAGGAAAAGACGCCAAAAACGGTTGACCGGCTGCGTTTGTCCTTGCTCGGCGCCGCGAACGCGTTGCGCGGCTCGGCGCAACAATGCACCGCGTTCGCGTTCGACCGAGTTCTGGAAGCCACCGCGGTGACGCAAGTGCTGAAAGACACGCAACCAGGTGCTGCTAAGTACCACCAAATCTTGACCGGTGCTGGTGATCAATCATCGACGCCCGCGGACGTCGCCGTCTCGAGAGACGAAATCGACGAGGACAAAAAAGCAAAAGGAGCGCTCGAAAAAGCCGTGCTTGAATTATTAGCCGATGTGAGTTAATTGTGACTGTTTTTAGAATTAAAGGCACTGATGTATAGTATGACTCACGGTATACTCTACTCTATGCACCCCTATCCTACCTTATTGTACTAGCCTCGCCGCTTCCCGTTCCCGCAGCCGCCGCCTTAATTCTTTTTTCCGTTTCACGATTTCGCCGTACAGTTTCTCGCGGTACTCTTGAATCGTGTACTTGGTGTTGTCGTCGATTGGAATTGAAATTATGTGGTCGCACGAAGGTTCGTCCGCGGGGTTGTGGAACTGCGCGAGGTACGGGTGTCTTAGCGCCTCTTCTGCTGATATCCGCTTGTTCGGGTTGAACTCCAGCAGCTTCGATAATAAGTCAGCCCCCTGTTCGCTGGCGTTTGGAAACAGCTGCGTGATTCGTTTTCTTTTCGTCGGGGGAAGGGACTCTAGCATCGTCGCGGCGAACGGGCTTTGCACTGCATCCACGTCCTCGCCACTCGGTCGTCCAGTGACTTCCATGATCCGGTCCAGCTGATTCATCGTGCTGGTGCCTGGAAAAATGGGCTTGCCTCCCAGCAACTCACCCAGAATACACCCGCTTGACCACATATCAACCCCAAATGTATATTTCGTGCTCCCTAGCAAAATCTCTGGCGCGCGGTACCACCTAGTCGCGACGTAATCGGTTAAAATAGGCTGCCCTCCGTTCGTCTCGTCCTCCTCGAGCTGCGCCACGGACCGCGCCAACCCGAAATCAGCAATCTTCACCTGGCACTCACTGTTTAACAACAAATTACTCGGCTTGACGTCCCTGTGTAAAAGCTCGGCGGAGTGCATGAACTTTAAACTCTTGAAAAGCTGGTACATGATGTACTGCTTGTGGATCTCCTCTAAAATGTTCGCGCGAATCACTGTGAGTATTTAGGGAGGGTGGATAGCACAGAGTGTGTGGTTAGTATGTGTAAACAGTCAGAAAAGATGAGAGCAAAGGACTCCTGTCTAATCTAAACACTTACCCGCATGCAGATCTGTTTCCATGTACTCGAAGATTAAATAAATGTCGCGGTCGTTTTCCGCTTTCAGGACGTTCAACAGTCTGCGATGGAACGTAGGGTTGGGTCAGAGAAATGTACACCGCATACTGCGTCATACTGCATTCAATGCAAATCAGTAAGAAAATCTCCTCACAAAAAGCCCATAACGTACCTGATTATGTTTTCGTGGTTGTTCACTTCCTGGAGGAACATGATCTCGCGAAACGTTCTCTGCGGGGATTTGGAGGTAACATTGTCAGCGTACGGTTGTGTTTCGACGCGTCCCGGAGAGCATGACCACGCCGTTCGGGCCTTACCTGCGCGTCCGTTGCGTTCTGAAACGCGTCAAATATCTTCTTCAAAGCGACGGTATCCCTCGTTTTCTTATCAACGGCCTTCCATACGATGCCATATGCCTGCGTTGAACAATGAGACGTGAGTACGAATGCAAACGTGTTAGATGCGGCCGACAGGGGCGATGCAGTCAACCGGTAGAGCCATCCGTACCCCTTTCCCCAACTTTTGTTGGATTTCGTACTTCCGAAGCACGTGCTTGTCTATTTCCTCACTCATGGTGACTCGCAGGCCCAAGAGCGCACAGCGCGCTCAGCCGTGCGAGGCGGAGTGATGGCGGTTTTTTTCCAACGGCACGTTTTCTTCAGAAGAGCAGCGACGAGTTTTGGCAGCTGTGATTAGTGAGATTTTGAATTACATTTGGCAAGAGCTCCTTTGGCTCACTCGTTCGCAGTTACTGCCCCCTCTAGAAAGTTATCCAGCGCGTTTGACATGAACGGCCGAATCACGGACACTTCCATGGCGCTCATGTTCGTCAGCTTGACCCCCTTCAGCGCGTTTTCGTCAAGCGACCGCAGTCCGGCTTGAATTTTATTATGCCGCACCGACCTGATTGTGTCCACCAAGTCGTACAACAACGACCAGTCTTCCAAGTCCTCTCTTGCGAATTTGCACAGATCCGTGGCGATTTCGATGTAGTGGTGAGGCAAACCTTGGAACACGTCATCCGCCCGTTCCGACTCGATCACTTGTTTCAAGGTCGCGACGTCAAGCCACCGCGGAGGAACCACCGCGCACTTTCCTTGTTTCTTCAAAAGCATCGCCAGCCACAGCGGTACGCTGGTTCGCATCTGTGGGCGGAAAGGACCGTACTGCGAGGTTTAAGGATGTTTAAGAGGGGCGGGTCAGTCACGTGGTTTAGGAACCCAAACGGGAAGAGGAGAATACACAGCGGGTGTCGTACCGTTCCGCCGAGCAGATGCAAGCCTTGGAGGGAAAAGTTGGGCACGATGTCCAGGTGCTCATCTTCGGCCAAAAAGTGGACCTCCTGTGGGTGCGCGGGGAAGCGAGGAGCGGGAGGGTGAGCTTTCAAGTTTGTCTAGGGATGGCAGCGACAACAGAAGAAGGATACGAACCTGGTGGGAAATCGCATCCAACGACGCACTCCCGATCATCACGGGAGCGCTTCACGACGACGACCGCGCGATCTGATTGTGTTGGGCACCACGGTTTTGAACGCAAAGAAGAGTCTTCTGGGAAGAAACGAAAAAGAGGTGAAAAAGGTATCGGATACGACCCCGACCACGACTTTCCGGTGCGCGGGGGTTGGTCGCGCGCTAACGATGGGAATGAAGAGGTGCTCGCATGGGAAGGAGAAACATAGATGCGTGCATTGCAACCCGTGTCCTCACGGCAAGGTAAAAGGCAGCTGCGCGGAGTGTAACCCGTGCCCTCACGGCGAGTTGAAAAGCAACTGCCCGGTGTGCAACGGCTGCCCTCACGGCAAACTGAAATACTCCTGCAAGGAGTGCAAACCGTGTCCTCACGGCAAGCTGAAATACAAGTGCCGGGAGTGCACCCCCTGCCCCCACGGCAAGGTGAAAGGCAGCTGCGTGAAGTGCACCGGCTGCCCCCACGGCAAGAAGAAAAGCAGCTGCGCGGCGTGCAACCCCTGCCCTCATGGTAAGCTGAAACACTTCTGCGCGGCGTGCACCCCCTGCCCTCACGGCAAGCTGAAAGAAAGCTGCACTACGTGCAACCCCTGCCCCCACGGCAAGCTGAAACGCAAGTGCGCCGACTGCAACCCTTGCCCTCATGGGAAGATAAAACACGACTGTGTTGCGTGCACCGGCTGCCGTCACGGCAAGCAAAAACGCCACTGCGCGAAGTGTAAGAAGTCATCCCGCGCTGAGCGGTCGATTTCACCGGAAATCAAACAAGAGCCGTTCACCATTCAAAGCTACTTCGGCTTCGACGACGGCCGGTAAAAGAAAAGACGAGGAGTTTAGAAAAGCCGGATTTCTGATTTTTTATGCAAAAATTACATTTTGATTGCACCTCGCTGCTACATTGGGCGTATACACACCTCGGGTTTACAAGACATGTCTCTCCTCTCCTTACGCAACCTGCTTGGCGAGCTCGTCCGCCTTGGACATGACTTCGTTGATGTCTCCGACCATGTAGAACGCCATCTCGGGGAGGTCGTCGTAGGACCCGTCGAGCAGACCCTTGAAACCAGCGATGGTGTCCTTGAGTTCGACGTACCTGCCGAGGATACCGGTGAACACCTCGGCGACGTGGAAGGGCTGCGACAGGAAGCGCTGCACCTTGCGCGCGCGGGACACAGTCATCTTGTCTTCCTCGGAAAGCTCGTCCATGCCGAGAATGGCGATGATATCCTGCAAGTTTTTGTAATCCTGCAGCACCTTTTGCACGCTGCGCGCGATGGCGTAGTGCTCGTCCCCGAGGGTCAGGGGCGACAGGAGACGGGAGGTGGAGTCGAGGGGATCCACAGCAGGGTATATTCCAAGCTCGGCGATACCGCGGGAAAGCACGGTGGTGGCGTCAAGGTGCGCGAACGTGGTGGCGGGAGCGGGATCGGTAAGGTCATCAGCGGGCACGTAGATGGCTTGCACCGAGGTGATGGACCCTTTGTTCGTGGTGGTGATACGTTCCTGGAGACCACCAAGATCCGTGGCGAGGGTGGGCTGGTAACCGACCGCGGAGGGGATGCGCCCGAGAAGCGCGGACACTTCAGAGTTGGCTTGCGTGAACCTGAAGATGTTGTCCACGAAAAGCAACACGTCTTGGCCTTCGAAGTCGCGGAAGTACTCGGCGACGGTTAAACCAGTCAAACCGACGCGAGCGCGCGCTCCAGGGGGTTCGTTCATTTGTCCGTACACCAGCGTGCACTTGGATTCGGACGCTTGAGCGCCCAGCTTAATCACGCCACCTTCGATCATCTCGTGGTACAAATCGTTACCCTCGCGCGTGCGTTCGCCGACACCCGCGAACACGGAGAAACCACCGTGTCCCTTCGCGATGTTGTTGATCAGTTCCATGATGAACACGGTCTTGCCAACCCCGGCACCGCCGAAAAGACCAATCTTACCCCCCTTCTGGTACGGGGCGAGCAAGTCCACGACCTAGATAGAGACGAAAAGGGAAGGGGGTGGGTTAGTACTGGCGAGTGCGCGTGAGAGGAAAAATAGAGATGAAAAATTGTCTCGGAACAGCCAATGTGTCCAAGAGAAACCGACGGCCATCGCGTGCCGCTCTCGTGTCCCCTGTCTTGTACGAATTCTCACCTTGATACCGGTCGTAAGCATTTCCATCTCCGTGGACTGGTCCACGAAAGGAGGCGCTTCCCTGTGAATCGCCAGGGTGTTGGGAGTGTCTGTGGAGGAAAGCCGGGAGGTTGGTTGGAGCGAATGTTAGCATTTCGCGACACAGAGAAACATGATGGATGGAAGAACGAAGTGCTCGGAAGCCCGGGTTCGCGCTTCGATACGTACCGATGGGACCGCATTCGTCGATGGGCTCGCCGATGACGTTCATGATACGTCCCAGGGTCGCGCGGCCGACGGGGATCTGTGGATGGGAGGGGGTGGGGATGGGGGGGGGTGGGATAGGGTTAGATTTTGTCCGGGATCGCGCGACGCGGGACAG
>MDSY01038656.1_pt1 | contig 23754 bp, 16 predicted proteins | sample 811131 | NCBI WGS metagenome assembly MDSY01 (sample SAMN05326643, study PRJNA326480) | marine metagenome | isolation source: seawater | place: Atlantic Ocean: South West | collected 2010 | reverse complement strand
CTTTAACATTCGATGATGTACTTCTTGTTCCCAATCATTCTAGCGTGCTCCCAAAAGACGTTTCATTAGAAACAAAATTAACTAAAAAAATTAGCCTCAATATCCCTGTAATCTCGGCTGCGATGGATACAGTGACAGAGGCCAATATGGCCATTGCACTTGCAGAGCAAGGTGGCATGGGTATTATCCATAAAAACTTAACACCACAGAGACAAGCGAATCGTGTCGATAAGGTTAAACGATTTGAGTCAGGTGTTGTAAGTGACCCTATCACCATTCACCCTAATATGTCAGTTGACGAGGTCATGCAAATTACACGTAAGAACAAAATATCAGGCCTTCCCGTAATTGAGAAAGATAAAATCGTTGGCATAGTAACAAATCGTGATTTACGCTTTGAAACAAACCTTTCCCAACCTATTAAAAATGTCATGACTCCTAGAGATCGGCTTGTGACTGTTAAAGAAGGGGCAAGTAAAGAAGAGATTACAAAACTGCTTCACCAACACCGAATTGAGCGCTTACTTGTGATCAATGATGAGGATGCACTGACAGGATTGATAACAGTCAAGGATATCCAAAAATCAACAGATCACCCGTTTGCTTGCAAGGATGAGCATGGAAGATTAAGAGTTGGGGCAGCCATTGGAGTCGGGAATGATACTGAATTACGAACAGAGCTTCTCGTTGAGGCTGGTGTAGATGTTCTAATTGTCGATACAGCGCATGGTCACTCTGTGGGTGTTTTGAATCGTATTAAATGGATTAAGAAGAATTATCCTAGGGTCGATGTCATTGGTGGAAATATTGCCACCGCTGAGGCTGCAATAGCGATGGTAGATCATGGAGCAGATAGCGTAAAAGTCGGAATAGGACCCGGGTCAATTTGTACAACACGAATTGTTGCAGGTGTTGGAGTACCTCAAATCACTGCAATCAATGAAGTTTATAAAGCATTAAAAAAGAAAAATATCCCTTTTATTGCTGATGGTGGTATCAGATTCTCAGGTGATATAGCTAAAGCTATTGCTGCTGGAGCAAGTTCAGTTATGTTAGGTAGTATGTTTGCAGGAACTGAAGAAGCACCGGGTGAAGTAGAATTATTTCAAGGTAGATCTTATAAATCATATCGTGGCATGGGTTCCATTGGGGCGATGAAAAAAGGCTCCAGTGATCGTTACTTTCAGGAAGGTGAGAGTAATTCTGATAAATTGGTCCCTGAAGGTATTGAAGGACGTGTACCATTCAAAGGGACAGTGGTTAATGTACTCCATCAGTTAATGGGTGGACTGCGCGCATCAATGGGATACGTCGGTGTGGATACAATTCCTAGTATGCATAAAAAAGCAAAATTTATTGAAATTACCAACGCCGGGATTAAGGAATCACACGTTCATGATGTTCAGATCACAAAAGAAGCACCTAATTACCGAGTTGACTAGCGTCACTCACCTTTAAACAACAACGACTTAATATCTTAATGGATAAAATTTTAATTATTGATTTTGGTTCTCAATACACTCAGCTTATTGCAAGAAGAGTCAGAGAGCTTAATGTTTATTGTGAGATTTTTCCCTATGATGCTTCTATTGAAAAAATTAATTCATTTGAAGCTCGTGGGATCATCCTTTCCGGTGGTCCAAATTCAGTTTATGAGAATGAAACACCTAATGTCAGCTCACATATTTTTGAGCTAGGCATCCCAATCTTAGGTATTTGCTATGGCATGCAAACGATGGTGAATCAATTGGGAGGAAGCGTTGTAAATAGTAATGAAAGAGAATTTGGCTATGCAGAAATTAGGGCTCACGGACATTCTGATTTATTAAAAGGTATTGAAGATAAAAAAAATGATGAGGGTCATGGGTTGCTTGACGTATGGATGAGCCATGGTGACAAAGTCAATCAATTGCCTGACGATTTTGAAATTATCTGCAGCAATCAATCTACCCCCATAGCGGGTATTGCTAATAAATCAAAGCATTTCTATGGATTACAATTTCATCCCGAGGTGACCCACACAAAAAAAGGGTTTGAAATAATCAAAAAATTTGTAATCAATATTTCAGAATGTAAGCCTAAGTGGAATATGCCAAATTACGTTGAAACGGCAGTAAAAAAAATACAAAAAGCCGTAGGCTCAGATAAAGTTATTTTAGGGCTTTCAGGAGGTGTTGATTCCTCTGTCGCTGCAGCATTAATTCATAAAGCGATTGGTGACCAATTAACTTGTGTTTTTGTTGATCATGGCCTACTTAGACTGAATGAAGGCGAGATAGTAATGAAAACATTTAAAGAGAACTTAGGTGTTAAGGTGATTCAAGTCAATGCGGAAGATAAGTTTTTAAAGGATCTGGAGGGTATTACTGACCCCGAAGAAAAAAGGAAAATTATTGGTCGCGATTTTGTAGAAATATTCCAAGAAGAATCAAAAGAATATCCTCAAGTTAAATGGTTAGCGCAAGGCACCATATATCCCGATGTCATTGAATCTGCAGGAGGCGACACAAAAAAAACGCATAATATCAAAAGTCATCATAACGTTGGAGGGCTGCCAGATACTTTAAAATTAAAATTGCTGGAGCCTTTAAGAGATCTTTTTAAGGATGAAGTCAGAAAATTAGGAGTTGAGCTTGGTCTTCCAAAAGATATGGTATCTAGACACCCCTTTCCTGGCCCAGGATTAGGAGTCAGAATTTTAGGAGAAATAAAAAAGGATTTTGCTGATTTATTGAGAGATGCAGATGCAATTTTTATTGAAGAGTTAAAAAGATCAGGATGGTATGATAAAGTATCCCAGGCATTTGCCGTTTTCTTACCTATTAAGACAGTTGGCGTAATGGGAGATGCTCGGACTTATGAATATGTTATATCTTTAAGGGCGGTTATAACTTCAGACTTTATGACTGCGCATTGGGCAGAACTGCCATACGTTTTGTTAGGAAAAGTTTCAAATAGAATTATTAATGAAGTAAAAGGAATAAACCGAGTAGTTTATGATGTTTCCGGTAAACCACCATCTACAATTGAGTGGGAATAGATTCAAAAAAAGTAATTTTCAAAGGTATCTTTCCAAGCCGGATTTCACTATAATTTGTTAAAAATAATTACATATTGATATTAAACATATGAATAACAGACAAGATGATGAAATAAATATATTAGAATTGTTATCTACTTTATGGGATGGCAAGTGGAAGATATTTGGTATCATGTTTTTTTCATTTATAGTTATTTTTGTTATCCAAGCTTTGCTTCCACCACCAAACTTTACCGCTACAACTAAAATAAAACCTATCAGCTCTATCGAAGAGGAAAAATATAAAGAACTTAATGAATTTAAGTATAAAGAACTTAATGATTTTATTAATGAGCTGGATGAAAAACAAAAGTTATCTGAAGTACCGAAAGAGAAAGTGATTTTATATGAAGTAACGAAAAAAACACTTTTAAATATGTACATCCGCCAACTGCAAAACGGAAAAGTTATTGAAAAGGCTATTTACGATTCTGGCCTATTAGATGTTAACAAATATAAAAATGAACAAGAATACAAAAATGCAATTGCTAAATTTGGTTCATCAATAACTTTGATTGCGCCCGAAGATGATCTCATCCCAAATGATGAAAGAGATTTTATAAGAAACTGGAAAATTCAACACGAATACAATGAAATTGTAAAGTGGAAGGAATTTTTGTATGCTTTAAATAATCTTACCAATCAAGCGGTAAAAGAGCTCATTAAAAAAGAGTTTACGACGATCATTGATATAAAAAAACAAGATAGTAAATTTGCAATTGAAGATACAAAAACAGAAATTAAGAACACTTATATTACGTACGAAAAATTAGTTGAAAATAATCTTGCACTTTTAAAAGAGCAGGCCAAAATAGCACGCAAGCTAGGTATTGAAAAGAACACCTTTAAGCAAACACAACCAACACTGGAATTATTTTATCAAAAAAACGGTATAAAAAGCTCTGACAATCCTTATTATTTACGAGGATTTCTTGCTATTGAAAAAGAGATTGATTTGCTTGAGACACGTTCAAACATAGACCCGTTTGTAATAGGTTTATTAAAGTTAAAAGCAAAAAAAAGAGCCATTGAGCAAAACAAAACTATTGAGCGTGGTGAGTCACTGTTTACTTATACTCCTGTTATGCTAAAAGATTCTTTTACAGCTTCAAATTTTAATGTTGAAGCAACCTCATTCAAAGAGGGCGTTAAAAGAGACATTTTATTAGCGATTACTCTTCTAATTGCTTTTGTTATAGGAGTGTTGTATGTAATGTTTTCTAAATCCAAAACCAATCAAAATCATTCAAAGTAGTAAATTCGCTTTTGTGATTATTTCAAAGAATTTAACGAATTAAAAAATTCTTTAAATAGTATTCTCTAATTTACGAATGTGTTGTCTATAAGCAATTAATTATTTAGAATTAAGACTTAAAAACATAGTTTATGGAAAATTTTAAAATTCAAGTTGATATTGTATTTTTATGGGTTAACTCTAACGATAAAATTTGGCAAAAAAAAAGACGTGAATCATTCAAGAATTTTTTAATTACTAATGAAGGGGATTTAGCTCTTTACGCAAATACAGATGGTCGGTTTCGAGATAATGGCGAACTAATATTCAATCTAAGATGTTTGGAAAAATTTTTCCCAAATCATGGACATGTCTATATTGTGACGGATAATCAACAGCCAAAGTGGTTGGCTCTTAGTGAAAAAGTTACCATTATTGATCACCAAGAAATTATTCCAAAAAGAAAAAATTCAATTTATGCATCAGCTCATATTGAATCTTATATCCATCACATACCAAACCTAGCAGAAAATTTTTTTTATTTTAATGATGATATATTTTTTGGAATGCCTGTAAATGTAAACTGGTGGTTTGAAAATAAGTTAAAATATTTTTACGATAATGAGCCGCATAAGATATATAAAAATTTACAGCCAGACCTTTTATCACCGATTAACGCATCTACACAATCAAAACTATGGCTAACAGAAAAATATAAAGACTATAAACATAAAAACATAGCTATAGCACATGCTCCAAAACCATATAAAAAATCTCTGCTACAAAAAATTGAAAAGGAAGGAATTGATTTATTTCACAAAGTAAGGTCATCTAATTTCCGATCATGGAAAACACCTGCAGTATTGGTTGATTTTGTTCCTAGGTGGCTTGAATATAATAGATATGCGGAAATAATTCAAACAGATTCCTTATATATTGAAAGTGGTTCAGAAACAATTAAAATTGAATTAGATTTATTAACTCAAGAATTTGGTAAAGTACCATTTTTTTGTATTAATGACACATGTGACGATGCAAACTTCGAGGACAAAAGGTTGAAGTTGGTCAAAGAAATATTTAATAATCTTTTACCAAATAAATCTAGTTTTGAAATTTAAAGAAAGAGGGATATATTTTTACAACTAACATTATTATAGATTAATCAAAATATGGATCCCATAACACAAGGTACAATCGGCGCTATACTCCCTCAAGCTCTAGGTAAAAAAAATCTAGGAATTATTGCTTTACTTGGATTTTTATCTGGAATGGCACCAGATCTAGATATTTTCATTCACTCGTCTACCGACCCACTCTTATCCTTAGAATATCACCGTCAATTTACTCACTCTATTATATTTATTCCTTTTGGTGGACTCATATGCGCTCTATTTCTATTTGTAGTTTTCAAAAAAATAAGTCCATTTAATTTCAAGAAAACATGGCTTTATTGTACTTTAGGCTACGGGACTCATGGGTTAATTGATGCATGTACAAGCTATGGGACTCTTCTCTTTTGGCCTTTTAGTGATATGCGAATTGCATGGAACAATATTTCAATCATTGATCCGTTATTCACGCTACCTTTGATATTATTAATAATGCTCGCAACGATAAAGAAAAAAAATATTTATTCAAAAATTGCCTTAGCGTGGGCAGTCACATATCTTTCAATGGGTATCTTTTTACATAATATGGCAATAAATATAGGTAAAGAAATTGCTGATCAAAGAGGTCACGTTGTTACTAGAATAAAAGCAAAGCCAAGCTTCGGAAATTTAATTCTGTGGAAAACAATATATGAAACTAATGATCAGTTTTATGTTGACGCTACAAATTTACTCTATAGTAAAATTATACCTGGAGAGAGCATTGAGAAATTAAACCTAGAAAAAGATTTTCCATGGTTGAGCAAGAAATCGCAACAATATAAAGATTTAGAAAGATTTAGATGGTTTAGTAATGACTTTCTTGCGGTTGACCCACAAAATAAAAATCAAATTATTGATATCAGATATTCAGGAATTCCAAATGAGATAGGAGGTCTTTGGGGTATACAATTAAACCCAAACAAACATAACCAGGAACATGTTGACTTTGTAAGTATGCGAAGTGCAACTACAGAAAGATTTAAAAATTTAAGAGATATGATTTTTATAAATTAACAATATAATCATATATTTATAATAATTTTATAATAAAGTTGTTAAAAAAAAGGATATTTAAAAAAAATGATTGCATGTCTAGATTTAGAAGGGGTATTACTTCCAGAAATATGGATTAAATTCGCTGAAAAAACAGGAGTTGAAGAGCTAAAATTAACAACGCGAGATATACCGGATTACGATGAATTAATGACTAAAAGACTCAGTATCCTAAAAGAAAATAATTTTAAGTTATCGGATATAAAAGAGGTAATTAGTAGGCTTAATCCACTTGAAGGAGCAATAGATTTTCATAAATGGCTCAGGTCAGAGTTTGAAGTAATAATACTTTCTGACACCTTCTATCAATTTGTCAGCCCATTGATGAAGAAATTAGATTATCCAACGCTATTTTGTCATCAATTAGTGATGGATGGCAGTGATTCTATTATTGGATACAAGCTACGCCAACCAAATGGAAAACAAGAGGCAGTGAAAGCCCTACAAAATTTAAACTTCAAAGTTATTGCTGCAGGTGACTCATATAATGATATTGGAATGCTAAAACAAGCCAATGTAGGTATTTTATTTGATCCGCCAAAAAACGTCATCAGTGATTATCCAGAATTTTCTGTTTCAACAAGTTATGCTGATTTTCAAAAAAAACTAGAGAAGTGTAAAGTTGAGTTTGAAAAAGTAAATTAGAGTTGAAAATTTTTTTTTACCATTATAGGAAATAGATTTTATCTAAAGGCCTTTTAATAACTGAATTTTTAAATGTAATTTACTTTATAAATTAAATTTAAATAATTGATAATAAAAAAATGAGTAGAGCATTCATAAAAGAAAATGATTTAGAACATGCAGGTATAGATGTACCTGAACGCCCAATAAGTTCTGAAAAAAACTATGTAACCCCTGACGGTTATAAAGAGTTAGAAGAAAAAATCTCAATTTTAGAAAAAGAAAGAACAAAATTATTTCTTAATACTGACACTATACATAATCAAAAAAAAATGCAATTGGAGCGTGATTTAAGATATTTTATCAACCGACTTGAATCATCAATTTTAGTAAACCCCCATGAACAAGATAAAAATAAGGTGCTTTTTTCTGCCTCAGTTGGTGTCGAAAATGAATTAGGGGATATTTTGAATTTTCAAATCGTTGGTGAAGACGAAGCAAATGTTAAAATTAATAAAATTGCATACAACTCTCCTCTTGCGAAAGCTTTAATTGGAAACGCTGTGGATGATGAAGTTGTCTGGATGAAGCCCTCAGGAAGTGAAATTTTAACTATCGTAAACATACAGTACAAGCTATAATTCGTAAAAATTTTAACTTGAACAAGCTTAAAATCATAATTTTCTAACTATTACCAAAGAATAAAGGCCGCTAGACTTGTTAATTACAAATAATATTACAATGCAATTTGGATCAAAACCCCTTTTTGAAGATATTTCAATTAAGTTTGGAGACGCTAATCGCTATGGCCTCATCGGTGCAAACGGTTGCGGTAAGTCCACATTTATGAAAATTCTTGCTAAAGAGCTTGAGCCTACTTCAGGTTCAATTGCCATAGAATCAAATGAAAGGGTTGCCTGGCTGAGACAGGATCAATTTGCATATGAAGAGCTGAGGGTTCTTGATGTTGTGATGATGGGTCATGAAAAAATGTGGAATGCCTACGAGGAAAAAAATAAGCTTTATGCAAACCCAGATGCGACTGATGAAGATTATATGAAAGCTGCAGAATTAGAAACAGTTTATGCGGAATATGATGGTTATACAGCAGAGTCAAGAGCTGGAGAGTTGCTCGATGGTGTAGGCATTGAAAATAGTTTTCATGATGGGCCTATGAGTGCAATCCCACCTGGATTAAAACTTAGAGTCTTATTAGCACAAGCGCTATTTGCAGACCCAGACGTTCTGTTACTTGATGAACCTACTAACAATCTGGACATTAATACAATTCGATGGCTTGAAAATATTATTAACTCTAGAAATTCGACCATGATTATTATTTCTCATGATCGTCATTTTCTTAATCAAGTATGTACCCATACAGCAGATATGGATTATCAAAAGTTGACGGTTTATCCTGGAAACTATGATGACTTTATGGCGGCAAGTGCAACAGTAAAGTCACAACAGCTCAAAGCAAATGAAAAAGCTAAAGCGCAAGTAGCCGAACTTCAAGAGTTTGTCAGAAGGTTTTCAGCAAACGCATCTAAAGCTAAGCAAGCGACATCAAGAGCAAAACAAATTGATAAAATAAAAATAGAGGATATGAAGCCATCAAGTCGGCAATATCCTTTTATTCGCTTTGAATACGAGGAAAAAGATAAATTATATCGTCAAGCACTTACAATAAATAAATTGAGTCATGCTTACGAAAAGCCTTTATTTGATAATGTAAATTTTATGGTTGAGGCTGGCGAAAAAGTTGCCATTATTGGTGAAAATGGAATCGGTAAATCTACCTTACTTAAAATTCTTGCAAATACAGTTAATCCTGATGATGGATCAGTCAAATGGGCTGAAAAAGCTAAAATCAGTTACTTTGCACAGGATCATAATGACGAATTTGATAAGAGTACTTCGATATTTGATTGGATAAACGACTTCAAACAAGTACATGATGATGACCAGTCTATAAAAAGTATTCTAGGTCGATTATTATTTTCTGGGGATGATTTTAAAAAGAAAGTGAATGTATTGTCAGGGGGGGAGCAAGGTCGAATGTTATTTGGCAAAATTATGCTCGAAAGAAATAATATATTATTGTTGGACGAGCCCACTAATCATATGGATATGGAGTCAATCGAATCGCTAAATACAGCATTAGATAAATATAAAGGTACTGTGTTTTTTGTAACACATGATCGTGAATTTGTAAGCTCTGTAGCCACACGCATCTTTGAAATAAAATCTGACAAAATTATTGATTACACTGGCAACTATGAGGACTATATTGCAACACAAGAGCTAGATTAAGCTTCTCTTGAAGCTCTCTTTCTCTCGTGCTCAATGAGATATCGTTTCCTGATTCTTATTGATTCAGGCGTAATCTCAACTAACTCATCGTCATCAATGAATTCAACTGCATACTCTAAACTCATTTGAATTGGCGGTACCAGTCTTACTGCCTCATCTGTACCGGAAGATCTTACATTTGTGAGCTGTTTCCCTTTGATTGGGTTCACAATTAAATCATTATCTCGAGTATGAATGCCAATGACCATACCTTCATAAAGCTTATTACCTGGATAAACAAACATTCTGCCTCTGTCTTGTAACTTCCATAATGCATAAGCCACTGCTTCTCCTTTCTCAGAAGAAATTAAAACACCATTTCTTCTTCCGGGAATTTCTGTCTTAACAGGTAAATATTCCTCAAAAACGTGCGACATAATCCCAGTCCCCTTAGTCATAGTCAGAAATTCTCCTTGAAACCCAATAAGGCCTCTTGCAGGGATTGTGTACTCAAGTCGTGTCCTTCCTAACCCATCTGACTCCATATTCGTGAGCTCACCCTTTCGTCGGCCTAATTCCTCCATCACAGCACCTTGCGTTTCATCTTCTATATCTACCGTGAGGTTTTCATATGGTTCACATTTATTTCCATCAACTTCTTTGTAAACAACCTGAGGTTTGCCAACAGCAACTTCATAACCCTCTCTTCTCATGTTCTCTAAGAGAATTGTTAAATGAAGCTCCCCTCTTCCTGAAACTCTAAAAACATCTGCATCTTCAGTATCTTCAACTCTTAGTGCGACGTTAACTAATAATTCTTTTGTGAGCCTTTCTTTTATTTGCCTACTTGTCACAAACTTACCTTCTTTCCCAGCTAAAGGTGAGGTATTTACCATAAAGTCCATATTTAAAGTGGGTTCATCAATCGGTATTATTGGAAGACCTGCAGGATTATCAAGTTGTGCAATCGTAACACCTATACCGATTTCCTCAATCCCAGTCACAATAACAATATCACCTGCCTCCGCATGTTTTACACTAACTTTTTCGAGCCCTTCATAACCAAAAACCTCATTAATTTTTCCCTGACCAACCTTCTCATCTCCCATCATAATGGCTACAGGACTGCCGGGGTTTAAAATACCATTACGAATTCGACCAATCCCCATTCTCCCAGTATACGAGGAGTAATCAAGAGCAGAAATTTGAAACTGTAAGGGAGCTGTTGTATCACCTTCTGGTGGCTCAACATGCGATAAGATAGTTTTGAAAAGAGCTGTCATATCTGTTGTTTCATCTTCCTCTTTCATTTTTGCGTAGCCGTTTAAAGCTGAAGCATATACAACAGGAAAATCAAGTTGCTCATCAGTGGCGCCTAAATTAGCAAAGAGGTCAAAAGTATGATTAATTACCCAATCCGCTCTTGCACCTGGACGATCAATTTTATTAATAACAACAATAGGTTTTAAACCAAGTGCTAATGCCTTTTTAGTGACAAAGCGTGTTTGAGGCATTGGGCCATCAACGGCATCAACTAGCAAAACAACACCGTCAACCATACCTAAAACTCTTTCAACTTCTCCACCAAAGTCAGCATGCCCAGGAGTATCTACAATATTAATATGGTGATCTTCATAATTAATGGCCGTATTTTTAGAAAGGATGGTAATGCCACGTTCTTTTTCAAGATCGTTAGAATCCATTACACGCTCACTTACTTGTTGGTGGTCAGCAAAAGTTCCTGATTGTTGTAATAATTTATCGACAAGGGTGGTTTTACCATGATCAACATGGGCAATAATTGCAATATTTCTTAGCTTTTGATTCATTGATGGGTGACCATTATATTAATTAGACGCGCGATTTTAGCACAAAGAAGGTAACTTAACTCACAGTCTCTCAAGTATTAGAACAAATCTTTGAGATTATTAATTATTTTTTTGTGATCTATCTTTTCTTTATCGGAATTACCTTTCTGCTCTCCACTGAGTTTATCGATGAATTTTTTAATATTTTCTTTTATATCAGTTTTAAGTGATTTAAAGTCAAAAATGGTTTCTAAATTATCATCTATTTTTAAGATAACTTGCTCTAAAATAAATTCAGGAGAAGCCCCTTTTGTTTTTGAACCGATATCTTTAATTGCTATCAGTGGAATATTTTTATTTAAAAAATCTTTTTGTATAGAACTTACCCTTGCTTTAATTTCTAAATCTACAATTTTTAATTCTTTAATAAAAAAAGTTTTTTTTCTTTTTTCTATAGCATATTTGTTTGCTGTTTTACCTCTTGTTTGATCAATTTCAGCTAGTTCATTATCAGCCAACTTTGTTACATTTTTAATAGTTGTTTTCACGTTTTTTGTGGATGTTAATTTAATATAACTTTCGATATTTTTTTTGAGAGCATTAAAGTTTGTTTTTTTTCCATTATATTCATAGATAATTTCAGGATTTTTTATCAAAACTAGAGGTATCTCTATAGTATCCTTATTCCAAGTATCTTTATTAACAGTGATTATGATTTTTTCTGCCTCAAAGGCTTCGTTATTACTAAAACCTTTTGGATTTTCAATGCCTAGTCTATTAATTATGATCTCACCATTATGTAAATCTGTTTGAACTGAGTCAATCTCAACATCTGTCTTAGTCATCTTTGAACCATAATCCATCATATAGTCTTTAATAAAACCATCTAAATTATTAAAAAACCAATAAGTTGCACCCCCTAAAATACAAATGAGTAAGAAAATAACTAATAATATTTTTTTCATTTTTATTAAGCCTTTATTTTTGTTTTTATTTTCGAGAAAGCTTTTTTTGCATTATTAATTGCAGATTCCAGTGTATTTGATGATGCCAATATTACGCCCATTCGTCTTTTTTTAAATGATTTCGGCTTACCAAATAATCTAATGTCAACACCAGGGACCTGAAGTGCCTGATCAACTCCCTCAAAATGAATATGATCAGCATCATGACCACCATAAATGACCTTACTTGCACTAGGCTTTAAAATAGATGTATCGACTGGTAAGCCAAGAATTGCCTTAGCATGTAACTCAAACTCAGATTGTCTTTGTGATGCCATTGTGACCATGCCTGTATCATGGGGTCTGGGACTAACTTCTGAAAACCATACCTCATCCTTCTTAACAAATAATTCAACACCAAAAATACCAAGACCACCTAAGGAATCAGTTATTGTCTTAGCAATTTTTTTTGACTTTTCTAGTACAGCTCCTCTCATCGGTTGTGGTTGATAACTTTCGATATAATCTCCATTCTCTTGATGGTGTCCTATCGGATCACAAAATTTTGTGCAAACTTCACCATTTGAATCCCTCGACCTGACAGTGAGTAATGTAATTTCATAGTCAAAATCAATTAAACCCTCTGCAATCACAACACCCTGATTAACTCTTCCCCCACTTGCTGCAAAGTTCCATGCAGATTCTATTTCACTTTCAGACTTAACTAATGACTGTCCTTTCCCTGAAGATGACATAGTAGGTTTAACAAAACATGGAAATTTTATTTTGTTTAAAATTAGATCTTTGAGCTCCTCAAAACTTCTTGCGAAACCATAATTTGATGTAGGTAAGCCTAATTCTTCAGATGCAAGCTTCCTAATGCCCTCTCGGTTCATTGTTAACTGAACTGCTTTTAAACTAGGAACTACTTTGGAATAACCCTCGCTATGAACTTCCGATAAGAAATCTGTATTAATTGCTTCAATTTCTGGAACAATATAATGTGGTTTCTCTTTTTGAATAATTTGTCTTAATTGCTTTTCATCGGACATATCAATAACGTAAGCACGGTGAGCAACTTGATGGCCCGGTGCATTTTGATATCGATCAACGGCGACAACCTCCACACCCAACCTCTGAAATGAAATAATTACCTCTTTACCAAGCTCTCCAGCACCCAACAACATAACTTTGGTAGATGCAGCACTTAACGGTGTTCCAATATCCATAAATAAGCCTGATGTAAGATAAAACAATTATAACAATAGATTTAGTAACATAATTTTTTATAAAATTTTATTCTCTTTAGCCAAGTTATAAAAATCGAGTATATTTTTTATATTTAATTTTTGTTTAATTGATGTCTGGTAATTTGCTGCTGTCTTGTAACTGATATTCAGTTTTTCAGCGATAGATAATAAATCCTCGCCTGATGCAAGAGATTTAAAAATTTCAAATTCCTTATTATTTAAATCCTTAATTCGTGAATCTTTAAATTCATCTATATCCACCGATGCTGAAATAATAATCTCATTATTCATTACTTTTTCAAGTGCATTAAGCAAATCATCGGATAGGTCATTCTTTAAAATATAACCATCAGCACCAGCTTTCATCGCCTTTTCAATGATCATGGAGTTATCATGCATTGAAAGCATTAAAATTTTTATTTTTGGGTATCTTTTTTTTATTTGATTGGTTGTCTCAATACCACCTTTCCCTGGCATAGAAATATCCATAATAATCAAATCAACGGAGTTTTTTTGTAAAAATTGATACGCCTCTTCTCCAGAACCCAAATCAGACACTATATTGAAACTTGGTGTATTTTCAACCAGCCGCCTAATGCCTGCTCGAACAATTTCATGATCATCTACAATTAATAAATCAGTCATCAGCTAACTCAAATTTATAATTATTTTAAATAATTTCTTTTTAGAAATTTCTAAGGTTCCATTAATTTGATCTACACGCTCGGCAATACCAATTAAACCAAGTCCTTCTAGGTTTGATATTTCATTTTTAATCCCATCATTACTGATTAAAATTCGTGTTTTACCATTTACTTCTAAATACTTTACATTTATTTGGATATTTTTAGGCTCAGAATGTTTGGCAATATTTGTAAGTGCTTCTTGAAAAATACGATAAAGATGGGCAGTTTTCTTTTTTGTTATTTTTTTAATGGCTTTTTCATCAAATTCATATTCAAACTCAACTCCTGTAAAACGTCTTTTCCAATTCTCAAATAACTCAATTAAAGCAGATTCAAAACCTAAATCATCGATTAAACCCAAGTTTAATTTTTTAATAATCTCTCTGGTAGAAAGCATCATATTTTTTGATAGTTTAATTACATTAGATATAGCTTCATCACGAGATTTTTTCTTTGATGATTTTGAGATTGAAGCTGCTTCAGCTTGAAGAGCCGTTAACGATTGTCCAAGTTCATCATGAAGATCTCTGGCTAATTCACTTTTTTCTTGCTCCTGAACATTAATTAGGTTTTGACTCAACTTGTGAATCTTATTATTACTTAGTCTCAGATTATCAATCATGCTATTGAATTTTTTTCCTATAATGTCAAGCTCTAGAATGTTAGTTTTTTTTATCTTTGATTTATAGTTTCCTAATTCTAGCCTCTCAAACCCCTCTATAATTTTATTAATTGGTTTAATCATGTGAGAGAAAAGAATTAAAACCACAATATTAATTAAAATAAGAAAAGTGCCAATAATCCAAAGACCTACCTTAATTTGTTGCCATATTTCTGCATATTCATAAATTGGCTCAGGTTTAATTAAGATATATCCCGTTAACTCCCCTCTTTGTTCAATATTAATTTTAGAGAAAAAAATTTCTTGAGAAAGATTTTCAACCAAAGAAATAAACCAAAAAGGTGGAGGCTTAATTTCATCAATACTATTGAGTGTCTCTTCTAACAAAACATCATCATTATTAAAAAATTGTATTCTTAAGTGACGAATTTCTGATAGCTCTGAAATACCTAATTCATTATTTTCTCTTTGAAATAAGTAAAAGTCAGGATTTTTTTTTACACCCTGTTCAATTGCGAATTCAGCCAAGGACATTGTAGACAACACCTCTTCTCTCACATTTTTTTGGGTAACCATAACAATAGTTATAAGACCAATAAATGTTGCAATTAAAAGTAAGGAATTAATGTAGATAAGAAGTTGTGATTTAAGGCTCATTTAATACAAATAAATATTAAAATAATAACATACACCCGATACATATTAAAAAAGGGCCTAAAGCCCTTTTTTTATTTTTAATCATTTAGAATTCGTAACGTAACCCTACCCAACCTGCTCTAGGGGCACCACCAACAAGTGATGCTGTAGCAATTTCGTCGTCACTGAATGAGCGATCAGCATTTACTCTTGATTCAGCGATACGACCGCCTGTATAATATTTATTATCAAGTAAGTTAGTGACCTTAGCGTATATATTCCAACCATCAAACATATTCGAAAATTTATATTCAGAGTCTAGATTAATAACAGCGTAGCCAGGAACTTCGCTTTGAAGACCATTAACCGATGAATCATTTTCTTGGTTCTCGTTACCCATCATATAAGATGAACTAAAGGCTGTGACTGTTGCGCCAACATACCAAGCTGGATCTGGTTTATATACTGTTCTCAACTTAAAGCTATGTTTTGGAATATTAGGAAGATAGTCTCCATCCTCGACGCTAATTGCACCCTCAGGGTTATCAGATGCTGATGAATTATTTTCACTAATTAATGTAAGATCAGTTCCATATTTAGCTTCAACATAATTATAGTTCATAGAGATTGACCATATTTCAAAGGCTGTATTAAGGCCTATATCAATACCTTCTCTTGTTGTTTTATCAACATTATCGAAATAGCCTGCAGTTGTATTTGATTCAGTGTAGAGAAATAAAATATCATCATGATTTGTAGCGCTGTAGCCCGATACATTCCATGACATATTACTATCAAGTAATCCTGCAAATTTACCTCTTGCGCCAACCTCAAATGTTTTTGCAACAACTTGTTCAAGTGGCGGATCATCGGCCATCTGCGTTGGCAGTGTACAAGGGTTATCTGGATTCGCACAACCAAGCTCGATACTTGTTGGAGCCCTATTAGCCTCATTATAAGAAGCATACGTACTTAAATTATCATATGGGTTATAGGTAAGACCAACAGAAGGATTTAAACGATCAAAGTCATGGTCACCAGTAAGTGAGGTCGGTCCACCCTCACCATTTAAAGTATCTTTATTCCGAATATCAACATAATTATAACGAAGTGAATTATTAATACTCCACTGATCATTTAAAGCATGATTGTTTGTAGCAAAAATACTAGATGTATAAGTTTTACCAGTCAATCCTGAATTTTGCTCTACATCATCAATTTCTCCAGAAAAGAATCCAGATGAATCTAGTGTTGCAATTTCTTGTTCAGTTTGCATAAATGTCACTTTTGAGTACTCAAAGGCTGCTCCAACAATAAGTTGATTCCTTCTTGATAACCAATCATTATCAAATGTTAGCTGACCATTCAAACCATAAGCATTCTGCGTAGTGTTAGATCGATTAATGACGCCTTCATTTAGATTTCTCTCAGCGTTTGTACACTCTCCATCATCGATTGCTTCTTGATTACAAAACTCATCATTTAAGTCACCGTTATATGTGCTTTGGTCGATGTTTCTCCAATAGAGATTTCCTGATCCCATCATTATATCGCTCATAAATTCAGTTCCACTCAGTTGAACTTGATTGTATTGAGTTCTTGTTTTATCAATAAGCGTGTGAACTCCTTTTAAATCCTCACCCAGAAGATACTTCGGTACCATCCCGTTACCCACAAGGCTGTTATGAGCACCCGTATAACTTAAATCAAATCTCGATGTATCATCTTCATAGCCCAATTTAGCAAATCCTTGTTGGACTTCTGATGGTGAAGGCTCTCTCCAACCATCTTCTTTGAAATATGAATAACCTGCATAGTAATCATATTTGTTGTCCTCAGAAACACCACCTGACTCAATAAGGCCTGTGTTTCTTCCCCATGAACCTGTTGAGCCTTCGATAGCTGACTTATTAAAAGTACGTCCACTTTTTGTTTGCATACTTAATGAACCGCCCAACGTATTAAGACCAAAAACAGCGTTTGATCCACCCACTAATTGCATATCATCAATTGCAAAATCTGGAATCGTATCCCATAGGACATTATTACTAAATGGCATATTTTGTCTAACACCATCCACGTATATTGATAATCCCTGTGGATTTCCTAAAATTGGTGTTGCGTTATAACCACGATAATTTATTTCTAATTGATATGGGTTGCCACCCACTTCGTTCACAGTAACGCCTTCAAGATTATTAACCATATAATCAGCAATACTCACACCGGGTTGCTCTCTTATTTCTTCACCTGTGGCGGTCTGAACTGCAAAAGGAACATCATTAACTGGCAAGCCAATGGATGGTAATGATGTTGGAGAATAAACCTCAATACTGTCTACTTTTACTGACTCTCCAGCCATAACAGCTGTCGGAAGAAACATGCTTGTAATCGCAACGATACCCGTAGCTTTAGAAATTTTTGTCATTTTTTGAGTTCTTTATCTTAAATTATTTATAATAAACACTGCATTTTACACAAAATTTTTAATACTTTATTGGGAATAATTCCTAAATTTTTAATTGGGTAGCCAATTAATTTGATAGCCAACCTCTCCTATACTCGATTGGTATTTATGATGAACGGCAAGATTTGGTACGGCAACTAATTCATTATTTGCAAAAATTAAAGGAATCTGACCTCTTTCCCAAATAGGTATATCAGCAGTTTGAAATAAATATTTTAGGCTTCGGCTAGGTTGGTCAGAAAAGGGTTTTAGTTTCTCACCTCCAACTCTACTTTTAACATTAAGCGTTTTTACCCCAAGCCTTGATAAAGATAACCCCCCTTCTTCAATTTTTTTAAATTGAAGTTTTGTTTTATTGGGTAAATAAAACTCTTTTTGACCAGACCATTCTAAATCAAAAGTACTTGTATTAATATTTAAATTGACAAGTAAAAGCTTATTGTTGTTTGCCCGAATAGATACTTCCTCAGAAACTTTTAAATTCAAAGCTGTATCCTTTTTTATAAAGACCATTTGTTTATAAAGCTCTTCCATATTCTTTTTACTTGGCATTAGTAAGTTATTAAATGAAAGCCACCAGCGCATTAAGTTTGTTGCTCTTACCTTTGGAAGTTTTTTTAAATCATTAATTAATAAATAGCTAGCATCATCTGACATAACATTTTTACTATCATCTAATGCTAATAATTCATTTAAATAATGGCCCTCTGAAATATTACTCGCAGAACGGCTTATTGTTTCAACAGATGCTGGATACCTTGATTCAATTAAAGGCAAAACTTTCTTGCGAATGAAATTTCTATCGAAATTGATATTCTCATTACTTTCATCTTCAATATATTCAATATTGTTCTCATCAGCATACCTCTCTAGTAGCTCTTTTTTTATATTTAGCATGGGTCGCCAAAACTTTCTTTTTACATCAAACTCAGCCATACCTGATAATCCCTTTAATCCTGAACCTCTCAATAACTGCAACATTAATGTTTCTGCCTGATCATTTTGATGATGGCCAAGAGCTACAATGCCCTTTTGTTTTTTCTTTATTGCCATATATCTTAATTCTCGGGCTTCCCCTTCAATACCCAATGAACTTTTATCATTTACTTTTACTTTTTCATCATAAAATTCGATATTCAATAATTTACATTTTTCTTTACAAAAATTTAACCAATTATCAGCAGATGAGCTAAGCCCATGATGCACATGAATCGCTTTAAGTTTAAAATGTAATTTAGATTGCATTTGTTTAAGAAGATGAAGTAAAACAGAGGAGTCTAGACCTCCGCTAAACCCTAAAAGAATTTCTAAGTCTGCATTATCTTGTTTTAGGTTATCTAGGAAGGATTGATAAATTTTATCCTGAAATTGATTTTCATTTTTCACTGTGACTATGTTGTCCAAAACCTATTAAGCGGTCGTATCTGTTTTTAAGCAACTCATCAATAGAAGTTGCTTTTAGCTGGATCAATTGATCCTTTAAGGTTTGTTTTACATTTCTCATTGTGACTTTATAATCTCTATGAGCGCCACCTAATGGCTCTGAAACAATTTCATCCACAAGACCTAATTTTTTCAATTTCTGAGATGTAATCCCAAGAGTATCTGCGGCCACTTCTGCCATTTCCGCTTTTTTCCATAAAATAGAGGCGCAGCCCTCAGGAGAAATAACCGAGTAAGTTGAAAATTCCAACATAGCTAAGAAATCAGAGACACCAAGTGCTAGCGCACCACCAGAACCACCTTCACCGATTACTATTGAAATAATAGGTACTTGCAATTCAGTCATCACATACAAATTCCTTGCAATTGCCTCAGACTGGCCTCGCTCCTCAGCTCCAATACCTGGATAAGCACCGGGAGTATCAATCAAAGTAATGATAGGTAGTGAAAATTTTTCGGCAAGCTTAAATAACCTTAAGGCCTTTCGATAGCCCTCTGGCCTTGGCATACCAAAATTACGATGTTGACGTTCCTTAATATCGCGACCCTTTTGATGACCGATGACCATCACAGACTGTCCTTCAAATTCCGCCAAACCACCAATAACTGCTGGATCATCTGAATAAGTCCTATCGCCATGCAACTCCTTAAAATTCTTAAAAATTGCTTGGATATAATCTTGTGTGTAAGGTCTTTGGGGGTGTCTAGACACTTGAGAAATTTGCCATGCAGTTAAATTATCGAAAATTTGATGTTGCATTGCCTCAAGCTTTTCTTGAAGAGAATTTAATTCTTTATTGACATCGATGGTTGGATGATCGTCGTGTGCTTTCTTTAAGCTTTCAATTTTAGCTTCAAGTGTTTCAACAGGTTTTTCGAATTCTAGGTAAGTACGCTTCATAATCTAAATCAGGCCATAAATAATTTACTAATTATAAAGTATTTTGACGTTATCATCTTCGTATGATGCCACAAGACTAAAAATTAAATCTTCGTGAAGCGCCACCGACCACTCAGGACCTAACATTAATTCTACTTTCCCATGTTGATTCTGATACTCAACCTTTACCCGACATTTCTTAATGTCTGAACCAAAAGCACCATTACAAAAGGGCTTAAGTAAGTTTTTAAGGACATCTGGATTCACCTGTTTATCAAGGGTGATTTTAAGTAGTTGGGCTTTTGTGCTTTGTATACTCAATAAATCAAAAGCCTTAATCACATTAATCCTATTCCCGCCAGTAAAGTCATCATGACTGACCCTTCCTTCAACAAATAGTAACTGATCTTCTTTGATGAGCTCATAAAAGTCATTGAGAACCTTGCTTCCCACCACCATATCCATCCTACCTTCTGAATCATCTAATGTGATGATGGCAATCTTCCCTCGACTAGTCATTTTAAACCTGACATCAGAAATAATACCTGCAACAAGATAGGGTGACTCCCTGGGGATGAGTTCCGATAATTTTGTTGGGATGAACTCCCGAATCATTTTTTTATAATACGTGAAGGGGTGCCCACTAAAATAAAAACCTAAAGCCTCTTTTTCCTCTAATAACTGCTTTTGTGTATCCCAAAGCTCGACAGAGACTAACTTAACCATCTGCTCCTCAGAAGCATCGAATAAATTGTTCTGCCCAATATTTGCGTTGGCTTGATCAGCAAAATTTATTGCTAAACCAATGCTGGCTAATAGTGAGGCCCTGTTTTTTTCTATTTCATCAAATGCCCCCGCCTTAATAAATGACTCAATAACCCTTCGATTAACCTTTCTCAAATCAAGTCGAGATGTAAAATCAAAAAGGGATTTGAAGGGTCCATTCTCTTTTCTTTCTTTCAAAATTTCTTCAATGGCAATTTGACCTGAACCCTTTAACGCACCCAGACCATATAAAATTTGATCTTGGTTGACGGTGACAAACTTATATTGGCTTTGATTAATGTTCGGTGGAAGCAACTCGACTTTATTTCTTGAGCAGTCATCGAATAATAAATGTACGTTATCGGTGTTATTCATGTCCGCTGACATCGAAGCTGCAATAAATGAGGATGCGTAGTGTGTTTTAAGGTATGCGGTTTGGTAAGCAATCTTGGCATAGGCTGCTGCGTGTGATTTATTAAAACCATAGCCTGCGAATTTTTCTAACAAATCAAATAAATCATTGGCCTGTCTTTCATTTAGATTATTCTTTGTAGCACCTTCTATGAAAGTTGCACGCTGTGCATCCATTTCCTCAACTTTTTTCTTACCCATCGCACGTCTGAGCAAATCAGCACTACCTAAAGTGTAACCCGCCACCACCTGGGCAATTTGCATCACCTGCTCTTGATATACGGCAATACCATAGGTCTCTTTTAAGATTTCTTTTGTGGCGGGGTGTGGGTAGGAAACAGCATCAATCCCATGCTTTCTTCGACAAAATTCTGGAATCAAATCCATGGGACCTGGTCGATAAAGTGCTACTAATGCGATAATATCTTCAAAGCAATCAGGTTTTGCCTGCTTCAGCATGTCCTTCATGCCCCTGGATTCAAGCTGAAACACCGCTGTAGTATTTGAGGCCTTTAGCAAGCTATAAGTTGCTTCATCATCAATCGCAATCTCTTCAAGATCAAGTGGCTCTAAATTATCTTTTTGTCTCAATGAATTCGAATTTTCTAAAGCCATTGACAAGATAGTGAGTGTTCTCAGCCCTAAAAAGTCAAACTTGACCAAGCCCAAGGCTTCAACATCGTCCTTATCAAATTGACTGACCACTCCCTCTCCCTCAGCCTGACAATAAATGGGGGAGAATTTAGATATCTCACTTGGCGCAATCAAAACACCACCTGCATGCATACTCACATTTCTGATTAAGCCTTCGAGCTTTAAAGCCAAATCAAAAAGCTCTTTAACCTCCTCTTCCTTTTTAATTCTATCTCTAATTTGAGTCTCTTTTTCAATGGCATCTTTTAATGTGATGCCCAGTTCCATTGGGATTAATTTAGCGATGCCATCCACGAATAAAAAGGGGAGATCAAGGACACGCCCCACATCACGAATAACTGCCCTTGCTGCCATGGTGCCAAATGTGGCAATCTGTGAAACAGACTCGGCTCCATACTTTTCTTTCACGTAATCAATCACTTGATCTCGCCCTTCCTGACAAAAATCGATATCGAAATCAGGCATGGACACTCTATCTGGATTTAAAAATCGCTCAAAAAGTAGGTTATATTCAATAGGATCTAAATCAGTAATACCTAAGCTATATGCCACCACTGAACCCGCACCGGAACCCCTACCCGGTCCTACGGGAATATTATTTTGCTTAGACCAGTTGATAAAATCAGAGACGATTAAAAAATAGCCCGCATAGCCCATTTGGTTAATCACATCGACTTCAAAATTAAGCCGGTCGAAGTAGATTTTTTCATCAATGGCTTCTTGGTTTGGGAGACTTTCAAGTCTTTGTTTAAGCCCCTTTTCTGCCTCTAATTTTAAGAATTCATCTATCTTCATACCTTCAGGGATGGGGAAATTCGGGAGGTAGGTGTCACCTAAATGAAAACTAAAATTACATCTTTTAGCAATCTCCACCGAATTTTCTACCGCTGATGGAATATCTTTAAAGAGATCCGCCATTGCCTCACCATCTTTGAAAAATTGGCTGGGTGAGAATGTTTTAGGTCGTCTGGAATCAGCCAAAACATACCCCTCAGCGATACAGGTTTTTGTCTCATGCGCTCTGAAATCATCAGCCTTCATAAACTGAATAGGATGTGTGGCAACCACAGGTATTCCATGTTGAGTGCCCAAATGAAGCGCTTGTTGGATGTAACGCTCCTGATCTTCTGATAATTTTCCTTCCGCATATCGTTGGATCTCTAGATAAAATCGGTCTCCAAATTTTTCTTGCCATCTCAAAGTTACCTCTGATGCCTCTTTGACCTTATCATTTAAAATCAGCTGCCCGATTTCGCCCTGAAGTGAGCCTGACAAGATAATTAAGCCTTCATTAAAATCTTCAAGCAACCACGCAGATTTGACCTCGGCCCGTCCTTTATATTGATTTTCTAAAAACGATTTAGAAATCAGACGTGATAAATTTAAGTAGCCTTCCTGAGACTGGCACAATATGAGGATTCGGTAAGGCTGCTCGCGATTTTTTTCATTTTGTAACCAAACATCACAACCGATGATAGGTTTAATTTTTTTATCGATCGCCTTTTTATAAAACTTAACCGCCCCAAAAAGGTTACTCAAATCGGTTAAGGCCAATGCTGGCATATCTACTTCAAGTGCTTGGTTAAGGTACTCTTCTAATTTGACAATGCCATCTGTCACTGAATATTCGCTATGGCATCTGAGATGAATAAATTTTGGTTGTTCTGCGTCTTTCATATATTAATTTATTTTACCTGATAAGCTTTGATAGAATATTAGTAAATCAGAAATATTTTAAATTATTTTGGAGAATAG
>MDSY01153792.1_pt1 | contig 23764 bp, 20 predicted proteins | sample 811131 | NCBI WGS metagenome assembly MDSY01 (sample SAMN05326643, study PRJNA326480) | marine metagenome | isolation source: seawater | place: Atlantic Ocean: South West | collected 2010 | reverse complement strand
GCATCCTGCTTAGAAATATTCACTCCTGCCTTGCCTATGACTAGTGCTAGCTCACCTTCATAATCGATCTTACGAGTCACCCCAGCGTGTAACGGTATGTTTTCTAATGGGCCTATGAGGGTGTTAGTAGCCTTGCTAAAAACTATGGGATATTTTGGAAGATCGGCGCTAATACCCATTTTATGCGCAATTTCTGCCGCATGATCGGCGTAGTTTTTGCCGGTACAAAATACATTACGGCGTAAATGGGGCAACGGCGACCCTACTAATTCTGGTGTATAGCTGACACAAGCAATATGTTGCTCATACGCCGTTTGCACTAGTGCATCAAAGTCATCTTGTATGCTTTGGGGGCTATCTAATAAAGACCACATGTCAAAGCAGGGCACTGCTAAGCCTAAAATGCTGCTCGCCGCATCAATATCAATTAAGTGGTTATTGATAACGGCACCTAAACGACCTTGTTTTAGAGTGACATAATGCATGTTGATTGCTCCTGAATAATATATTGAAACCTTTGCACAAAGCAGATACCAAGATAAAATGGTTAAAACCAGCCTACTTACTTGTTGAAAAACTTGGTAATAGCTAGCTATTACCTGCATTTCCCGCCTCAATTAAACTGATTTTTCCTCATTTCTCTTTTGTCACCACTTTATGAAAAGGTCTCGTATCAATTTAATAGGTGTTCGTCGCATACCGAAGTTAAACAATTTTAGGTATAATACCGCTTCATTTAAGACCTAAGGCCGTATCAATACGACACCTTAGTCTATTTTTAATACCTTTACCTGTCATTAAGCAGGTGATTAAAAGGTCTAAGCTTTGGAGTATCTAATGAAGAGCCCAGTTAACGTTGTTATCACCGGTGCCGCCGGCCAGATTTCTTATTCTCTTATCTTTCGCATCGCCAAAGGCGAAATGCTAGGTAGCGACCAGCCAATCAACCTAAAGTTATTGGAAATTACTCCTGCTCTTGGCGCCCTTAATGGCGTAGTGATGGAAATTGAAGATTGTGCATTCCCGTTAGTGAACTCTATCACGCCTACAGATGACGCGGCAGTGGCGTTTGAAGATGCTCACTATTGCTTACTGGTTGGTGCTCGTCCGCGTGGGCCAGGTATGGAACGTAAGGACTTACTAGAAGCGAACGCAAATATCTTTACCGCCCAAGGCAAGGCGATTAACGACAACGCCAACCGCGACGTTAAAGTGTTGGTCGTAGGCAACCCAGCCAATACCAACGCCTGTATCGCTATGAAAAGCGCACCAGACCTAAACCCATTGCAGTTTACTGCCATGACTCGCTTAGACCACAACCGCGCCTTGACCCAGCTGGCCAATGCGACCAATGCAGGTGTGAGTGATGTGAAGAACTTGTGTATCTGGGGCAACCACTCAGCCACCATGTATGCCGATGTCACTAACGCAACCGTGAAAGGCCAAGCCGCAACGGACCTGGTAGACCAAAACTGGATCGACACAGACTTTATCCCAGTAATAGCCCAACGTGGCGCATCTATCATTAAGGCCCGTGGCGCCTCTTCTGCAGCCTCTGCTGCCAATGCCGCCATTGACCACATGCGCATCTGGGCTGCTGGTACGCACGATGGCGACTGGACCAGCATGGGTATTCCTAGTGACGGCAGCTACGGTATTCCTAAGGACCTAATATTCTCTTTCCCAGTCACTTGTCAGAACGGTGAATATAGTATTGTTCAAGGCCTATCAATTGATGCAGCAAGCCAAGCCTACATCGATAAGACTTGCCAAGAACTAGAAGAAGAGCGCGACGCTATTGCTCATTTAGTTTAGTTATTGGCCTTTGGCCAATCTGTATAAGCTATGTAAGTTATGTAAGTAGCTAAAACAAAAAACCGCCCAGTGGCGGTTTTTTTGGCTGTTACCATTGCGCATCAATTACTGATGTTCAATTTCAGCCTTTTCTTCTGCTCTATAAGACACAACAAGTGGCACTATAAGCATCACTGCCATGACCCAAAAACATACTGCCATACCCATGGGGCTGTCAGCGTAACTGAAGATAGCTTCTGCACCTTCCCAACTGGTAATTGGTGATGAATTAAACATGGTTAAACTCTCTTATTATTAATGTGTTAATGGACACAAACTAAACCTTAGCAGGTTTAGTTTGCACAGCTCACGTTATTGAGAGCGAATTTCTTCTGGATAGGCAATACCTTCCAGCTCGTTATCCATGCCGTCACGTTGTACACCGTCACCAGCGCGAAGAATACCCATCTTGTTGAACAACCAAGACAGTGCATAACCAGGAATAAAGCCGGTCGCAATCATTACTGCTGCGCCAACAACTTGACCTGTCATGTTAATGGCAGGCACATCAAACCCATCCCAAGAACTAAATCCTGGGTAACCACCTAAGAAGATACCAACAGCTAATAAGCCCCAAACGCCACACACACCGTGCACAGCTACAGCACCAACAGCATCGTCGATGCCCATTTTTTCAATCTGCTTAGCAGCCCAAGGACCTAAGTAACCACCAGTGAAGGCAATTGCAAATGCCAGTGGTGGATACCACAAATCAAGGCCAGCGGCGGCGGAGATGACGCCACATAAAGCACCAGACATCATCCAAAAAGGATCACGGGTACAGGCATAACATCCGATAATACCGCCAGAAACAGCCATTAAGGTGTTAAAGAGATATGCAGAAAGAGTAGTTGGACCTCCATAAATGTTCACCCAACCACCATTAGTACCATAGTTATACAATACACAAGCACCGATGAAACCAAAGAAACCTACAACAATCAGCATCAAACCCGTAATGGTCATCGGTAAACTATGACCCCGGATGACGTTAGCACTGCCGTCTGCATTGAACTTGCCAATACGTGGGCCAAGGTTGATCAGAACTCCTAAAGCAAAGAAACCGGAAATGGTATGAACAACTCCAGATGCCACCGCATCATGATAGCCGAACTTGGTGACTAACCAACCCGCTGGATGCCAGCCCCAAGACGCTGCTAAGTTCCACACCACAGAACCTAAAATCACCGCCAAAACCACAAAAGCAGCCATGCGAATACGTTCAATAACTGCACCTGACAAGATGGACGCCGTAGTACAAGCAAACAGAGTAAAAGCACCCCAAAATACGCCTGTGGCTTGGTCTGCCATGTTAGGTCCCATGATGGCTGACATCGGCAAACCAAATTCACCCCAAACTGGGTCGTAGGTAAAGCCCTGCCACATGAATAGGTAGATCAACCAACCAAACATATAAAAGGTGGGAATCATGAACGCGAACGCGAGAATGTTTTTGGTACCAGAAGCCAATGAATGTTTAACTCTAGAGGTGCCCATCTCATACATGAGAAAACCTGCGTGAATTAGGATCATTATGGCGGTACACCAGTAATAAAATATTTCGAGGTTAGTATTGCTTAAACCTTGCAACGCCTCTATTGCTGCCTGCATTTCTTCAGGGGTCATTAGTCTCCCTCCATTTTTGTTGTTATTTTTAAGTTCATTAGCGTGTCAACTATGCGATGGGAGATTTAAATATATTCACACAAGCGATATACTTATTTCTCACATAAATCATAGTACCCACGATGCTATACCAACTTCAAATACAAAACCGCCATACTTTTACTCATAAAAATCAATAAATATCATCGGAATAGCCCTACATAACTGGCTGAGCGACAGATTTACTATGACAGACAAAAACGACATCAATTACAGAAAACCAAGCTGTTTGCAAAGAAATGTAAAGTATATTTATATAACAGCCCTATTAGTGTGGCTACCAATTTGGTTGTGGATTAGCTGGGTTACGTTAGCTGAACAGGCCAATAAAGACTTGCATCACCGAGTTTACGACGACTTGTCTTTGTTTGCTGACAGCCTTAATAGCGAACTCGAAAAATATCAATTTATCCCCAAAGTACTAATGCTTGATGCCAGCCTTGTGGCCCAGGCCACTAACAAAAGTTTAGTGGCCAATGCAGATCAATCCAACCAGCGCCTTCAGCACATTCGCCAAACGACCAATGCCGATGAAGTATTCATCATGGATGCCACGGGCACTACGATCGCCTCCACCAAATTAGAGAATATTGGCAATCGTTATCAACATAGCCCTTTTTATAGCTCGGCGAGGGCTGGAGGGTCGGGGGGCTTTTTTACTTTGGGCTTACATGCTGGCATACGTGGTTACTATTTTAGTGAACCCTTGTTTGAACCTGATACAGATGAGGTGGTTGGCATTATTGTGGTGAAAGTGAACATGGCCCGCCTAGAGCGTAACTGGCTCAATAAAGCTACTCCAATGCTAATTACTGATGAATATGGTGTGGTAATAGTATCAAGTACTCCTAGTTGGCTTTTTACAACCCGCTCTCCTCTTACTGAGGTACAAAAACATCACATTCGTGCTACTAGCAAATACCCGATGGTGTCTTTTCCTCTATTGCAAACCAAAGTACATAAGAACACCCCTTATGGACAAGTGGTAAGCTTACCCAAGGCTGGATTTAATCGTGTATTAGAAGTCACGAAATCTATACCTGCATTAAACTGGACTATTTATGGTCAGGGTGATCTTGGTGCTGCAAAGCGCAGTGTTTATCAAGGCGCCGCTATTTCAACATTATTATGGGCGCTGCTGCTGAGCTTAGCCTATGTTGTTACACAGCGGCGCCTACAACTTTTAGAGACACTGCATCGGCGTGAAATTAATCAAAACCGCTTACAGCAAGCCAAGGATCAGCTTGAAACACGAGTCACTGAACGAACTCAAGCATTAGAGTCTAGTAACGATGAGCTTAAGCAGGCTCAGCAAGAACTAATACATGCAGCAAAGCTTGCCACCCTAGGCCAACTTGCCACCAGCGTTACCCATGAAATTAATCAGCCCCTTACTGCCATTTTGGTATCGGCTGAGAACGCAGAACAATGGCTTATTAGGCAAAAAACTGACAAAGCCTTGGATAATATTTTACAGATTAAGTCATTGGCCCACAAAATGGGTCTGATCACTTCTCATTTAAAAACCTTTGGCCGTAAAACTGATGAAAAAAATGAATGGGTATGCCCTCAAACTGCCCTAGACAACGCTTTGTCCTTACTTCTGCCTCGCATCAAGCTAGAAGGCGTTGAAACTTTGATAGACGATATGTCTGCAATAAAAGTATTGGCAAACGACGTACGCTTGGAGCAGGTATTTATCAACCTATTAACCAATGCCTTGGATGCTATGGAAAAAAGCATTTGCAAAAGACTGAGTATATACTTTCAAAAAAACTCATCAGAGACACTAAGCCAGGTGACTATTTATGTCAGTGATACCGGATCTGGAATAGATAGTGAGCACTTGCACCATTTATTTGATCCGTTTTTTAGCACCAAGGATGTAGGTGTAGGGCTAGGTTTGGGCCTTACCATATCGTACAGTATTATCAAAACTATGGGTGGAGAATTAAGTGCTATAAATTCCGCTGATGGTGCTGTATTTGCTATCCAGCTACAGGCCAAAAATCAACATTAGGCCTCATGCCTCATATAAGTAACGTGAAAATGCGCCACCAGAGAAAAACACATGAACTTACCCACTATATGTGTGGTTGACGACCACCAAGACATTCGTAATGCATTGGTTGAAATGCTGCAATTGGCTGATTATAAGACAGTTGCCTTTGCCCGTGCGAAAGATGCTCTAGCCACCCTCGACAAAACTTGGCAGGGCATCATTATTAGTGATATTCGTATGCCAAAAATGGATGGCTTTGAGCTGTTGGCTGCACTGCAAAAGTTAGATTTAGACTTGCCGGTAATATTGATTACCGGCCATGGTGATGTACAAATGGCACTCAGTGCTATTCGCAATGGCGCATATGATTTTATAGAAAAACCATTTCGCAGAGAACATCTTTTAGAAGTAGTTAAGCGCGGTTTAGATAAGCGGCAACTAGTGCTTGAAAACAGGCAGCTAAAAAATGCCATTGCCACTCAGCACAAGGAAACGATCATTGGTCAGTCGTCCATTATCACAGCCCTCAAGGAGAAGATTACCCGCCTGGCCAAAGCAGATGTTAACACCCTCATTTGTGGCGAAACAGGTACCGGTAAAGAATTAGCTGCCAGGCGTTTACATGAACAAAGTGACCGCAACAAGGGCCCCTTTGTTGCTATTAACTGTGCTGCACTACCTGAGTCGATGATGGAGGTGGAGCTTTTTGGCCACGAAGCTGGTGCTTTTACTGATGCTAAAAAGGCCCGCATTGGTAAATTTGAATACGCGCACCAAGGCACCATTTTTCTTGATGAAGTTGAGAGCATCCCCTTATCATTAGCAGTTAAAATATTGCGCGTGCTGCAAGAGCGTCAAATAGAGCGGCTAGGTTCAAATCAATCCATTGATATCGATATTCGTGTCATCGCAGCCACTAAAAGCGATCTAAAGCAGCTATCTGAAGATGGAGTTTTTAGGGAAGATTTATACTATCGCCTTAATGTTGTAGAACTACACTTACCTCCACTACGCCAGCGAGATCAAGATATTACTCTGCTATTTCGTTATTTTGTTGACCAGGCCAGTAGCCGTTTTAACATTACAGCACCTAACTTATCCCTGCATGTGATCGACACATTAATACAGCATGATTGGCCTGGAAACGTGCGCGAACTCATTAACGTGGCTGAGCGATTTGTACTCACTGACACCCTTATCGACCAACGAAAGCTAGCCAATTGGCAATCTGACGTTCGCCACAGCAGCTTACCTAGCCGCTTAGAACGTTATGAAAAGCGACTTATTGAGGAAGCCTTATCACAAGCCCAAGGCTCCATTAAACGCACCTATGAGGGCCTAGGTATTGCACGAAAGACTTTGTACGACAAGTTGGCCAAGCATGGCCTTGATCGACATCGCTTTATGGATGACTAGGTAGCATTAAATAAGAGTGTGTAGATATCCGCACACTGAGGTTAATTAATGGGTAGATTAGGTAATATTACTAGTTGACAAATAAAAATATAATCTTATTTATCAGTTAGTTATGACCTGGCATTATACTTGCCACGTTAAAATTAGTAGTAACGCTACGAAATGATAATAATTTTAACAACGAGGTTCATCATGAAATTTTTTACAACATCTGCACTCGCTAGCGCCATGGCGCTAGCCCTTGTGGCGACCCCAGCCCAAGCCAGTGAGGTTTGCCAAGATGGCGAAATCGTCATTAAATTCAGCCATGTTACTAATACCGACAAGCATCCTAAAGGAATCGCTGCCACAGCCCTTGCTGAACGGGTTAACAGTGAAATGAATGGTAAGGTCTGTTTAGAAGTTTATCCAAACTCAACCTTATATGGTGATGGAAAAGTGCTTGAAGCCTTGCTATTAGGTGATGTTCAAATGGCTGCTCCGTCCTTGTCTAAATTTGAAAAGTACACTAAACAATATCGTTTGTTTGACCTGCCTTTCATGTTTAAGAATATGGACGCCATCGATGCATTTCAGTCATCTGAAGCAGGCCAAGCCATGAAAACTGCTATGGTGAAGCGTGGTATTTTGGGGCTAGAGTTTTGGCACAATGGCTTGAAGCAATTATCGGCAACCAAGCCGCTGTTGAACCCTTCTGACGCTGCGGGCATGAAGTTCCGAGTAATGGCCTCCGATGTGCTTGTTGCACAGTTTAAAGCCCTTGATGCTGTACCTCAGAAAATGGCTTTTAGTGAAGTATATCAAGGTCTACAATCTGGCACGATTCAAGGCCAGGAGAATACTTACTCTAATATTTATGGCAAAAAATTCTTCGAAGTACAAGATAGTGTCACAGAATCAAACCATGGCATCTTAGATTATATGGTAGTGACTTCAACAGAATTTTGGGATGGTTTACCTAGCGATATCCGCAACCAGTTAGAGACTATTTTACGTGAAGTGACTGTGTCACGAAATGCTCAATCGTTTGCAGTAAACGAAGCCAACAAAAAGGCTATCTTAGCCACAGGCAAGACCATCCACTCGTTAACTGATGAGCAACGCGCTCAATGGAAAGCGGCCATGCTACCAGTATGGGATGAGTTTACAGATGACGTAGGCCAGCACAACATTGATGCGGCGCAAGCTATTAACGCTCAGTACTAGCTTTATAGTAATCCATTACTAACAGGGGTCTATTTTTAGAGCCCTGCTTGTGTGGATCAACTTGGGCCCTAACTAGTTTAGGGCCTTGTTTTTAGACCTTATTTTGATGACCTTAAGGTGTTCTTATGGCTGCTCAACCGTTACTAAAAATCACCCTTGGAGACCGCATTGAGCGCAATTTAATTGCGCTCATGTTAGGACTCATGACCATGATCACTTTTTCAAATGTGGTGATCCGCAAACTCCAAGAGAAGGATTTTTGGCGCAGCGATTGGTTTGAACCTGTGGCCGAACCCTTATCCACTTTTGGGTTGCAATCACTAGAAACCACCGTATTCCTTTTTGCTTGGATGGGCATTGTAGGCACCGCCTATATGATCCGCATTAAAGCTCAACTAGGGGTCGATGTGGTCATTAATTTCCTATCTCCCAGTTGGCGTAAGGTAGCTGCTTTATTTGCTGTAGGTGCCTGCCTTCTTTATTCCTTGCTGCTTCTTAAAGGCAGCTGGGACTACTGGGCACCCTTTGCCAACTTACCTCCTACAGAAGGTCGGATTATTCCCGAAGGCTTTAAGGAGCGTTACTTAAACCAAGGCTATTATGAAGTGAATGATATTGTTATGCCTGTATGGGCACAATTTTTAGCCGATTGGTTTAACGATGGAGAGGAATACGAAAAAATTCCTCGTTTTATACCCTATTTTGCATTGCCTCTAGGTATAGGCATGTTTTTATGGTGCTATTTACGGGTTGCTGCTGACGTAATGCAAGGCAAGGCAAACGTGATTATCGCAAGCCACGAAGCTGAAGATCTAGTTGATCAGGCAGCAGAAAAAGCAGACAAGGATTAACCCATGGAAGCCTTATATTTATTTATATTGGTTATTTTATTGCTGTTAGTGGGCGTGCCAATTACTGTGTCTCTGGGCTTAAGCTCGATCTTATTTTTATTGGTTTATTCTGACAGCTCTTTAGCCTCTGTTGCACAAACCTTATTTTCCGCCTTTGAAGGCCACTACACTTTACTTGCTATTCCATTTTTCATTTTAGCGTCTAGCTTTATGTCCACAGGTGGTGTGGCAAAGCGCATCATCCGTTTCTCTATCGCTTGTGTGGGCCACTTCCACGGCGGCTTAGCCATTGCTGGCGTATTTGCTTGCATGATGTTTGCGGCCCTCTCAGGCTCATCCCCTGCTACTGTGGTGGCCATTGGATCTATTGTTATCGCCGCTATGCGAAAAGTGGGTTATAGCAAAGATTTTGCTGCTGGAGTGATCTGTAATGCTGGTACTCTCGGCATTTTGATCCCTCCCTCCATTGTTATGGTGGTGTATGCCGCAGCTACGGACGTGTCGGTTGGACGGATGTTCTTAGCCGGTGTTATTCCTGGCCTATTGGCCGGCACCATGCTCATGGTGAGTATCTATTTTTATGCACGCTATAAAGGTATGCCTAAGGGCGTATGGGCTGGCTGGACTGAGGTATTTAGTGCTGCACGAGGTGCAAGCTGGGGCTTATTCTTAGTGGTGATCATTTTAGGCGGTATTTATGGTGGTTACTTTACTCCAACAGAAGCTGCGGCGGTGGCTGCTGTGTACGCCTTTATTGTTTCTATGTATATTTATCGTGACATGGGCCCGTTAAAGACAGCAGAAGGTCAAACGCCCCTATCACTTAGAAAGCATCCTCAAGCACTGATTACAGCATGGTTCCATCCAGATACCCGTGCAACCCTATACGATGCTGGCCGTCTGTCGATTACGTTACTGTTCATTATCGCCAACGCTTTGATTCTAAAACATGTATTAACAGACGAACAAATCCCACAAACTATTGCTAACGCAATGCTGGCAGCAGGTCTGGGGCCAGTGATGTTCTTAGTTATGGTGAATGTGATCTTATTGATTGGCGGCCAATTTATGGAACCGTCTGGACTCATTGTAATCGTGGCGCCATTGGTATTCCCCATTGCCATAGAGCTGGGTATCGACCCCATTCATTTAGGTATTATCATGGTGGTGAATATGGAGATTGGTATGATCACTCCTCCTGTTGGGTTAAACCTATTTGTTACTTCAGGGGTGGCTGGTATGTCGGTAATGCGAGTGGTGAGAGCTGCCACTCCTTGGCTTGGCATCTTGTTTGTGTTCCTAATTATGGTGACCTACATCCCATCTTTATCAACCTTCTTGCCAACCTACTTTATGGGTCCAGAAATTATCACGCGCTAACTTGTCGTTTAAATCATTGCTATTAAAGGCAAACACTGTGAGTTTTATTTGTAAGTGTTTTGAAGAAGAGTTTTGAAGAAAAGCTTTGCTAGATGGTATCGTCTAAACCGGTTTGATTGACAATAGGACATTGAATGGGCAGTTTTTCTTCAACAGCAGCTGCTCGACTTGCTACTAAACTGGCGTTTTTTACTGCTGGCTTTGCGATGGCTAGCTGCGCCCCACTTATTCCTTTTATAAAGCAAAAAGTGGGGGCTGATGAAAGCCAGTTTGGCCTGCTTTTATTATGCCTTGGGCTTGGTTCTATTATTGCAATGCCCTTGACTGGACTAATGGCTGCACGCCGTGGCCCAAGACCTATGGTACTGTTAGGGGGTTTTGGAGTCATTATTTTCCTACCGATGTTAACGGTTGCTGAGACCCCTTTTATACTTGCCGCTGCTTTATTTATTTTTGGGGCTTCACTTGGAACTATTGACGTGGCTATGAACTTGCACGGAGTGGCAGTTGAGAACCGAGAAAAGCGGTCCCTAATGTCTAGTTTTCACGCCCAATTCAGCATAGGAGGCTTGTGTGGGGCTGGCTTGATGACGCTACTTTTATCTATCGGTGTGCCACTAACAATGACCGCTATAATAGGCGCAACTGTCACACTGGTAGCTATTATACCCACTATTAGCCGCCTGCTATATGTCAGTGCTGCTCGAAAGCAACCAATAAAATTACCCTATGGCATTGTGCTTTTACTAGGTCTGTTAGCCGCTATTATGTTTTTAGTAGAGGGTGCAATTCTTGATTGGGGTGCTCTTTTGATCATTGATCGCCAATTATTAGCCACAGAAAATGCAGGTGTAGGGTATATATTATTTTCAGCTGCAATGGTTGTGGCCCGTTTAACTGGTGATCAAATAGTGCGGGCTTGGGGAGAATTAAGAGTGCTCATTGTTGGTGCTATTATAACTATCTTAGGTATTAGCACGCTGTTACTGGCTAATTTACCATTAGCTGCTCTGGCTGGGTTTGTATTGATTGGTTTGGGGGCAGGAAACTTAGTGCCGATATTTTTTAGTGCAGCTGGAAGGCAGAAGGTCATGCCAGCCAGCTTAGCCATCGCTTCTGTCACTACCACAGGCTACGCTGGCGTTTTAGTGGGCCCAGCTATCATCGGTTTTGTAGCTGATTCAACAAGCTTGTCTATAGCCTTTGAGTGGCTAGCTTTACTAGTGGCAGTGGTACCTTTTACCGCCTACTTGGTAGCCAGAAGTTAGATTTTTACTGATGTGGTATTAACACTCATAAGCGTTAAACAGTGGACTTATGCCGATCGTCGCCAAACATGATTTTAAATGCGTACATACTCGCCGCCACAGATGGCCCAATGCCTAAGGCAAACAGCACAGTTCCAAAGCCTACGGTACCACCAAGTGCCCAGCCAGCAGCAATTACTGACAACTCAAGACCACTGCGAACCCAAGCAATAGGTAAGTCTGTCACTTTTTGAAGCCCGGTCATTAACCCATCTCTTGGTCCAGGGCCAAGATTTGCAATCAAATATAAAGCACCACCCAATCCAGTCACCAAAACACCAAGCATTGCTTCTCCAAGCTTTAAAATAAGGTGATCAAAGGTGGGTAAAAATGGCAGTAGAAACTCAAGCACCAAGGATATAATAATGGCATTTAAAATAGTTCCAATGCCAGGTACTTGCCTAAGAGGTACCCATAAAAATAGCACTACAACACTGGTAATAAAGGTAGCAAAACCAAGACTCCACCCAGTAACATTCATAATACCTTGTGCTAGAACTGTCCAAGGGCTGACACCAACACCTGCAGCAACTAATAAAGCCTCTCCTAAACCGAAAAGTGTGAGGCCTATGATAAGAAAGACAACAGAGATTAAGGGTGGCTTTATTGTTAGCGCTTTGGGTGAGCTCCAAAATAGAAATGGCACTTCTTTTACAGATAAAAACTTTGGTGTTAATCTCATTCTTTAATCATTTCTCGTGGTTACTTATGGCTACTATTTGTGAAGACTATTTATGAATTAGTTTAACTCAAACAGCGCATGCGCTGAAGTGTCATTAACCATTAAGGTCTGACACTAGGCGTTTTATATCTTGGTGTTCTGGCATTGATTTAGTCTTAGATTTGGATTCGGTGTGGGGGTGAGGTTTTTCATCTATGTTAAAGAATTCCATAAGACTATTAAGCGCTGAAGCTTGCTGTGTTAATGCCCCAGCAGCGGAGGCTGACTCTTCTACTAGTGCAGAGTTTTGCTGGTTTAATGAGTCCAGCTGTGACACTGCATAATTAACCTGTTCTATCCCTGAAGCCTGCTCATTACTTGCTCTAGCAATTTCCCCAACAGTCGTCGCCACCAAATCTAGTGAGTTACGAATATTATCCAGAGATTCACCCGTTTGATTCACCAAAAAGCTTCCTTGGTAAACCCGTGCACTACTATCGTGAATAAGGTCTTTGATGTCTTTTGCAGCTTCGGCAGCTCGTTGCGCTAATGAACGTACTTCCCCAGCCACAACAGCAAACCCACAGCCATGTTCACCAGCCCTAGCAGCCTCTATGGACGCATTGAGGGCTAACAGGTTAGTTTGAAATGCGATGCCATCAATTAGGCTGACGATATCAGCTATTTTTTTACTGGCTTGGGCAATCTTCTCCATGGCCTCTACAGCCTGAGTAACCACTAAACCACCGCTTTGTGCTTGCTCCTTAGACTCTTGCATTAAACGATTGGCCATTTGTGAATGGTCTGCGTTAAGTCGGACAGAGCTTGCCATTTGTCCCATACTTGCTGCCGTTTCTTCTAGGGATGAGGCTTGGGAAGCCGTTCGAATAGTGAGATTTTGTCCCCCACGGGCTATTTCGTGTGCACCACGACCCACCTGCTGAGCCATGGCTCTTACATCACCAACAATGGCCGCCACACTGATACTTGTGTCATTCAATGCGAGGGCTATGTTATTAAATTCGCCCGCATAGTCATGGCTCATAGTTTGAGTAAGGTCACCCTCACTTATGCCTGACGCTACCTGTGTTATTTCCTGTACTGTTTGTTGTAAGGTGTCCATAGAATGATTGATGTTATGTTTCAAGTGGTTTAAATCACCATGCAGATCCACCTTGATACGACGATCAAAACGTCCCTGCGTGAGCGCTTCAATTACTTGTCCAATTTCACCCAGCGCTAGCTCCATAGCAGCCATGGCATCATCAACCTGCTTACTAAATTCACCTTCTATACCACCTTGCATACGGGCACTAAAATTTCCAGAAGCTAAGCCAATCATTACCTGGTTCAATGAGTTCATGACGACTGAAACGCCTTGCACAGAATTGTTGGTCGCATCCTTTAGAGTACTAAAATTACCCGTTAAAGGCATATCTACACGATGACCAAAGTCGCCAACAGCGACGGCACTCATCACAGTATTTATTTGCATAATGGCTCTTTGCTGGCGCTCCAGCAAACTATTTAGGGCTCGACCTGCTTGGCCAGTTTCATCATTGCTGAGGTTTTTATAGCGAATGGAGAGATCTCCCGTTTGCTCAACTTTGCCAATAACATCAGCTAAAATGAGCATAGGTTTGGCTAAAATAGCGGCAAACATAAGAGCTAAAAGGGTAATCAAAAATATACCTAAGCCAGCCATTATCAACATGGCTGTTTGTAATTTTGCAATGGGTGCAAAGGCTTCAGCTACATCTTTTTCAGCAACAATATTCCACACTACGTCATCTTGCAAAGGCAATGGAGCGTAGGCTGAAAGTACTAAATTACCATTATAGTCACGTATAATTTGACTACCCGTTTTGCCTAGTAAAGACTGACGCACCGCCTTTGTATCTACCTTGCCTATTAGTGGATTAGCAAAAGAGGCCTTGACGCTATGATGGACCGGATCCAAAAAAGAATCTGAACGCATCAATAAATCGGCCCCTACCAAATAGGTTTCACCCGTGTCACCCATGCCTGTGCGATCAGCCATAATATGATCAATGCTAGCGGGAGAGACCTGCAGGGCCAAAACTATTATTACTTCACCTTGCACTTTGACAGGCGTTGCAATAAAAGCGGCAGGGTTACTATTGCTAGGTGCATAAGGCGCTAAGTCAGACATGTGGTATTGGCTATCAGCAATGGTTTTTTGTACCACTTCACCAAGGCCAGAATCTTTGTAAATGCCAGTCAGCAAATTAGTTAAATAGTCTGCTTCTTGGGTAACACTGTAAAAACAGTAACCCTCTATATCAAATAACAATAAATCATCGTATCCGTTACGTTTTATATAACGGCTAAATAACGACTGACCATCTGCATCAGTGTCAATAATAGCGGATTCTATACCTTGCTTTTCTAGCAATAACGAAAGATGATCTGCTAAGGTTTCGATGTCATTCTGAGCATCAATAAAGTGCTGTGTGATCTGCTTGGCTTTTATTGTTCGTAATGCTTGAAGCTCTCCAAGGACTTGCTTCTCTAACTCAGCACGGCTGTTCTGTATACTTACTAACCCTATGATTAGGGCTGGTAGGATACCTACCAAAAGTACCAGTGCAATTATCTTTTGTTTTAACTTCATGTCTGCCTTTACAGTGCCGCTGTAATCAATTTATTAACTAAATACTACCATTTGCATTATGACGCTGCAAAAACAACTCATTAGAATTGTTATTAGAATTGATAGGGGAATTCTGCTTGCTGCTCAACGGCTTGTAATAACTCAGCTGCCCTTATTTACCCCACTGACTAGTATAGACCAAATCAGCCAAAGGCAAGCGTTGCCGCCAACCTTTATTGGCTAACTCTGGTGTCGCCAAAAAATGTTCCACATAACCTATACAGAGGTAAGCAATAGGCACGATAGCTGCAGGAATACCTAATACTTTTTCAGCTCATTGGGATCCATAATGCTCACCCAACCCACACCTAAACCTTCAGCACGAGCGGCCAACCACAAATTCTGCACTGCACAGACACTACTGAACAGGTCCATCTCTGGCATTTGTTGACGCCCCAGCACCACGGGCCCAGCACGGCCTCTATCACAAGTGACACAAATATTTAGAGGGGCATCCAAAATACCAGCTAACTTAATTTGACGGTACTGCTTTTGGCGTTCGTCTTCAAATTCTTTAGCAGCAGCTTCATTGGCTTGTTCATATAAGCTGTGGACCTTTTGTTTTACAACATCGTCTGTCACTAAGGTAAAGTTCCAAGGCTGCATAAAACCAACAGATGGTGCATGATGAGCGGCGTAGAGCACACGCGCTAGCACATCATCTGGCACTGGGTGAGGAAGAAAATGGCTGCGAACATCACGGCGATTGAATAAAGTTTTATACAGCCCATGTCGATCTTGGTCAGAAAAGATGATGTCTTGCTGTTGGTCTGAGTGGGCTGTGGAGGGGTGGGGTGATGCGTGAGCAGAATCCAAAGGCTTAACCATAATCGGCTTCCTACGTGAGCGCTTGGTGAATGGTCGCCTTTATAAAGCCCACGATCAATGAGGTCAAGGCGGCGTAGGTTTTGGGTTGGCTTTTAGTTAGCTTTAGTCGAATTAAAGACACACTGAGGCGCTATTGGTTCACGAATTAATCGTGGGCAACTTAACAGACTGCGTTTCCACTTTTCGTGCCAACCACCAGGCTGTTAAAACTCCAGTGGATGCGAACAATACAATAATAGTTGCAAGCGCATTGATTTTTGGGCTTATGCCTAAGCGCACGCTAGAGTATACCACCATGGGTAAAGTGGTTGAGCCTGGGCCAGAAACAAAGCTTGCAATCACTAAATCATCTAACGACAAGGTAAAGGCCAATAACCATCCAGAGATGAGTGCTGGGGCGATAATAGGCAAGGTAATTAAGAAGAACACTTTCCAAGGAGGCGCACCTAAATCACGAGCGGCCTCTTCTAGGGAGGCATCCATTTCTCTTAGGCGAGAGCTCACCACAACTGCCACAAAAGCGGTACAAAAAGTGACATGGGCAATCAAAATAGTGAGCATGCCTCTCCCCGCAGGCCAACCAATGGTTTGCGCCATAGCCACAAAAAGCAATAACAAGGATAAACCAGTAATCACTTCAGGCATGACTAAAGGTGCTGTAATCATACTGGTAAATGCAACTCTGCCTTTAAATTTTCCCATCCGAACCATAACAATAGAGGCCATAGTACCAATAACAACAGCTGATGAAGCGGCCAAAAAAGCAATTTTAAAGCTCATCTATGCGGCACCCAGCATCTGTTTGTCGTGCAATAACTCACCGTACCATTTAGTGGAAAATCCTCCCCAAACAGTCACTAATTTAGACTCATTAAAGGAAAAAATAATAAGAATTAAAATTGGTAGGTAAAGAAAGATAAAACCTAAAGTTAAAAAGGTTCTTCCAAAGCTTGAAACTTTTTTACCCATGATTTGGCACCTTAATTTTCCAACTCACGGGCTTGGTAGCGGTGAAATAGGATGATGGGGAGCAGTAGCAATAACAGCATGACAATAGCAACTGCAGACGCCACAGGCCAATCACGATTGTTAAAGAACTCTTGCCATAAAACTTTACCAATCATTAATGTTTCTGCTCCACCAAGCATATCAGGAATCACAAATTCACCAACAGCTGGGATAAAAACCAACATTGAGCCTGCAACCATACCCGCTTTCGATAAGGGTAGTGTTACTGTAAAAAACACTTTCCACGGTGGCGCTCCTAAGTCTGAAGCAGCTTCTAATAGTGAGTGATCTAATTTCATTAGGTTAGTGTAAAGAGGCAACACCATAAAAGGTAAGTAGGCATAAACAATACCAATATAAACAGCAAATTCTGTATTCAGCATCGCGATGGGTTGGTCAATAATACCTAGCCACATGAGAAAATTGTTGATTAAACCATTATTTTTTAAAATACCTACCCATGCATAAATTCGAATAAGAAAAGACGTCCATGAGGGTAATATTACTAGCATCAGTAAGGCATTTCGGGTGGCTGGTTCTGCCCTAGCAATAGCATACGCTATGGGGTATGCCACCAGTAAACATATTATTGTAGATATGCCAGCAATACGGATGGAGCTTAAGTAGGCCCGAATATATAGATCATCTGTAAATAGGTAATAGTAATTACCTAAATTGAGATTTAGCGTCCATTGTTGATCAGCCCAGGTCATCAGCTGGGTATAAGGAGGGATGGCGTAAGCCATTTCTGAAAAACTGATTTTAAATACAATCACAAAAGGCACTAAAAAGAACAGTGTCAGCCATACATAAGGTACACCAATGACACTGCGCCGCCCCCAACTCATTGGTAAATTACCACCGCACCAGTGTTTGACCAATGTAGATAAACCGTATCTTTCCAAGTCACTTTTTGCTCGTGGCGGTCATTGTTAGTACCTATAGCCATCACTCGTTTACCACTAGTCAGTTTTACATAATATACTGAGTGCCCACCTAGGTAAGCAATATCCTCCACCACACCCATTAACCAATTTACTAATTGGTCTGGCTGTTGCCGACTCATAGTGATTTTTTCTGGCCTTATGGCCACCCCAAGACTCGCTCCAATAGGCGCATTAATCCCCGCCTCCACTTGAATCGGCACGTTTAAGTCAACACAAGTCAAAAGGCTGTAGTCCTTTTCTAACTGGGTTACTGTGGCATCAAATATATTCACCGAACCAATAAATTCAGCGGTGTGACGACTATTAGGGAATTCGTAAATTTCATTAGGTGTTCCCACCTGCATTATTTCGCCTTCGTGCATTACACTAATGCGGTCTGCCATAGTCATGGCTTCTTCTTGATCGTGGGTCACCATGACACAGGTCACCCCTACCGCTTCGATAATATCCACTACTTCTAGCTGCATTTGACTGCGTAGTTTTTTATCTAATGCACCCATAGGTTCGTCAAGCAATAGTACTTTGGGTTTCTTAGCTAAGCTTCGCGCTAACGCTACACGTTGGCGCTGTCCACCTGATAACTGTTCTGGCCTACGGCTAGCAAAGTCTTGCATGCGAACTAGGCCAAGTAGTTGCGCCACTTTACTAGCTATTTCAGGCTTAGAAAGCCGATTTTTTTCTTGTTGTAGACCAAAAGCAACATTCTGTGCCACGGTCATGTGGGGAAAGAGAGCGTAAGACTGAAACATCATGTTCACAGGTCGCCTATGGGGCGGAACTTCAGAAATGTCTTCACCATCTATAAATATGGCACCAGCTGACGGTGTTTCAAACCCCGCCAGCATGCGTAAAAGTGTTGTTTTGCCACAACCAGATCCACCTAACAGGGCAAATATTTCACCCTTGTTAATACTTAAGTTCACATCTTTAACAGCACTGACGCCACTAAATTGTTTACTTACCTGACGAATTTCCAACATGGGCTGGCTACTCTTAGTCATGGCAAAGGCCTACTGTGAACTACGAATGTCGGTCCATACGCGGTTCATGGTGCGAGTCACTTTTGGCGGCAACACTTCAAAGGTAAACAAATTGTTCTTTGCCTCTGCTGATGGGTAGATACCTGGATGCTCTAATATTTCCTCATCAATAAGTTCAGAAGCTGTGACGTTTGCATTGGCATACCAAACATAGTCAGTAATCTGCGCAATCACTTCTGGACGTAGGATGTAGTCTAAGAACTTGTGGGCATTTTCTACGTTGGCAGAACTAGCAGGAATAGCCAACATATCAAACCACATTGGTGCGCCTTCCTTGGGGATAACATATTCAACAGTTACACCGTTGTCAGCTTCTGCGGCACGATCACCAGCCATTAATATGTCGCCTGACCAACCCACAGCAAAACAAATATCGCCGTTAGCTAAATCATTGATGTAGTTAGACGAATGGAATTTAGTTACGTGTGGACTAACTGCTTTCATTAAGTTGGCAACAGGGCCTTTGTAATCTGCATGATTGTGACTGTTAGGGTCTAAGTTTAGGTAATTAAGAGCCACTGGCAAAATTTCATCAGCAGAGTCTAATAAATTCACACCACAAGAGGCCAACTTGGATATGTTTTCTTCTTTAAATAACATATCCCACGAGTCAACAACCACATCCTCACCCAAGACTGCAGCAACCATGTCTGGGTTATAACCAATACCAGTAGTGCCCCAAAGGTAAGGAATAGCATAAGCATTGTCTGGATCCACGGTACTCAGACGGTCCATTAGGGCGCTGTCTAAATGACTGTAATTGGACAACTTAGACTTGTCTAGGGGTTGAAATACACCAGCCATAATCTGACGTCCCAAGAACGATGAGCTAGGTACCACTAGGTCATAGCCAAAATTACCTGCTAACAATTTAGCTTCAAGCACATCGTTACTGTCAAACACGTCATAGATCACTTTAATGCCTGTTTCAGCTTCAAAGTTGGCTATGGTATCTTCAGCAATATAGTCTGACCAGTTATATAGGTGCAATACTTCATCGGCATAAACCGACCCTGTCAAAAGGCTTGTAGCCAATGCCAAGGAAGTTAGTGAAGTGGTTAGTTTATTAGTTAGCATTATAAAGACTCCGTTATTTTTAGTTTAGTCGCTACTTACTGGATACTTACTGACTATTTGCCTACTAATTGCCTAAATAATGAGGCAAAAGTTAGCCTAGCTTGCACTAGTCGCACTAGGCTTATGAATAACGCTAGCCCTCTACTTGGGCCAACGTCTGATCGAGAGACTTTTTGGTAATCTCAATCAGTTCATCAATTTCTAACTTACTGATAACCAGTGGAGGACACATTATCATACTATCTCCTACCGCCCGCATAACTAAGCCGTTAGCCAAAGCATAATCACGACAAATGCCACCAATACCGATATCTTTGGGATAATTGGTGTGGCTAGCTTTATCTTTAACTAGCTCTATAGCCCCCATTAAACCTATACCACGCACTTGACCTACCAAAGGATGATCTAATAGTTCTGCTAAGCGTTGTTGCAGGTAGGGTCCAGTTTCATTTCGAACATTCTCAACCAGACCCTCGTTTTCGATAATGCTGACATTAGCTGAGGCTACCGCTGCCGCGACAGGATGGCCAGAGTAGGTATAACCATGGGCAAATTCACCCCCTTCAATCACTACCTTAGCTACTTTGTCGCTAATCAGTACGCCACCGATTGGCATATAACCAGAAGATAGGCCTTTAGCAATCGTTATCAGGTCGGCTTTAATACCCAGCGTTTCAGAGGCAAACCAGTTACCTGTGCGGCCAAAACCAGTAATCACTTCGTCAGCAATAAGTAATATATCGTATTTTTTACATAGCCGTTGAATTTCTGGCCAGTAAGTCGCTGGTGGCACAATAACGGCACCTGCTCCCTGCACAGGTTCACCAATAAAGGCGCCCACATTGTCTGCACCACACTCAAGGATTTTGGTTTCTAATGCTTGAGCCGCACGTAAACCGAACTCGTCTTCAGTTTCACCAACCAACGCTTCGTGATACCAGTGCGGCTGCATAATGTGCTTAATACCATCGATGATGCCTCCTTGGTCGTGCATACCTTTCATACCACCCAAACTCATGGAGGCCATAGTGCTACCGTGATATGCATTGTGCCTAGAGATGATACGCTTACTAGCTTGACCCTTAGCTTGCCAATAGTGGCGCACCAAACGCACATTTGTGTCGTTAGATTCAGAACCAGAACCTGTGAAAAATACATGACTGATGTGTTCTGGTGCTAATTTTTTGAGCTGGGCGGCTAGCTTAATAACAGGTGGGTGGGCAGTACCAAAAAAACTATTGTAATAGGGTAGTTCACACATCTGCTGGGCAGCTACATCAGCCAACTCATCACGCCCGTAACCTACATTTACACACCAAAGGCCGGCCATGCCATCTAACACTTTACCACCGTCAGAATCGTATATGTAACAGCCATCCGCTCGGGTGATGATACGTGTGCCTTTTTCATGCATGGCTTTTGAATCAGTAAACGGGTGCATGTAATGCTGTTTGTCCAGCTCTTGCAGGGCTTTTGTGTCGTGTTGTTTTGCGTTCATCTTATTAACTTCCTATTACACACTAGATAGCAGGTATTCACGTTCCCATGAACTGATGACCTGCATAAAATTATCATTTTCTTTTTCCTTCACAGCCAAATACGCTTTCACAAATCGGTCACCAAATATTTCTCGTAATGGCTCGCATCGGTCCAACTGAATAAGGGCTTCGGTAAGGCTACGAGGAAGCTCTCTGGTACCTTTGTCATAGGCACTTCCTTCTACTGGGGTACTGGGCTCCAACTGTTCTTTCATGCCTAAATAACCACAAGCTAGGGTTGCCGCCATCGCCAAATATGGGTTTGCGTCAGCACCACCTACACGGTTCTCAACCCGAATGTTAGGGCCTGTAGTTTCTGGTACTCGTAAACCCACCGTGCGGTTATCAAAGCCCCAATGCATGTTCACAGGCGCTGATTCATCTTTCAGAAAACGTCGATATGAATTAACGTTAGGGGCAAATAAAGCGGTCACTGCTTTGGTATATTTTTGTAAGCCACCAATATAATGCCTGAGGGATTCACTAATACCACCGTCTTCACCAACAAAGATATTATTACCTTTTGCATCCAGCATACTTTGGTGAATGTGCATGGAGCTGCCAGGTTGATTTTGTAACGGCTTAGCCATAAAGGTAGCTGACAAGTTGTGCTTAAATGCAGCTTCACGCAAGGTGCGCTTAAACAAAAATACTTGATCGGCTAGAGATATGGCTTCACCGTGGCGGAAGTTGATTTCCATCTGCCCCAATCCTTCTTCGTGAATCAGGGTCTCGACATCGAGGTTCTGCGCTTCACAATAAGCATAAACGTCCTCAAATAACGGATCAAATTCATTCACAGCGTCGATACTGTATGATTGGCGGCCAGTTTCAGCACGGCCTGTTCGACCTATAGGTGCCTCTAATGCAGAATCTGGATTAAGGCTCTTTTAGGTCAGATAAAATTCGGCTTCTGGGGCCACAATGGGGGTAAGACCCATGTCTTCATATAATTTAAGCACCTTTCGCAATATTGTTCGTGGTGCCAAATCAACCAGTTGTCCTTTACTATCATAACAATCGTGGATAATATGCGCCGTGGGTTCACTGGCCCACGGCAATAGATGAGCGGCATTAGGGTCTGGCTTTAGATAGACATCAATCTCAGCGGGATCGATCATACTGTAGTCGTCTAGATAGTCCCCTGTGACTGTAGCAACCAGCACACCTTCAGGTAACCGGATGCCTGCGTCATCACAAAACTTAGACGCTGGCATAATCTTACCCCGTGCAATACCTGTAAGGTCACTAACAATACATTCAACCTCAGTTATCATGTGTTCTTTTAGCCATGCTTTTAGGCCGTTGAAATTAGTCATAAATCACCTAATACCTCGACTTTGTGAGCGCCCACAACAGGCGGCCGCAAAGGTTACAAAAATAGATTGATAAAAGTCATCGTTAGTTACTTGGTACTCTGGGTGCCATTGCACGGCCAAATTAAAGGCTTGGCTACTGGCATCGGTAAACGCTTCAACTAAGCCATCCTCAGACACAGCCTCCACAGTTAAGCCTTTACCCACCTGGTCAATGCCCTGCCCATGTAATGAGTTCACCCTCGCCTCTGGCTTACCATAAATTTGCTGCAGTAAGCCTTTATTGGTTAAAGCAATACTGTGGCTGTGGCCATATTGAACCTCAAAGGCATCTGCTTTGTTTTCACGGTGGTCATTATAGTGATCCAGCTCCTGCACATGCTGGTGCAAACTTCCACCATAAGCCACATTCATTTCTTGAAAGCCCCGACAGATTGCTAGCAGTGGAACACCACGCTTAATCGCCAAAGGAATTAACGCTAATGTAAGGGTATCTCTAGCACTATCGTGCTGAGTTCCAGCACGGCTAATGGCACCATAGTGATGCGGTTCTACATTACTATAGCCACCAGGAAGCAACACACCATCAAGATGATCTAATAAGGCATCAATATCGATTCCCAATTGGTTATCTACATCCGTTAACGCAGGGATTAGTACTGGCACTGCTCCCATTCCATCAACTACGGCACGAGCATATTTCTCACTCACGCGATGGTAAGGATGCAGCCCATCTTGGCTCACTTCACAAACAAGACCTATAAGAGGTTTAGACATACGAATAACGGTAAATAAGGATTGACTTGAAGCTTCGACAATAGCATAAAATGGTTTTAACCTTCAAGTGAATCGTATATTATTATGAACACTATTAGTAAATCACTTACATACACAATTAATACAATTAAGCGATTGTTTTATATAAATAAGATATCTATTTAGTGATTTATATTTACTTGTATTATTTTGTTTTTTGTAAAGTATAATACTATTT
>MDSY01034342.1_pt1 | contig 23764 bp, 19 predicted proteins | sample 811131 | NCBI WGS metagenome assembly MDSY01 (sample SAMN05326643, study PRJNA326480) | marine metagenome | isolation source: seawater | place: Atlantic Ocean: South West | collected 2010 | reverse complement strand
GCAGCAACTGCTTGAAATTCTGCAGAACGTAACTGGGCACACTGAATCGTATCTTGGCTTTGCAGGTGTTCAAGTAACCGTAGAATACCATTGTAGCCGATTGTTTCCAACGCGTAAGCAGAGTATACTCCAGGGAAGCCGTTGAGTGCATTAATGAACAGGCCAGCGTCTTCAACCAAGACCATATCATCGGATTGTTCACCATTCGGTAGATGCAATAATGCTTGAGCGATTTTCGATTGAGCAACCTCTTCGAGTGTATCTGCTTGAGGTTCAACAATGGTGCCAGATTCAACGATGAGTTGGCGAACGGTATATCCCAAAGGTTGCAGGTGATGAGTTGCTTCTTTGAGTTTACCAGCGTTACCTGTGAGGAACCATATTGTTCGCGCCATGTTTCTGCTATGGCTTTTGCATATTGAGTTCTACGGCGGAAACCTCTCATATTGACTTGATTTGAAGCGAGCCTTCAAAGGCCAACCTCTTGAGCGATTGGTATGTTACAACAAATTGGAATTGTCGCTCTTGGTGGTGCTCTTGGTGCCACTCTCCGGTATGCGGTGAGTGAATGGGTCTCGGTCGATTCATTTCCTTATGCAACTTTGTCGGTCAACCTCGTCGGTTCTTTCCTTTTGGGGGTATTGGCAGTAGGTCTGGCACAAAACCTTCTTTCAGCAAACATGGCATTGTTACTGGGGACTGGAGTTCTCGGTGCTTTTACAACCATGTCTACCTTTTCAGTTGAAACAATTCAGATGTTTGAACAAGGTCATGGAAGTTCAGCCATCGTATACATCGGCATTACAATGGCATTTGGGCCGATTCTTGCTTTACTTGGATGGAAACTCGGAGAATCGATTTTTGTATGAGGACATGGATTTATGTAGGGCTTCATGTTTGCTCTCTTCAAGGACAACGGAGTGAAAAGTTTCGTTAGCCCTAAGAGTTGAGAATATGAAAGAACATAATTTAATCCAAACTTTGAATGAAGCCCTCGGATGGGAATTGAGAGCGACCAACATGTACGCCCATTATGCTGCGAATATACGTGGAATACATCGTCTTCAACTTTCACCTATGTTTACCGCCGAAGCCACAGAATCTACTATGCATGCAGATATCGTTCGAAAGGCAATCGTCAAACTCGGAGGAATCCCGGTTACAGAAAGAAACGTCCATAAAATTATTCACACGACTCAGTATGATGAAATGTTGGTTCATTCTCTCGAAACTGAAACGAAAGCAGCTGCCGTTTATGCTGAAATAATGATTGAAATCGAATCAGTAGGTGACCAAGACTTGTATGACGCTATCGAGCAAATTTATCTTGCCGAACTTCGAAGTCTCGAAGAGTTACGACTCCTCATGGATTAATTACCCGTGGTATCGAACACGTGATCGAACATCTTCCAGTCGCTTCAGCACTTGCTGCGATGTGGGGACGGCGCCACCTGATTGTTCAGGGGGTGAGCCGAGTCGTTCTTCTTCAGATGCGTAACCTTCCAGCAATGTTTCAATGGCGCCTTCATGATCTGGGTGCGATGCGCCAAGAATTTCATCAATCACATGCAAGTCGATTCCAAAACGCTCAATTTCGTAATCTATTGCTGCGAGTCCAAAATCAATTAACGAGGGGTTTGCATTTTCATCGACCAGAATATTGTTGGTTGAGAGGTCACCATGGGTGATGGCTTCTCGATGAAGTCGTCGAATGAGAGCCCCTGTATTCCGTAAAGTCAGGTCGATGAACTCTTGCGAGTGCTCATCGCTTCGTAATATTTCAATCAAAGGTTGACCCGGCATTCGTTCAAGGATTATCCGACCCGATTTGGGGTCGAGGTCCCAAACTGCTGGAACATTTACTCCTCGTCTTTTGAGGCGAATGAGAAGACGAGATTCACTCATCATTCTTCGATATCCAAGACGAATATCGAGGTCTGGATGACGCCATTTACGGGGCCGGCGGAGTTTGCGTACAGCGTCGAGACCCATCCATGTACCCGCCCATACCTCAGCCTCGGCACCCAGGTGCAAACGCTCGGTCGGAACAAAGGCCATGGATAGCGCTTTTGTTCCCCATTTATGAACACTTCAGCAAAGGTTTGCTTCAAAAGGGAGGACTTTGTGCCAGTGTTGAAGAAGATGACTGTATCACTACCTATGTGTTCCGTTGATTTCATGGATACCACCCTCTCACCAGAGGAGCAAGCAATTGCCGAGCGAATCGACGAATTGCGTAAGCAACTCGGTGATGAGTTGCTGATTCTTGGCCATCATTACCAACGTGATAGTATCGTCATGCATGCAGATTTCCTCGGAGATTCATTCATGCTGAGTCAAAAGGCGGCTGAATCAAAGGCGAAGTACATCGTTTTCTGTGGAGTTCATTTTATGGCTGAATCTGCAGATATTCTCACAACAGATGAACAAATCGTCGTGCTTCCGAACCTGCGGGCAGGATGTTCTATGGCCGATATGGCCACATTAGTTGATGTTGAATCCGCATGGGATGAACTCTTACTTGAAGCGGGTCTCGATGACCCAATCAATCGTGAAGATACGACTGCATTGGCATCTCCCGATGACAAATTCTTGGTACCGGTCACTTACATGAACAGCAGCGCTGACCTGAAAGACTTCGTTGGTCGCCACGGTGGCATTGTCTGTACTTCGAGTAATGCTCAAGGGGTTCTCAATTGGGCTTTTGACCGAGCCGGAAAAAACGGTGCTGTGTTATTTTTCCCTGACCAACATCTTGGAAGAAACACAGGTAACGCCATGGGCATCTCACTTGATTTGATGCCAACATGGACTCCTAGTATTGGTGCCATGGGTGAACTCAAAGGAAGTCGGATTATTCTTTGGCACGGCTTCTGTTCAGTGCATAAACGATTCACGAAGCCTCTTATTGATGATTTCCGTCTTCGCTATCCCGAGGGAATTGTTGTCGTCCATCCGGAATGCCCGATTGAAACTGTGCGTGCGAGTGATGCAAATGGCTCCACTCAGTTTATTCGAGATTTTGTCGCAGAACAAGCACCTGGTGCTGAAATTGCGATTGGAACTGAAATCAATATGGTCGCCCGTTTAGCTGAAGAACATCCAGACAAACATATTGAGTGCCTTGACACCGAAATTTGTCCTTGTTCAACCATGTATATGATCCACCCAGCGTATTTGATGGACGTGCTTGAACGAATTGTCGATGGAGAAAAACCCAATCAAATTCAAGTTCCTCCATCGATTCAAGAAGGTTCATTATGGGCATTGGAACGAATGTTGAGTATCAAAAAGTGATTACTCTTCTTCCTTATTCTCGATGTGTTGTCTTGATTCGGACTGCCGTTGAACAATGTGTATGAATACCAGCATTACACCAATCATAATTCCAATTTGTAATATTACGTTCGAATAAGGGGTTATTTCAGGAACCCACGAGTGAATGTGAATCGTAACTTCTCCGTCAGCAGATTGCTCGAAATAAACCAAATGATGCTCAAGTACATGAGGACTCCATTGATGTAAGGCGTCAGAAGTCAATAATTGTGTATGATTATTGGTGAGGTTCACGAATTGAATTTCACCATCCATGTACTTGTCAATTGGATTCGTCGGGTCTAAGTGATCACGGACTGACCATGCTAAGATGCCATTTTTCATCGAAGGTCCACTCACTGCATATTTGGCATTACTCGCAAGCCATTGATGGCCATTTGAACGATTGTAGACGACCAAGCGTTCAGTTGCAGAGACATTGACAGTCACCGCGATGTAATTTTCATCGAATACAAAATCGGTTATGGTCGCATTGTTCATGTCGACAGGCGTCCCCCACGAGTCCAGAATTTCATCTTCTTCGGGAGTTGAAGAGGCATTAATTTGTTCGATAGTAATCGAGCCAGATGAACCAATGCGAGAGAATTGAATACTTGTTGGTTCGTTCTCTAATACCATGGCAATCTCAAGCCCATTTGCTCGAATGAGTTGAATATTTGAAATATTGAAACCAAGGGCTACTTCCTCTCCTTGCATGGTATAGGCACTTAACAGTCCATCTTTTTCGAGAATGAGGTACTCGACCTCTTCAGTTCCCGTCAATACAATTTCATCAGGCCTCTCTACTGACATTGTCAACATTGGTTCGCTTGAAGCGGAGATGGAGTTGAGACTGAACACCGATAAAGTGGTTTGATTGGCTACTGCAAGTTTGGAACCTGAGAGGGTGTAGGGCGAATCGTATTCGATGCTCCCATTCAAGAGTTCCCAATTCGTCTCAAGATTTGCCACATCATGAATCACCATTACTGGTCCAGTCGAGCGATTGTCAATCGTTGCCATCCAACCGTCTCCAGTAGCTACATCTTGAGGTGCTTCTATTCCTCCTGCAGGTAAGGATTGGTGACTTAATTCCCAAGTGATAACAGTGAATAGCATCAAAAATACCAGTACTGCTAGAACTCCAGTCTCCCTACTTTTGGGGCTCCGATAACGTTTGAGGACGTTTGAACAACGGTTCGTGACAATTCCGAGTGCCTTTTTGGGATTGGTTAAGAGAGTAACAATTCGGGCATTCATGGTACGTTCATCAAATATTTTCCACCAAGCATCTGATGTTCGGTCTGCAGCAGAGACTGCGAGAGCAGCAATAATCATACCACCAATAATATCTGAAAACCAATGTATTCCTAGATAAATAATGGTAAATGCTGTGATGAGTGTGTAGGTGAGGACCAAAGCCCGGTATTTATTCCAACGGCGGTCTTCATCGAACCGTGTAAGGCATAACCAAACGGCAAAGGGTATGCCAATATGAAGCGAAGGCATTCCGTTGGTGAACGGGTCAATGCGCCGAAACCAATCACTAATTTCTGGTGTTAAATCATACGCAAGGGTTTCCATTCCAGGGATGTAATCTCCAGTTACTCGAACATTGAAGAACAGATAAAATGGAATTGCCAATATGTAGACCCAGGCAATACTGAGGGTCATTCGATCCGAAATCCATCGGTCATCAAAGAAGGCGAAGTAGAACACAGATACGTAGCAAATAAACATAAATCCTGAAACATAAAAATGAGTAAGAGCGACGGTTAACCATTTTGCTTCAAACAATTGCTGAACTTCCAATACCAAATCACCCTCAAGCCAGTAAATTAACGGTGTCATGTCTAAGCCGGTATTGGCGATGATAATTCGGTCTAATTGGTCAAGAATATCCTTTGAGTTGTAAATGATAAAAACAATTGAGAGGTGAATCCAGTATCTTCGAAAGAAATCGACAAATGTTGGGAGGGTGATTTTTATCCATGGAGGTTTGAAAACAGGCAATAAGATGACGCCAAGCGCTAATGCACTTATCATCCAAGTAAGATAGATGCCATCCATCAGTTAACCTCAACCCCTACGGGGTTGGACGTTACACATGAAACCTCGCTGTCAAAAATGCTGGATATACCCTTCCTTTGATTACCAAGCACCGTGAACATAGGGTTTTCCATTGTCCGGATCTCTTCTGTTTGCGAGGTCCCAAATGCGTTCAAATCGAAAAATTCCGCTTGAGCAGCCCTTTGTCCATTCAAATCCAAGCGCATAGTTTCCAACAATGCGTACTTTTGGTTTCTCTTTTGGTAATGCTTCGACCTGCCTTCGGAGGTTTTTGCTGGCTTCATCTTCGTTTCGCATGGGAGAACATTTAGCGCAAGGGCATGAATGACGCAAGTCATCATAGGTTACTGAGAACTCGGAACCATCAGCATAGGTGAGAAGAACATCGGTCTCTCTTCGTTCAAATCGAGACATTGTTGGCATTTCATCGGTCATGACATCACCTTCAAATGATTTCAAGCCCTGCTCCAGGTTCTTCAATAATTTGCTCTTGTAATGCAGCAACAATTGCAGCAAACGCAACAGCGGAAGGGCCTTCTGGTTCACTTACGATTCGGTGAACTCCATCGTCCCCACCACGAACAAATCCTGGGTCAAACGGTAGGGCTCCGAGGAATGGAACGCCAAACTCTTCAGCGGTCAGTTTCCCTCCACCTTTCTTGAAAATATCCAAAGTGACACTGAACTCTCCAGCATCATTTGCTGTTGCTTTCAACGTTTTTCCAGCAGGGGCAGCGATTTCGATATCTGAGCCTGGAGGTGCTTTGCCTGAGATTGTATAGCCACTCATGTTCTCGACAACTCCGAGGACAGGGACTTTCAATGATTCTGAGAACGTAATCGACTTTCTGCTGTCGAGGAGGGCCACTTCTTGTGGTGTGGTAACGATGACCATTCCATCAATATCTGGGAGTGACTGTGCTACAGTGAGTGGTTCATCCGATGTGCCCGGTGGGAAATCGATAATGAGGTAGTCCAGATTCCCCCATTCAACATCACCGATAAATTGCTGAATTGCTCCGAGCTTAATTGGTCCACGCCAAACAACGGGGGTATCTTCGCTATCGAGTAAGAAGGCCATTGAAATGACTTTGACTCCTAAGTGACCTTTTGCCGGATGGATACGTCCGGATTCCACATGCAATCGCTGTCCATCAAGGCCCATCATCTTGGGGACATTGGGTCCTGTGATGTCGATGTCGAGAATACCGACTGAGAGGCCTTGTTGAGCAAGTGAAAGCGCAAGTCCTGTTGAAACTGTAGATTTCCCAACACCACCTTTTCCAGACAAAACCATGACTTTGTGTTTGATTTTCTTACCAATTTCTTCCATTGACATCTTACGCTTCATTTGAGCGTAAGCCTGTTCCATTTTCTTCTGTTCTTGAGGGGATGCTTCTGCAGGTGTATCATCTGCATTGGGGTCGTGGGTTGTGACCGGTGAATCCGACATGAACATAGCACCGCGTTGCCGTACTTCAACCCATCTTTTACGGTTGCTTTTGAATCAGCAGCCTTCGATGACTTGAATGGAGAATGGCTGTGATGAGAAGAAAGGCCAAAGTGAGGGGCATATCGAAGGACTGGTCTGCATATGCCCATGCCAAACCGATCGACAAAAGCAAACCAATCGAATGTCCAACAGCATTTGCCTGGATTTTTTGTTCGAAGTTCTGTATCCTTCCCAAAGCGATGATGCTCGGACCAACGCTAACCGTCATCAAAGTAATCAATGCAGCAATCAATCTGAATGCTATATCCCACTCTTGAGTAGCGGCGATAATATGAGCAAAAAAGAGTGCAGCATAGAGGGTTGCTGCAATGCAAATGCCGCGAAATAAATCCGAGGCAATTTGGAACATAGTGTGTCGAATTGCTCTTCCTTTGAGAATGCTTCTCTTTTGAGAATCAATAAATAGTGTCGATATTATGGTTAACTATGCGTATCTTATTTGTCTGTGTTGGGAATTCTTGCAGATCTCAAATGGCGGAGGGGATTGCTCGTTCAATGGGCCATTTAGCCGATTCTGCCGGTACTCATCCAGCAGGAAGTATCGCCAGTAATGCAGTTGTAGTACTCAAGAATCGTGGAATTTCTACCGATGGAATGGTTCCAAAGAATGTCATTCATTTTTCGGCTGACAATTACGATATGGTCATCTCCATGGGGTGCGGAGTTCACTGTCCTTCTCTGCAACTCGACCAAGATTGGGAATTAGAGGACCCTGTAGGTCAAGCCCTTTCTGTTTACGAATCAACTGCTGACGAAATCGAGCGAAGACTCAAGCAATTATCTTGACTATTCTTCTTCGCTTTCAGGGACGTCGCCAATGCCATCCAGTTCAATCGTAAGGACGCTAACAGTTCGCTCTTTTTTATCATCTTGAATGAGTGTTTCTGAACTGCAATGGATTTTGCCAATAATGACTTCTGCCGGTAGACCTTGTGCAATGATTCCATTTCTTCTACGACAAATTTCTGCTACATCGACTGCTCTACCAATTGTTGCTCCACGTGCGATAAGTTGTACTTGGCGAGTTCCTTCCTGCATGATCATGACGACCGCTCGGATATATGCATGCAATGGTTTTTTGCCAATAAAAATCGAACGTCTTTCACTCATTGTACCATCTCTAATTTGGACTATTCAAGGTCTCTCGGATAAGAGTTCGCTTGTCAGGTCACAAAATCGAATTACTCGATAACTCTTCTAAATGGGGTGCTGAGTGGCAGGAGTACGGACGCCGGGATTTGAACCCGGGTTCAAGCGTTGGCAACGCTCGGTGATAACCACTACACTACGTCCGTAGATGTAATCACCCCAAAGAACAGCAGTATAAACCGTTGTCGGCTCGCCTTAGTGCTCAGTTAAATCCGAAACGGTCTTGACCTTCTTCACTTTCAGGTCTGTTCCGAATCGAAATGATGACAACGACTGCGACTGCAATTCCAAAGACACCGAGAACACCCAATAATACTCCAGTCGATAAGAAAGAACCACTCACACCAGGTAAGATCGATTCTTCTACAACTAATTGAACGGCTACAGAGGTCGTAGGGCTGACTTTTCCATACACATCTGAGGCTTGAATCAATACTTCATGCGTACCAACGGGGGTACTACTTCGAACTTGCATTTCAACAGAATAGATACCATCGTTGGCTACAGCATCACCGTTACTTCCATCATCATACATATTTTGCCAAGTGGCTTGAGAAGTAAACGGTGTGAATACTCCAAGATTTGCTTGTGCTACAAGAATACCATCGTAATCACTGATTGCGACTTCGAGTACAACCGTTGAACTCATCTCACCTTTCTCCACTGTTTGGACACCTGGATTGATGATGAGGGGGGCGGTATTGAGAATGTTAATGTTCATCAGTTTCATAATTTCATCTGAGACATGATGTGGTCCATAAATCGCTTGAAGTGATGCATTCATTCCATCTGCATGCCAAAGGGTAGTAAATTCACTTTGACCAAGGCCATCGGTCAAGATAAGCGACAAGGCTTGTTCTCCCGGTGTCATCGAATCAGGTACTGTAAAATTGCCAATCCATACACCGTTCAATACAGTTAATGGTACGAGTTCACCTCCTGATTCTCTCAAATCAATCATAACACTCTCAACGCCATGACCGTCATAGGCTTGAGTATTTACAATCATTACAGCGCCTCGAGGTCCAGTATCTGGCAGTACCTCAAAGGCATGCAATCGTGGCCCTTGGTTGATAATTTCAATATCTCCAGCACCCGTTGTGACCAGTCCCCATGTATCGGTTGCTGTCACATTGAGTGAAATATTACCAACTTCAAGACCGGGAACGAGAATCATTGTCGTAAAGCGGTTGTCTCCGATGGTTGTATCGCCATTGAGCCCACGATCGTTCATACTCACCATTCCGCCTCCAAGCGGTGTGAGGTCGACTGTGACTGTGTCTACATTCAACTCGTCATCATTGATGTGTGCTACAAGAGTACCGACACTTCCTCCTTCTCCATAGATGATACCCTCTTCGAGGTAGAGTTCAACAAGGAGAGGTGCCGTGTTGTTTTCTGATGTAATAATAGAAGGGGAGAGAATACGTTCAACCATTTGACTTTCGATGAAATTGGCAGTTTCGTTTTCATCTCCATATGGGATTTCTAACACTCTGTTCACACTTGAAAGAAGACCCATAAGAGGGCCTTGGTCAATGATAGAGCCAGTCGCCTCACCATTTTCACCGTACGAGCCAGTCCAATTGACAACATGTAAATTGAAACCATCTCGGGGGTCGTTGCCAGTAGATTCTGCAGTGATGACCAGCGAGAGGCCCTCCTGATCTGCGAGTCGAATCGAATCGCCTGGTAAAAGAGGGATTGGCATCAGACCAGTTTCTCTTGAAATCGTGATGTCTCCCAAGATATCTTCCGATTCTGGTTGTGTGGCATTCACTTCGACTGGGCTATTTTCAGGACGCTCATCACCACTTGACGGGTCAGCTCCAGTTTCTTCCCACACCATTCGAATGGTTCGGTTTTCCCATTCCGATTGAACGACTTGGTAATCCCATGATTCGTTATGATTTGCTCCAACGCCTTGTCCATCGAAGAAGTCTCCTCCATTGATTCCGGTGATATTGAACCATGTTTCTTGGTGTATGACGTTGACTAAGAAGACAACCTGTGTGGCATTGGCTTGATTTCCAGTTTCTTCGATTCCTCGAACAATTCCAAAGGTACCTTGTGCATCACCGGTGATGACTCCATCAAGGTGTAAGTCGTCTTTCAGTGTAATTCCATCCTCGATTAACCAATGCAAATCATGAATTGTTCCGTTGATAAGAATACTCGAGTTCTCATCTTCTTCATTGACTCCAAAGGTGCCTTGCCCGATGAATTCAGATTTTTGGTCGGTGCGAACTCCGTCTTCCCATCGGTCAAGAACAGTGAGTCCATCCAAGGAGACATCCATGCGCAACCCTTCATCGCTGAGGACCATATCTGCAAGTGCCTCAAATTGTGTGTGCTGCAGTCTTCTGACTCCATTTTCATCCCATGTTTCCAGGAAAAATACGCTGACTTCCCCTGTTACATTGAGGCCTTCGTTTCCTTCATCATTTGCATCATTGATGAGGAGGTCTCCAGTCGCTTCGATTCGAAGTCGTTCCGATAAGTTCCCATCAATCATCGAACGATTGAACCAGCCTTCGGAAACATTGGCAGTTACTTCACTTCGTGAGTCGCCATCGAGCGTGACTAAATGGAGAATACCGCTGCCTCGGGCATCAAAGACCTGCGAGGTGAGTACTCCAGATTGAATCGTCTCATTCTTCCAAATCGAGTCAAGGGACAAAGTGAGGTTTGTTGAACTGTCTTCGGTGTTTTCAAGAGTCGTGAGGTTACCATTTCCAAGTTCCCATGAGTTGAGTACTGTTCCTTGTCGCATTTGCCAACCTTGGCCGTCGAAATCTAAAGAGAATCCTTGTTCACCATCTTCAGTCATGTAGGTTTGGTCGAGGTCCCATGTGGTCTTGAGCAGGACTTCATGATCCGCCATTGGTTGATTCCAAGTGCCGACTGTGAATGAACGGGTGGTTAGGACAGGCTCTGCGAGTTCAGTACCATCCCAAGATTTGATGGTGACAAGAATTGAAAGTTCATCACCCCATTGAAGCGTCGTGTTGAGTTCAGCATGAGCAACCCGCTGGTCATTAACTGAACTCCAAGAGATGAATACATCATTGTCCAGAAGCTCGCTATCACGTTGGTGTGTGACGTCAATCTCAATCTCATACGAACCATTGTCTGCAAAGGTGATGAGATATGCATGTTGGTTGAGGCCATTCTCTCCTTCAAGCCAAGCAGCGTTGATGGTTGGTTGTGCAGGCTGTCCATCTGCTGTTGCGATGAAGACAAGCGGGAGGACCATCATCAAGAGAAGTGCAAATGCAACCACCTGTTTCCGCATGCTCATAGAAAGAGGTAGAGTCTGCTCCTCTTCAATACTTGCGGTATGATGTGTATTTCGAAAGGTTTTGAGTAGTTCTTTCACAGGTCCAATACATATCCGAAAAGAAGAGGTGCTACGATGGTTGCATCACTTTCAATGACGAATTTAGGCGTTTCAACTGCGAGTTTCCCCCAAGTAATTTTCTCGTTAGGCGGGGCTCCGGAATATCCGCCGTAGGAAGGTGATGATTCACTGATTTGGCAATACCAAGACCAGAGAGGCACCTTTCTTTCCAAATCTTGGTGTAAAAGAGGTACAACACAAATTGGAAAATCTCCAGCGATGCCTCCACCGATTTGTAAAAAGGCCAATGAGTCGGTTCGTGATTCGTACCATTGCGCCAATTGAATCATGTATTCAATTCCGTTTTTGAGTGTAGTCGAACGAATTTCACCTTCAATACAGTGCGCAGCAAAAATATTGCCAAGAGTCGAATCCTCCCATCCGGGGACATATAACGGTAGATTATTTTGAGCCGCAGCCAGCAACCATGAATCGTCAGGATTTGCTTCATACGCTGGCTCCAAGACCTTACTCGTCAGTAACTGATAGAAAAATTCGTGAGGTAGTTTCGAGATGTTTGATGCATCAGCCTCTTTCCAACACGATACGATATGATGTTCGATTTTGCGAAAGGCTTCTTCTTCTGGAATACAAATATCAGTTACTCTGTTCAGGTTTTGGCGAAGCAATTCCAAATCGTCTTCGGCAGATAAATTCCGCCAATTTTCGATTGAAACATAGGAGTTATGAGCAACTAAATTGAACAGATCTTCCTCTAAGTTTGCACCCGTACATGAGATTCCAGCAATATGGCCAGCGCGAATCATTGGTGCTAAACTTCGACCAAGTTCTGCTGTACTCATGGCTCCAGCAAGTGTAAGGAATATTTTCCCTCCACCTGATAAAAATTGAGTCAGTGAATGTGCAGCTCTTGCAAGTTCACCTGCATTGAAATGCCGATAGTGTTGGTCTACAAACTGCCTCACGGACATCTCATTCCCCCTCGTGTAAAAAGCGAGGAAGGTGATGTCTTCGCTTGAGTGACAGTGATGGTATGTGTTCTAACAATTGTCGATGAATATCATCTGCTAAGGCGTTCGGATCTGAATCTCCACATGTGAAACAATCCAAGGCAAGCCATCCCTTTTCTGAATAGCAATGTGCAGAAACGTGACTTTCGTCAAGTAAGACGACTGCTGCAAAACCAACCGGTGAATGTGAGCCATCAAACTGTTCGACATGTGAATGAACATTTCGAGCGTTACTGCGTTCTACAGCGTTTTCAAGAATTTCAAGTATCCACTCTCCATCGTTTTCTTTTGGTGACACATACTCCGTGTAATCGAGGAATACATGGGCTCCATGGGCTTGAAAATTTGTCATGATGTTCACCTGTTCTTTGTTTCGGGTCCTAAATCATCTCTTTCAATTTTGTCTTGTTCAGTTTACGCTGTCTCTGAAAAAAGTTGATTCACTTGGTTTCCTGTTCCGGCCGAGTCCTTGTCCATGTGGACTCCATCGCCCTTCTTTACGGGCCTTGAGATGAGCGCCAATGGCTTTTGTTGCCAGCATTGCAGCCGCAAATTGAGTGAGTGGCGTCCCTTCTTGGGCCACGATTTCGTTGACATCAGCACTGATCACCGTGGCTTTTGGTGCGGCAAAGACTGCTTCAATTGTTTCAATGACTTGCCAAAAGGATAGACCGCCAGGCACTGGGGTGCCCGTGGCAGGGACAAGACTTCCATCGAGTCCGTCGATATCAAGAGTTAAATGAATCGGGCCAGAGAGCGTTTGGAGCGTCTTGAGCCATTGATTCCATGCTTCTTTTCCACGTGTTGGAGATTGCGTATCTCGAGCGAAAAAGGTGGTAATTCGCTCATCACTTTGAATCAATTCAGCTTCTTGTTTTGAATAGGCTCGAATCCCAACCTGAAGTAGCCGTCCAATTCCTAAATCGAGACTTCGACCTGCAGCACATGCATGGGAATACGCTTCACCGCCGAGTTCTTCTCGAAGGTCTGCATGAGCATCGATTTGAACAACAGTGAGGCGATTCAGGTCCCCATCAACAAGTGGATGGTGCTGAGCAGCAAGGATTAACGGTGGTAAAATTCCGTGTTCACCGCCCAAAGCGATTGGGAAACAATCACCAGAATACCACGGTTGTAAATAGCCACAAATATTGTCTAATTGTTCACCAAGATTCTTTCCTTCCCCGTCCCATTCGGGTGCAGTATAGATGCTGGCTCCAGCAGGTAGGTCTTGTCCCAGTGCTTCATCAAACAATTCGACTTGCCCACTTGCAGCAACGCAAGCAGCAGGGCCTTGTGCTGTACCTTGGCCATAGGATGTTGTGAGTTCGTAGGGTAATTGTAACACCACGATATCTACATTTTCACCCTGTTCGGGTAAACCGAGGAAATTACCCTCAACATAGTCTTCGCTCACAACCTTGCCCTTGCACAGGTGTTCTTGAGGCTGTTGTTTGATGTTGTTTAAGGTGAGTCGCTTGTTGGGCTGTATGTCGGGGGGCTTCTATCGCCCCCACATTTCGAGGCTTGGGTGGACAAAATTGACTGAATTTTCTTCTTTTCATGAAATATCATCGATGAGTCTATATGGGTCGGAGGACAATATAATATGTGTCTGCGAAGTAATTTAGCGGCAAGCGGAGGGAATAAAAAATGACAATGACATTATCAGAACTTACTCGGGCAATTCAACAGCACATCGATTTGGAGATGGATGAAGAAGTCGCACAAGGAATGGCGGAACACGCTCTTGGGTTCTTTGGATTCTACAATCGAATTATCGATAACGCTTTGGAACCAACCGACCGTAACCTGTTCTACATGTTCCAAGATTATGATCTCCTTACAACAGAATCTGAAGAAACGACTCTTTGGGATGGACGTGAATGGAGGATTCACTATTGGAAATTCAAACCGGACCTACGTGAACGGGTCGAATCATACATGCAAAGAAACCGTGACCCTGAAGACATTGATCCTTTTGCCGATATCTATGGTGGTCAAACCAATATAAACTCGATTTGGACGCGTGAATCTGAAAGGGTAACGAACCCCAATGCGTTTACATCGGATTGGTAAATCGTTGGTTAAGTTCTTGAACGACCACCGTGACCGAAGTCCATGCGCGTTTGGGCTCTTTGTGTTCTTCTCTTAGCCAGTGCGTCTGTGCCAATGCTCACATCGGCACAACAACCCGACATCATACAGGAACATTGGTACCACTCCTATACAACACTGACAGCCGATGTGAATGCTTGGGCTGATGACCATCCAGACATTGTCGACGTGACTTCAGCAGGTCAAACCGAACTCGGAAAGAACCTCTGGGTCGTACGAATTTCCGATTGGAGTAACGATACAAAACCGGATGGAACGGACAAAGAAATTGTCTACATCGACGGAGGCCATCACGGTAACGAACATTTAGGAACTGAACTGGCATTTCTCACCGCAGAATTCTATATTGAAGGATGGGCTGCTGGAGACCAAGAAGCCATTGATGTGCTCACCAATACCGAACTTCACATTCTCATCATGCTCAATGCTGATGGGAATGATCTCGACACTCGCTGGAATATTAATCAAGTTGATTTGAATCGAAATTACGACCATCACTGGAATGAACAAGACGAGACACAGCCAGGTTCTGGCCCGTTCAGTGAAGCGGAAACTGCTGCCAATGCCAATTACATGAATACCGTTGTCCCCAATGCAGACTTGTATGTTACAATGCATACAGGGGTTTGGATTATGTTGCATCCATGGGGCTATATCCCAGACCAGCCAATCGATTGGGAAATGTTCCATTTCATTCGTGACGATGTCCATGCCAATATCTCAGACATTCCAATTCGGAATGCAAATCAAGGCCTTTATCCTAATTCGGGAACATCCCGAGACTACGGCTATGGTGTCATGGGATACCCGACGTTCACCTTTGAAACCGATGATGAACAGTGGCTGCTTGGAACTGCGGAAGCACTCTCTGACCGCTTGGGTGAAGAACTCGAAGTTATGCGTTATCTCATTGACAATGTCTGGAGTTGGCGAGCGCGTTTGGAAGTACAATCAATCGTTCTCACTGATGATGAATTAACATTCGATGTCAATAATCTTGGCCGTGCAACCACGACTAATGCGACACTGCAATACCTCGACTCGTCAGGTGACGTGGTTTGGAACTCAACGAACTTTTCAGTAAATGCTACCAATTCGGCACAAGTCTCCTTCGATACAACTTCACTTTCAATGACGACAGATGGTACTTGGGAGTTGCGTTACCAAGTACGAATCGTAGATTCTGCCCGCTGGGTTTCCGAACCAATTGAGGCGAACATGGTAGATGTTATCGAAGACGAAGAGTCGAGTTTCCTGATCGGTTATGGATTGTTTAATCCTGTAACTATTATCGCTGGCTTTGTAGCTGTTGCGGCAGTGGTTCAGAGTGAAAAAGAAGAAGAAAACTGATGAATCATAGCACTTCTTTTGACTGAAATCGAGTCGCGAGGTTTCAAATGCTTCAACCACTACGCAGGTATAGGTGAACTCATGAAAGTAAGCGTAAGCCCCGGACACAACATTAACGGAACTCTAATTTTGCCCCTTTTCGAAGGCTCTGAAGCAGTTCCAGAATCTCATGAAGCAGGCCTTCATACCTCATTGAAAGCCCAAATCAATCGTATTCTCCAAGATGGAGATTTCAAAGGAAAATTGAAGTCTACAATGTCGATTTTCGGTGGCGAAGGTGGAAAAGCAATGCTCGTCGGCCTTGGTAAGGAAGATGAGGCAGATGTCCACTCCTATCGTAAAGCAGGTGCAGCAGTCATTGCTGGCCGAAAGAAAGTTCATGGAACAGATTTGACTGTTGGATTCAGTGGCTCTTCCATTGAATTAATGGGCGCTTTTACTGAAGGTATGCTCTTGCGTGATTATTCCTACGACCATTACAAAAAACAAGATGAGGAAGATAAAGAAAGCGAACTCGATGTTCGAATCACTTGTGATGAAGGTCAAGAAGATGAACTTAGTTCTGCCGTCAATATTCATGCTGGTGTTGCCTCCGGTGTTCACCTCTCACGAGACCTTGGAAACTGTCCTCCAAACGACATGTACCCTGAAGCATTTGCCGATCAGGCATGGGAATGGGCAAAGCAATACGACGATGTCGAAGTAACCATCATCAATTACGACCAAGCAGTCAAAGCCGGAATGGGCGGACTGGTTGCAGTTGGTATGGGCTCAGCACGTAAACCATGCATGGTCATCTTTGAACTCAATGGTAAGAAAACCGGTCGCTGTCCTCTACTCGTCGGTAAGGGAATTACTTTCGATACCGGTGGTATCTCACTCAAGCCTGGTGCGAACATGGACGAAATGAAGTATGACATGGGTGGCTCTGCTACCGTATTCGGCACTATGCAAGCACTTGCTTCGACTGGGCACAAAGGAAAGGTCGTTGCTATCACATGTATGGCTGAGAACATGCCTTCATCCAATGCTCTTCGCCCAGGTGACGTTATCACATCCCTCTCTGGAAAAACCATTGAAATCCTCAACACGGATGCTGAAGGACGCCTCGTTCTCTCTGATGGATTGTGGAAGGCTGGTGAATTCGATCCTGAATACATCATTGACTTTGCAACACTGACTGGTGCATGCGTCGTCGCTCTTGGCCACGAAGCAACCGGCCTTTGGTCCAACGATGATGATTTCCGAACTCGAATTCATGATGCTGGTAACGCCGTTGATGAACTCGCCTGGCCTATGCCACTCCTTCCTGCCTTTGAGAAGGAAATGACGAACTCAAAAATTGCTGACACTCGAAACCTCGGTGCAGGTCGCTGGGGCGGTGCAAATACCGCAGCCGCCTTCTTGAAGCAATTCGTTCCAAATCGTAACTACGAGAAAGATGGTGAACAAATTACTTGGGCACACATGGATATCGCAGGAACATACTGGGGTGCAAAGACCAACTCAATGGTTGGAAACGGCGCTACAGGGATTCATGTTCGAACCATATACCACCTCATCACCAATGGATGAAGCGACTTTCTGAGGCCGTAACTCATGCATCGCCGTGCATCACTTCCAGCACGCATCAATATCTTAGGTGAACATACAGATTATGCCGGTGGTCTCGCACTTCCTTTTGCGACTCATCTTCGCTTAACTCTGGACGCTTACTCACAACAAGAAGGGTATGATGGTGATGCTACAGTCGTTGAATTATGGCGTGCAGCGGGTGGTTGGCCCGCACGTTTGTCTGTCGAGAGTCAAATCCCCATCGGCGTTGGGATGTCCTCATCTGCTGCCTTATGTTTGGCAGTTGTACTGTGTATAAATGATTCATTGGAGCCCTTCGAAGCATGTTTGGAAGCACAAAGAATCGAGCATCAAGTACTCAAAACACCGTGTGGCCTATTGGACCAAATGGCGATGATGTTTGCGAAAGAGGGATGTGCGTCACTGATTGATTTTTCAAATCAATCAACTCAATCAGTTGTTTTACCTCCAGAGTGGGTGTTTAAGCTGGTTGACTCTGGAATCCATCGGAATCTAAGTCAGACCTCATACCGGGGTTCCGTCGATAATGCAACTCAAATCGCTCATGTCGAAACTGAAAATCAGCGGGTGAAGTCTGCACTTGGAGCAACGGCACGAGAACTTGGGTTACTCCTCAACCAATCACATGCCTCACTGCAAGAACTTGGTGTGAGTCTTGCACAAATGGATGAACAGGTCGCTGTACTGCAACAAACAATCGGGGTATTCGGTGCTCGTATGATGGGTGGCGGGTATGGTGGCATGATTTTGGTCTTGGTAGAGAACTCTGAAATTTTACCAGATGCTCAATGTTTTCACCCTTCACAGGGTGGCTTTGTTGAGGAATTTTTCGAGTGAAGCAAGTCGTTCAGGTGTACCCATATCCCAAAATGGAGTATTGTCGAGGTGCGTTACTGCTTTTCCTGAAAGGGCGGGATAGACGGTTTCTTCCCAACTCCATTTTCCTTCTTTACCGTATTCGAGTAAAGTTGATTTTTCAACAACACTGGTTCCAGCTTCGTAGCCGTTCAGCGATTTTAAGGGCTGAGCACTTTTATTGTATTCAATCAATTGCCCATCTTTGTGTTGGAGGTTCATCGAAGAATGCGCCTCCGTAATGGTCATGGTTAATGGAGAATCCATGGATTGGTGAAGTGTCAACAAAGGTTTGTATTCAACAGGATGTAAATCGTCTCCCCATACAAGAATGAAACGCTCTTCGAGTAGATCTCGGGCATTCCAAAGGGCCCCTCCAGTTCCGAGTGGTTCAGGTTCTCGATGAAAGGTAAGAGCCATTCCCGGATGAGTGATTCCTTCAAACTGTTCTCCAAGATGACCCGTGAGTATCAGTGCATGCATACACCCTTGTCGTTGAGCCCAATCGAGAATATGATGAAGCATTGGCTTACCATTGACTTCAATCAGGGACTTCGGTGTTTTTTCAGTCATTTTCCCTAAGCGAGTGCCGAGCCCACCTGCCATGATGACCAGTTGAGGTGCTGAATGCGCTTTGGCAATTGTGGCGTATTCTTCTCCACTTGCTTTTAGAGTTCTTTCTTTACTTTCAAAATCAACATGGTAGAGTCCGAATCGCTGATCATATCCTTCTGCCCATTCGAAATTATCCATCAAACTCCAATGATAAAATCCACGAACATCAATACCATCTGCAATGGCTTCAGCAGTCACTAGCAGATGCCTTCGTATATGCTCAGGTCGCATATCATCATCATCATCGGCAACACCGTTTTCAGTCACTATAATTGGAATATTGAGGTCTGTGACCATCTCAAAAGCCCGTCGAAGTCCTTCAGCATACATAGGATATCGAAAATCAGTTCGTTGCTCCCATGGGCGAATTAAAGGTTCAAGTTCTACTTTTGTTGGCATGAATGGTGTTGTCAACAAGTGGGTATAATAGTTCACGCCGATGAAATCACTGCTGCCTTTGAGTCCTTCAATCCGTTTTGAAAACAAAGCGGATGGTGGCTTAAAACGACCATTTTTGAGGCCTTTTAGCCAACACTGGTTGAACATTCCATCGAGGATTTTGGCTTGAATCCAATGAAGGGGGTTCCAACGTCGGTAGGGGTCGAATAGATTGATGTTCTTGACCAATCCAACTTGGCATTTATCTCCATTCTTCATCATTTTGAGTGTGCGGTAGCATTGGGCATGGGCTCGCATCAAATTGAGTGCAACACATCGTGTTCTCTTGAAAGAGCGGACGCCTGGTGGGAATTCACCAAGCACATACCCCATTGTTGCATAGACTGCTGGCTCATTGATTGTACACCACCACTCAACTCGGTCACTGAGTCGTTCAAACATTTTTGAACAAAAAGTAATCCAATGAATAATATTTTCTTCTTTTTCAAAACCACCGCGTTCATCCCACCATAAGGGCTGAGTGAAATGATGTAAGGTCACCATTGGTTGAATTCCTTGAATGAGTAATTCATCAACTAAATCCGAGTACCATTGTATTGCCTTTTGATCCCATCGCCCGGGGAGCGGTTCGATTCTTGACCACTCTATTGAGAATCGATAATGGGAGACTGCGAGGTCTTTGATGAGTGATATATCCTCGGACCTTCGATTCCAGTGGTCACAAGCCTCACCACTCAATTGTTTGCTCTTTGAGCGAGGTTCAAATGCTGACCAATTGTTGGTGTTTCCACCTTCAATTTGATGAGATGCTGTAGCCACTCCCCACATGAATTCTTTCGGAAAAGCACTTCCGTCCTTGAGTGAGCTGTAATCTACAGTCTCCCATTGGCGATGTTCTTCGGTCCACACACGCTTTCCAAGAATGGAATAGACATGAGGTTTTTGTTCAACAATTCGCTCGTAAAGCGCACATAGTGGAGGTGCGGATAGCGGGAGTCGAACCCGCGACAAGAGGTTGGAAACCTCCTATGTTACCACTACACCATATCCGCACGATGTGATTATTTGTCCGAGAAGCCTCTCCTCTTTGAGTGAATCGGTCTTTCAATTACCAATTCAAGGCATAGGTGGCCGAGGTGGTGGTGGAGGGGGAACTCTTCCATTGACTCTAAATGCTTGACGAAGGCTATCGGCTGGAGGTTCATTGATTCGATTCATACGAGCAGTGATGACTTCTCGAGCACGTTCAACCCGTTCTTCTGCAATTCGTGACTTCGAAGCATTCCCTCGTATAACGAGCATGCCCATCAAGAAGAAGAGCACTATTCCACCAAGTAAAGCCTGAATGATTGGCATTTCAATGATCTTGTTTAGTGCACTTGCTTCATCATTTGTCGAATCACTTTCATCAGCGATACGAGTATCATATACTCTCAAGTTGATCGATGCTGAATCCATGGCAATATCTACTCCAGGTTCTTTGATGACGATATAGAGGTCGAAATTTCCAGCAGTTCGTCCTTCTCCACTGAAGAATATGGTTTGAGTCAAACCGGTCGTTTCAGTAAAAGACAGAACCTGAATTTGTTCCGATGCGATAATCGAAGAGATTTGTTGCCATTCGACTCGAACCGTTATGTCGTTGAGTTCGCTTACAACCGTACAACTGAACGAGAAATAGTCTTCCTCAGCGAGGTTGAGCTGAATATCGGTTGGAGTACAGATGATTGCACCTTCTGCAATGTTTCGTGTCGGGTCATTGACCCAGTGGTCTGGTCTTGAAGCACCTGATGATTGGTTATCACCGTATCCATCGCCATCGCCATCGACCCATTGTGTTGGTTCATTCGGGAATGCGTCATTTGAGTTTGCATAGCCGTCTCCATCTGTGTCGATGCATCCAGGGGCAGTTCCAAGAGAAGCAGTTCCGAAGGTGTTTGGACAAACGTCTCCATCGGTACCTTGTGAATTGTCACCCCAACCGTCGCCATCGGTGTCAAACCATTGTGATGAATCGTTGTTCCACAAGTCATTGGTATCGCTTGCCCCATCGTTATCAGAATCAAGGCACCCATAGACGTCAAGGTAAGAGGTTCCAATTACCATCGTACAATTATCTGGTTGCGTTCCGTTTGGATTATCTCCAAATCCATCACCGTCAATATCCGACCACTGAGTCGCATCATCCGGGAATAAATCCCCGCTTTGTGATGAACCATCGTTATCTTCATCGGGACATCCAAAGACGTCAAGATTGGAATACCCTTCGACTGTGGGACAGGCATCTGGTTCAGTTCCTAAGGCATTTTCACCGTATCCGTCACCATCACTATCGTTCCATTGAGTTGGGTTGAAAGGCAGTGCATCGGCACCATTTGTACTGTTCCATCCAGATATGTTTCCATCTGGAAGCGTTGGGTCTGAATAGCCGTCACCGTCAGTATCTGGGCAGGCTTTTCGGTCAACAGTTGAATTTCCGGCTGAATTGATACAATCATCTTCGAGGTCATCAAAACCATCTCCGTCGGTGTCTTGAGTGCGGATCGGGTCGTTCGGGAAAGCATCGCTATCATTTGACATTCCATCGCCGTCATCGTCGACACATCCGTAGCGGTCAATCGTTGAGTTTCCGGCGATCCCTGGACAGGCATCGGGTTGAGGTCCAGTTGCATTGTCTCCGTATCCATCGCCGTCTTGGTCAAGCCATTGGTTGGCAAGGTTTGGCAGGAGGTCGATCACATCGTCCCATCCGTCACCATCGGTATCTGGGCAACCCATTCGGTTGCCGAGAGTGGAATTTCCAGCGAGACTAACACACGCATCGGGTGTTGTTCCGCCCGAGTTGTCTCCGTATCCGTCACCGTCAATATCTGACCATTGGGTTGAGTCGTTGACTTGAGCGTCTTCTTGGTCAGCCCAACCGTCTTGATCCGTATCCACGCATCCAAGCGTATTATTTTGCCATGACTCGCCAGGTATTGTCGGGCAATCATCAGCTAAGTTTCCAGTTGCATTATCGCCAAATCCATCACCATCAGCATCGGTCCATTGGGTCGGATCGGTCTTGAAAGCATCTGAGCCATTACCAGCGGGTGTCCAATTCGGTTCTGGGTCGGAATACCCATCACCGTCAGTATCGGGGCAACCAATACGGTCAACACTGGAGTTTGCAAAGAATGTTGGACAAGCGTCCGGATTGTTTCCAGATTGATTGTCACCATAACCATCACCGTCTGTATCGAGCCATTGGGTAATGTCGTTGGGGAATGCATCAGCAGTTCCGGTAGGGTGGGCTAACCAAATAAGGTCGGCATCAGAATAGCCGTCACCATCGGTATCGGTACAACCAATGCGGTCTGCCAAAGAAGTACCAGTGATTGTAGGGCATGCATCGCCGAGGGTTGCAGGGGGTGGATTGTCTCCGAATCCATCGCTATCAGTATCATTCCATTGCGAGTTATCACCGAGGAAAGCATCAGCGCCATTTGAGACCAGCCAAACTGAGCCGTTTGTTCCACTTGGGTCAGGGTCGCTGTAGGTGTCACCGTCTTCATCAGGGCAACCATTTCGGTCTCCTGTCGAAGTTCCTGCGACATTGATACATGCATCTGCACCTTGAGCAATGGTCCATCCTCCAAGATTACTTTCAGCATCTGAGAATGTATCCATATCCGTATCGATACAACCGTTTCGGTCTCCTGTTGAAGTTCCAGCGATTGAAGGACAACCATCAGGATTGGTTCCTATTGAGTTATCTCCGTAGCCATCCCCATCTTGGTCAGCCCATTGTGTGATGTCAGCGATGAACACATCTGCGCCTTGAGCAATGCTCCAATTACTGGCAGGGTCTGAATATCCATCTCCGTCAGTATCGGGACATCCTTGGCGGTCGTGAACTGAAGTCCCAAAGGTAAACGCACATTGGTCATTTTCGTCTACAATTCCATCAAAGTCAGCATCTTGAGTCAAGTTGACCATGAGGTAGCCAGAGTTGACAGCGACTGAGAAGAATTGAGGGACGCCAGGTGCAACAGATGTTCCTACCACGTGAATTTCCCAAACTCCTTGGGCAGGTGAAGCAAAAGTCAATCCCTTGAGATTGTTGATGTTGTCAGATAAATTGGTCCAGGTTCCACTTGGGTCTTTGATTGAAAGGTCAACATCGTTGACCAAATTAGCGGATACAACTGGGCTACTTGTTGCATCGTTGTATGAAAGCATGATTTGCATTGTTGGTGCTGCAGATGGAACGTTAATACTCCATCCACGTTCTTCACCAGTCGACAAAGATTCACGGTCAACAAACGAAGCAGAAGTAGCGTTGAGCAGTTGAATGCGCCCCCAACCTTCGTGATTGTTTGGAGCAGTTTGACCCGCACCATCTGTGGCATCACCGTATTGCCCAGCCATATC